>Ga0265338_10001557_pt1 | contig 37035 bp, 26 predicted proteins | sample 42126metaG_FD_193579 | JGI IMG/M metagenome (GOLD analysis project Ga0265338, IMG submission 193579) | Rhizosphere microbial communities from Carex aquatilis grown in University of Washington, Seatle, WA, United States - 4-21-26 metaG | ecosystem: Host-associated > Plants > Roots > Rhizosphere... | reverse complement strand
GTCCGCTTCAGGATCAACTCGCTGAGCGGAGATGCAGCAAAGAACAAAGGGATGGCGCTTTTTCCGAGGAAGGTCAATGGGAGGTATGCGCTGGTTTCAAGACAGGACGCCGAAAATCTTTATATCGTTTTTTCAGATAATGTCTACCACTGGAATGCCCCTGCGCCATTGCTGCAGCCTGCTGCTCCGTGGGAGTTCACACAGATCGGAAATTGCGGCTCGCCAATCGAGACGGACAAGGGTTGGATCCTGCTGACTCATGGCGTTGGTCCTGTCAGAAAATACTGCATCGGAGCGGTCTTGCTTGACCTCGATGATCCGGCAAAGGTAATCGGGCGGCTGAAGGAGCCGCTCATCGCACCGGATGAAACGGAACGCGAAGGCTATGTTCCTAATGTCGTCTACACGTGCGGCGCGATCGCGCACAATGGAAGGTTGATCATCCCGTACGCGATGTCTGACCGTGCGACGCGCATCGCAAGCGTATCCGTGGATGAACTTTTGGTGAAAATGCGGGTGAAGTGAATGCCCAAAGAATAGTAAAAGAGCGCGCTGAGGGAATAGAGGAGTGCCGGTCAAATCTCGTTCCCAAACTCCGTTTGGGAACGCCGGATCTGACATTGCCTTGCTTATTGCACGTTGCAGAAGCAGAGCTTCACAATGCCTTGTTCCCAACGGGACGTTGGGAACAAGGTGACGAGGAATCGTGCTCGCAATTCTCGTTCCTAAACTCCGTTTGGGAACGCCGTGCTCGACGTTGTTTTTCTTACTTCGCCGAAGCGAAGCAGCGCTTCATCGCGTTGCGTTCCCAACGGGACGTTGGGAACGAGGTGACGAGGAGCCCCGCCCGCCAATCTCGTTCCCAAACTCTGTTTGGGAACGCTAGGCTCTTGAAACTCCGTTTCAAATGTGCCGTTCATCTCTCCAATCAGTGCATACTTCAAGCAATCCTTCCATCCCCTCGTAGCTCCTTGCACTTGAGTACCGCCAATGTTTTGCTTCGTCAATATATCCCCGTCGTACCGGGTTGTTGTGAATATATTCGATTTTTTGAACCAACGTTTGTTCGCTGAAGATTTCTTGTGGATGGTTACCTTCTTGCCAAAGCTGATAGTCGCTGCCAGTTTTGTGAGGTAGTTTTGCCTTCTCTAATTCTTTCAACAAAGGAGTCGAACTTCGTTTTTCAAAATAATCGATGATCTTTCTTGCCGTAAACGACTTAAACTCTTTCATCGTCTTTGCAAGCTCCGGTGCCGAAGCAATGAGGTGAAGATGGTGCTCCATAATAACGTAGGCATACAAAATCACGCCACGTTCTTTCTGCACAAATTGCAGAGAATCAAGAATGACACTTACATTTTCAGGGTTGGCAAATAGCGGTATCCATTCGACAACCGTCATTGTAAGAAAATACGGCTGTTGATCGTTGTAGATCTTATAGCGTGTTCGTGTCATTGGTTCCCCCCTTGGAGCATATTTCTAGTGAAGCGGAGCTTCATAGCGTTGCGTTCCCAACGGGACGTTGGGAACGAGGTGACGAGGAATCCTGCTCGCAATTCTCGTTCCCAAACTCCGTTTGGGAACGCCGTATCTGACTTTGCTTTTCTTATTTCAAGATATAGAAGCAGAGCTTCATCGTGTTGCTCCCAACGGGACGTTGCGAACGAGATAACGAGGTACCCTGCTCGCAAATCTCGTTCCCAAACTCTGTTTGGGAACGCCTTCTGCTTCGCTTACCTTCCTTATTTCTTCAATGTGAAGCAGGGCTTCGCCACCGTTCGTTCCCAATCCCAAAGGGATCACTTCGTGACGGGACGTTGCGAACGAGATAACGAGGTACCCTGCTCGCAAATCTCGTTCCCAAACTCTGTTTGGGAACGAAGTCAAATCGACCGCCCATTTGAGCAAATTTTTCCTATCTTATTGAAACTTGCCGTCCTCAAAATTGGTTATACATGGCATGATAAATCCGTTGCGCCAATTTCTTAGCATTACGCTGGTATTAAGCCTTTTGTCTGCAAACGGACTCTACTTCGCTCCGCTTCTAAACACATTTAAGCAGGGTGATAAAGAAACCGCTTCGATGCCGAACTGCTGTTGCTGCACCTCCGGCGGCCAGATGACAGCCAATTGCTGTTGTGCGTCTCAGCATTCCAGCAAAAGCGACCAATCGACATGTGCTGTTGCCGCCGCTCCGTGCGCTGCGCCGCTTGCGGTTCTCTCCACTAATGTTCTTGACCAGTGGATCGATCCGGTGCTCGAATTGAACGATTCCATCCATAACCTCACAGCCGAGAAGTTTTCAAACACACGCGAATCACTTCTTCCTGGAATAACGAATACTCCTTTCCATCCCCCGCAATATTCCTTCTCCTGATTCTTTCTTAAATCCGTAATCTTTTTTATTGGCCTCCTTTGAAATGAAGGTGTTGCCCTGTTGTACGGCTATCAATAGAAGAAGGAAATTCTCTATGCGATGGTGTTTTGTTGTTGCTTTGTCATGGGTATTAATTGTTACGGCAGAGCCTGCCAAAGCCTCTGATCCCGACACGCTCAATGCCCGGGTTGTTCAACTTCCTGAAGTGACGATCACGTCGAGCCCAGTCGAACGTCAGGTGCCGGTGAGTTCGATCGTCGTTTCTCCTGCTGACATTCAACAGACGGTTGCGACGGATTCGTGGGACCTTTTACGGCAAACGGCAGGACTCGAAGTCCACGAACAGGGACAAGGTCCCGGCTTTGCTTCGGATGCTTCCATACGCGGCTTCAGCTCCGACCATTCCACCGATATGGCGCTGTGGATCGACGGCGTGCCGATCAATGAACCGGTCAACGGCCATGCGGAAGGTTACAACGATTTTAATTTGCTGATGCCGGAGGCGGTGAGTTCCATCAACCTCATTAAAGGTCCGGCGAGTGCACTGTACGGCAACTTCGCGATATCCGGCGTCGTGAATATACGAACGCTCGAGAGGATGGACGGCACGAACCTTTCGTTGTCCGGCGGTTCATACGGAAAATTCGACGGAACACTTCTCACCGGCTTTGACCACAGCGGGAGCAGCGGCGTCTTCGGTCTTCGCACTATCCACGAGAACGGCTGGAGACCGAACAGTTCGTACGACCTCGGACAGGGGCATGCCCGTTTCGTGCAAAACATTTCGCCCGTTGCCACGCTCGACGCGGGAGTTGAGTTGTACACCGCCGACTGGAATTCTCCCGGTTCGCTCACCGAATCTCAGTTCGCTCAGCATCAGTATAATGTTGCCGCGAACTCAACCGACGGCGGATTCAAGCGCCGCGGACAGGAGCGTGTAAGCCTGCGTCTTTCGCCAGACTCCGTCATGTTCTGGAGGACAACTTTGTATTCAACTCAAGGACGCTGGCAGCTGTTCCTTACAACTCCCCCCGAAGGAGGAATTAGCGAAGGATCGGGCAGTCAAACCGAGGAAGAGGATACGAGGTACGGTTTTGGCGGAACGAGCGCGCTCACATGGGTTCTTCCGCATGCCGAGGTGACGATGGGTATCGAAGGAAAGCTCGATCACTCCGATTATCAAAACTGGACGACAACGAACAGAGTAAGGGATTCCGCCCAAATGCTCGTGTCGGCAAGACAGGAAGCCGGAGCGCTCTTTCTGCAATCGGAGGAACGGACCGACAAATTTACCTTCACTCTCGGTGCACGGTACGATCTTCTGAACGCGTCAGCGGAGCCGGTCGAAGGTACGTCTGCGAGCGACACGAAGGGAATATTTTCGCCGAAGCTTGGGGCGATCTATTTTCTGACGGAATACGTTTCATTATACGCAAATGTCTCACGGGGATTCCGTTCGACGGATGGAACGATCGAGACGCCATCGCTCCCGTTCATTACCGCCTGGGCTTATGAAACGGGAACTAAATTCGACGAAGGCCGCGTCAACGGAAGCATCGCCCTATTTCTGATGGATGTGAGCAACGAACAGACATTCGATCCGATTCTGCTGACGTCCACAAGCGGAGGGAGAAGCCGCAGGCAGGGCTTGGAGGCGGACGTCGCAATCCAGTGCACGAGCGAGATTCGTTTGACCGCCGACTGGACTTTCAACGATGCACGCTACAAGAATCTTGTCACGGGAGATGGCGACACACTTTCGGGCGCGCGTGTCTACAATACTGCCAAGTATGTCGGAATAGCATCGATGGAAATTGATCCAAGCAGCAACTGGAATATTCAGTTGAGTTCGAATATTGTCGGTCCATACAGCCCGTTCGATGAACCGGGAATTGTGCTTCCTTCATACGCCGTTTTTTCCTTGACTCTCGGCATGCATGCAGGAAATGCTTCTTTCCAGGTAGGAGTGAAAAATCTGGCAGACAAAGCATATCCCGAATTAGTCGCGGGCGGGTTTGTGAATCCCGGACAGCCGAGGTCGGCGTACGGCACATTCCGTTATTCATTGTAAAGATCTTTGAGTACCTTTCGACGAAAGACGCTTACCACTGTCTGGCCACCCCCTGCTTGCAGCGACGAAGGTTGCTGCTGCTCGTGCAATTGTAATTAGGCAGATGGGAAACATTAAGTCCTCACTATGGTATGAGTTCCAGTAAATCATGATTTATTAAACCAACCAACGAACTTCTTCAATGACAGCGGAACAAATTGTTTTTTACATCATCATCGGTCTAATTCTAATTGTTTATGTGCGCAGGCAATTGCTTGCCCGCGCGCAGGTCAATTATTCCGGAGAAGAAGCAAAACGAAGAGTTGAGTCGGGCAGCATCATGCTTGATGTGCGTACTGCGAGCGAACGCGCATCAAGCTCTATCCCCAAATCGATCCATATTCCCGTGCAGGAGTTGTCGGCACGCATAGAAGAATTGGAAAAATTCCGCGGCAGAGAGATCATTTGCTACTGTGCCAGCGGAAACCGGAGCGTGAGCGCAGCATTGAAGTTGAAGAAAGCAGGATTCAAAGCCGGGAATCTCAAGGGGGGCATTCGAGCGTGGAAGATCTAAGAGCTTTGGATCTTCAGAGAAGCCATGCACGCAGCGTCTGAGTTAATAAAGAGGCGAACAACTGTGCACTCGGTCAGTGCTTTTCGTGTGTCGGATGGAATTCCACTACTATCCCCTGATTGCCGCACCCGGAAGATTCAAGCTGAAAGGTAGGATGATTGATGCCGAAGCGATGCTCCAATTCGTGTTCTAACTTCGAGCTGATCTTATTTCCGCTGCTGATCAGCTGATCCTGCACGACAAGGTGCACGCTCAGCGCACGCATTTTAGAAGACAATCCCCAGATATGCAGATGGTGGACGCTCTCCACCCCCGGAAACGACTGGAGGTACGCTGCCACCTCATCCAGATCAATTCCCTTCGGTGTTCCCTCGGTGAGAATATGCACCGTCTCCGCAACGATACTCCATGCGCTTCTGATGATAAAGAGGCCGATCGCGATCGACACGATCGGATCGAGTATTCGCCAGTCTTTCCATGCAATGATTCCTGCAACGACAACCACGGCGAGCGATTCCACAGCATCGGTGAGAAGATGCAAGTACGCGCTTTTCATGTTCAGGTCGTGGTGCGAGTGCGTTTTCAGCAGCAGCGTAGCGGCCGTATTGACAACGAACCCGACGATGGCAATGATGAGCATCCAACCGCCGGCAATAGGCTCAGGATGGGCGAACCGCTGAACTCCCTGGTAGATGAGGTACATCCCGATCAGCACGAGCGTCGTTGCGTTGATGAATGCTACAAAGATCTCAACTCGCACGTATCCGTACGATTTTTCCGGATTCGATTTCCATTGGACCACCCGTAGCGCGATGTAGCTCAATATTAATGCGAAAAAATCGCTGAGATTGTGGAGCGAGTCGGAAATAAGTGCAAGGCTGTTGGTGAGCACGCCCCCGACAAATTCGACAATAAAGATGACCGCATTAAGTATAATGGCTACGGCAAGATGTTTGCCTGTCGAAGGAGTGTGTGAATGTTCTTCTGCCATTGTATTCGGGTTGCCTTTTTCTACACGGTTCACAATAGTTAATTTGTTCCCTGCAATTCAATATCCTTCTGCGTGCAGTTTCACTTTTCCCCGGAACGAATAAAAGAGGTACGTAAAGTATCCGAGCGCGAGGACAATTCCTATCACCCACCATACAATGCCGACGCTAAGCCCGTATCCTTGAGTGGAGGTATTATACACGGTGAGACTGTACTTCGGGTTTGTCGAGGCAGGAAGCACATTCGGAAAAAGCCCGAACGCAGTGCTTGCGAGCATTCCTCCGATGAATGTCGATGAAGAAATAAATGCCCGAACATCTTGTGCGGTCCTGTTATAATAGACCATTCCGGCCAATCCCAGCACTCCGAGCAGCGGGAAAATGTTTCCCCAAGGATGGACAACATAGTTGTTCCAGATTTCCGGACGAATCGACGATGCCGCTGCGAGCGTTGCGACGGCAAAGAGAAGGACACCCCATACGGTAAATGATGCGATCTTTCGCGAACGTTGCTGCACAAGTCCGTCGGCTTTCATTGCAAGATAGTTTGCTCCGTGGTTGGCGAGCGTGAGCAACGCAAGCCCCCCCATCATAACGGTAAACCAATCGAGGATGCCCGCTTCAGGCTGAACCGTGAACGATGTCCACAACGGTGCGAAAAAGTAACCGTGGTCATCCAACGGAACGCCTCGCGCAACGTTCCCGAGTGCCGCGCCGAGGAAGACTGCCAGCAAGATGCTGCCGACTGCAAAAAGCGCATCCCAGAAGGTTTTCCACATCGGATGATTGAGATGGTGCCGCAGCTCTATACCGAGCCCGCGCAGCATCAAGAGCCAGAGGACGATCATGAGAGGAAGATAAAAACCGCTGAAGCTCGACGCGTACAAAAGCGGGAAAGCGAAGTACAGGGTGCCCCCAGCCGCAAGCAGCCACACTTCATTTCCGTCCCATACCGGTCCGATGGCGTTGAGGACAATGCGGCGCTCGTCGTCGTTCTTCGCGACAAACAAATGGAGAATGCCTGCTCCAAGATCGAACCCATCGAGTATCGTGTACATCGCCAGCATGAACGCGACAACGCAAAACCATAGGATCTCCATCTGCACTCCAGTCGAAGATTATATTTCAGAAAAACAGAATGCCCGCGCGATAATTAGTGATCTTTCAGCGCCGCAACCGGCCCCTGATTGACTGTCTTCGCGACGAGAAACAAGAAGAGCACTCCAACGAGAAAATACATTCCTCCAAAACCTAGCAGCGTAAAGAGTGTATTGCCCGCGGAGACCATTGTTGATGTTCCGTCGGGGGTGCGCATCAATGCATACACGAGCCATGGTTGCCGGCCAAGCTCTGCAGTCATCCAGCCGGCCGTGTTGGCGATATACGGAAACGGAAAAGCAAGCATCAACATCCACAATATCGGACGTGTGATATACAGTTTTTTCTTCCAAAGGAAATATGTTGCCGCGAGCAATAAGGCAATAAACATTGTTCCGAGCCCGACCATGATATGATAGCTGTAGTACAAAAGAGGAATATTTGTCGGCCGGTCTTTCTCCGGAAAAGCGTCGAGGCCTTTCACTTCTGCACCCCAGCGATAATACGTCAGGAAGCTGAGCATCCTGGGAACCTGAAGCGGGTTATCGAGCCGCTTCTTCTCCATATCGGGTTGACCGATGAGGACAAGCGGAGCACCTTCCTTGGATTCGAAGAGCCCTTCCATTGCAGCGAGCGTGGGCGGCTGATTGAACGCGATGTTTTTTCCCTGGCCATCGCCTGTTGGGAACACCATGAGGATCGACGCGACGACGCCCGCAAGCACACCGATGCGAACAAACACTTTGCCGTATTCTTCATGCTTGTGCACGAGAAGGTAGAATGCGCCAATGGCGGCCACGACGAACGACGATGTAACCACTGCGCCGATCATGTTGTGCGTGTACTGCCATCCGATCCATGGATTGAAGAGCAATCCCCAAAAGCTGGAGAGCGAAAGATTGCCGTTTGCTCCTACCTCGTAGGCGACCGGATGTTGCATCCAGGCATTCGTAGCGACGATGAAGTACCCGGAGAGCCACGAGCCGATGAATACCATCACCGATGTGAAAAAGTGAAGTCGTTGTCCCAATTTTTTTTCTCCGAAGAGGAATAAACCGAGGAAACTCGACTCGAGGAAGAATGCAAAAACTCCTTCCATCGCCAGCGTTTGTCCGATAACGCCGCCGGCGAACACGGAAAAGCGCGCCCAGTTTGTCCCAAATTGAAACTCCATCGGAATACCGGTCACCACACCGATAGCAAAGTTGAAAGCAAAGATCTTTGCCCAGAAGCGGGCGCTGTTGTTATACAATTCGTTTCCCGTGCGAAATGCCAGCCATTTCATGATGACGATGAGAAGCGCCAACCCCATCGTCAACTGTGGAAACAGATAGTGGAACGAAACAGTAAATGCAAATTGAAGCCTGTGAAGCAGAAGAGCATCTTCCATTTATGTAAACCTTTTCCCAGCGTTGCCTGGTTGTGAGAAGGTAACTTATTCAGTAACCGTTGTTAGAAGCTATCTCAAAAATGGTTCCTATACAGAAAGCAGCCGTAAATGTCATGCTGAGCGGGGTGAATGCCGAAGGCATCTCCCAAAGGGATCGCTTCGCGACCTTCGGGAGATGCCTTCGGCATTCGCTCCGTCTAAAAAACGACGGTCGACGACTCCCTCCGGGTCTATGACCCGTAGGGTCGTTCAACGAATCTACGATTCGTAGATAGACGACTCGTCGAGGGTTCAGAATGACAAGGAGCTCTCAGTGTGCCTTGAGAAGGACATGAAAAAGCGTTTTTGAGATAGCTTCTAGTTATTGGCATCGTCGAGCGAAGTTCAACTTCACCGTTTTGCCAACGTGTATGCTATTGATCTTCTTTCGCTCTCATCGTATCCCAGAGTGCGTAGGAGAACAAGAGGGCGAACATGATCAATCCAGTAATCTCTCCGGAATGCGAATCTGCCCACGCGCTCATATACCAATTTGCATAACCAAAATTCCAGACTTCCTGGTCGAAGAATTTCAGGAATGCATTCAGTACTCCAAACAATGATCCGCCGGCAATAAATCCCGAGGCGATCAGCGTTCCGCGCGAAAATCGGGCGTTGTTCAGTTTCTCATTCTTTGTCCGCGTCGTTACCCACCATGCGATAAGGCCGCCGAACACCAGCGGCGTATTCAACTCCTGCGGAATGTACATCCCAAGAGCGAACGCCAGAGGAGATATATTCACCATCGTAAGGATCAGCGCGATCACGGCTCCGACGGCGTAGAGGACCCACGGGGCGGAGACATTGGACATGAGCGGCTGGATGACGGCCGCCATGGCATTGGCCTGCGGCGCCACCATCGCATGTTCGCCTTTGAACCCGAAAGACTTGTTAAGGACGATGATCACTCCGCCGACCGTGGCGGCAGAGACCAGCACGCCGAGAAATTTCCATGTCTCCTGTTTCTTCGGCGTTGAGCCAATCCAATAACCGATCTTAAGGTCCGTAATGAACCCTCCGGCAACGGAAAGCGCAGTGCAGACAACTCCGCCGATGATCAGCGCACTGACCATCCCGGACGTTCCCGTCAGGCCGATCTGCACAAGAACAAACGAAGAAAGGATCAGCGTCATCAAGGTCATTCCGGAGACAGGATTCGTTCCGACGATCGCGGTTGCGTTTGCCGCAACGGTAGTAAAGAGGAATGAAACGATCATCACGATCAGCAGTCCCGCCACTGCATGTCCGAGATTGAAGACGACGGCGCCGTAGAAGAAAACGAATATCAGCAGTGCTGTCAGCAGAATAAGAAGAGCCACAAAGAGCATTTTGATGTCTGTCTGCCACCGAACGGTCGTTTCTGCCCCCGCAGATTTCGCATGGAAGATCTCTTTGTAGGCGAGCGAGAACGCCCCGGCAATAATTTTAGACGAACGGATAATGCCGATAATCCCCGCCATCGCAATGCCGCCGATCCCGATCTGCCGGACATAATTCCGGAAGATCTCTTCCGCCGACATGTCGGCGATAAGCTTCGTGGCGGTTGCGCCAAGCGGCACGGTCAGGGAATGGCCGACTTCGAACACCAGCGGGACAAGCACAAACCATGAGAGGAACGAACCCGCCGCAATAATGGCAGAATACTTCAATCCAACGATGTAGCCCAGTCCAAAGACCATCGCCGACACGTCGATCTTCGCCACCATCTTTACTTTGTTTGCCAGCACCTCGCCGTAATGGATCATCCTTGACGAGACGACCTCTGACCACCAGCCGAAGGCACTGAAAGTGAAATCGAAAATGCCGCCGATCAAGCCGCTCACAACCAGCACCGTTGCCTGCGATCCCCCTTTTTCCCCCGCGACAAGAATTTCCGTCGTTGCCGTCGCCTCCGGGAATGGAAGGATGCCGTGCATATCCTTCACAAAATATTTTCTGAAAGGAATCATGAAAAGGATTCCGAGGAAGCCCCCCGCCGCCGAAGCGATGAATACTTGGAAAAAATTTGCGGGAAGGTCGAGAATATACAAGGCAGGAATCGTAAAAATTGCGCCGGCAACAATAACACCGGAGCTCGCTCCGATCGATTGGATGATGACATTCTGTCCCAGCGATCCTTTTCTTTTGAACGCGGCTGAAAGTCCGACGGCCAGGATCGCTATGGGAATCGCAGCTTCAAAGACCTGTCCGATCTTCAGGCCGGAGTACGCGGCCGCCGCAGAAAAAAGGACTGCCATCACCAGGCCCCAGCCGACCGACCACGGTGTCACTTCAGCGTACTGTTGATTCGGGTCCATGATCGGGCGGTACTCTTCGCCCTCTTTCAATTCTTTGTATGCGTTATCCGGAAGAGTGTTGGAAGCAGAGGCGGGTGTTTCCATGCGAGGGTTCCTTCATGATGAGATTAACAACCGCCAAGACGCCAAGAAAAAATTTGAAAAAATTCTCTGCGTCTTGGCGGTTCAAAAAAATTAGCTTCGTTCAGCCCAAAGCTGGACGAGGTTGACGACTGTTTCCACTGCTTTTTCCATTCCGTACACCGATGCCCATTCGTTCTTGCAATGGTAATTCTGTCCGCCGGTAAAAATATTCGGCGTCGGCAAACCCATTTCCGTCAACCGTGAGCCGTCGGTGCCGCCGCGGATCGGTTCCCATTTGGGCGCGAGGCCGGAGCGTTTCGTCGCTTCTTCCAGGCAGTCGAGTAAGCGGGTGTCGTTCCCGAGACCGTCTTTCATGTTGCGATACTGTTCCACGATCTTTAATTCGATCTGTGCCTTGGGATGAAGAGGCTGCACTTCGGCGATGATTTTCTCAAGTTTTGTTTTGAGAACTTTCAACCCCGGTGTGTTGAAATCGCGGAGGAGAATTTTCAACGTCGATTTCGATTCTTCTCCCTCTACAGTATGCGGGTGGATGTACGGCTCGTAGCCGTCGGTCGTTTCCGGAGCAATATCTTTCGGCATCCGCGCGATGATGTCAGCCATGATTCGGATGGAGTTCACCATGATTCCTTTCGCAGAGCCGGGATGTATGTTTCTTCCGTGCACAGTAATAACTGCCTGGTCTGCGCTGAATGTTTCCTTGTTCAGTTCCCCAGGTGTATCGCCGTCGACAGTATAGGCAAATTTTGCACCGAACTTTTTGATGTCGAAATATTTTGTTCCAGCGCCGATTTCTTCATCTGGGGTAAATCCGATGCGGATATCGCCATGAAGGAAATTGGGATTGTTTAATAGCGTCTGCGCCGCGGTCATGATGATTGCGAGACCCGCCTTATCGTCCGCGCCGAGGAGTGTTGTGCCGTCGCTTGTAACGATCTTCTTCCCGACGTTGTGTCGCAATTCCGGATTCTCTGAGTCCTTGATGATTACCGTCTTGTCTCCCGGCAGCACAATATCTCCGCCTTTATAGTCGATCACTTGCGGCTTCACGTTGGCACCGCTCTCCGACGGGGATGTGTCGACATGTGAGATCAATCCGACAACAGGGACCTTGCCGTGCGCCTTATGCGACGACGGGAGATTGGACGGAACCGTCGCCGTGACGTATCCGTACTTATCGATTGCGACGTCCTTTATTCCGAGCTCTTTCAATTCTTTTACGAGCAGGTTCAAAAGGTCGAATTGCTTCGGTGTGCTTGGATACGATTCCGAGTCTTCTTTCGATTGCGTGTCGATCTTGACGTAACGCAGAAGACGGTCCAGAACGCTTTCATGTGACATACGATCCTCATGGAAAATGTTTTTGTCAACCCAACCATCGGAAGGCTGAACACAATAAAGAGATGGAAGACATTGATTACAAGCCTTCCGATGGTTCTTTCAATTGCGAACCTTTCGAAGGCCTCTTTATCAAGCCTTCCGATGGCTTGTTCAATGAGAACGAAGATACCAAGTTTGGATGAAAAAAGCAGGTGAAATGTTTCCTGCCGATAAAAGTTCCCACGATCAGGCAAGTCCCGAAAAATTCCTGATTGCGTAAGGAAGATGAGGAGGTATAAATCATGTTTTAAACCAAATCCAAAGTTGATATTTTTGAATTCTTCGATTGCATTTTTGAGAAAAGCAGATGCCTCTAAATTGCAAACTGGGGTTTAAACATCAAAACCGTAACTTCTTACGGCGGCATGCTTTTTGCACGTTTTTGCCGCAATGAAGACATCCACCACATCGCAGCATCTACCGCTTCACCCCACATCAAAAGTTTGATTCAGCGGAACCATTCTCAAAATTTTTTCGAATAATATTATTCCCCCGGAGGTTTGTATGTCAGAGTATGTAAAGGCCTTAATGGCTGATGTCAAAGCAAAAAATCCCAGCGAGCCGGAATTTCACCAGGCTGTCCAGGAAGTTCTCGATTCTCTGAGCATCGTACTGGAGAAGCATCCCGAGTATCGCAACGCGAAGATTCTCGAAAGAATTATTGAACCCGAACGGGTTATTATGTTTCGCGTCCCATGGACGGACGATCGCGGCACCATTCACGTGAATCGCGGTTACCGTATCGAGATGAACAGCGCCATCGGGCCGTACAAAGGCGGACTTCGTTTCCATCCGTCGGTTACGCTCGGCATTTTGAAATTCCTCGCATTCGAACAGGTGTTCAAAAACAGCTTGACGACGCTGCCGATGGGCGGAGGAAAAGGCGGATCGGATTTCGACCCTAAAGGAAAGAGCGACAATGAAGTGATGCATTTCTGCCAGAGCTTTATGACCGAACTGTCCCGCCACATCGGCCCGGACACGGACGTGCCGGCAGGCGACATCGGCGTCGGCGGTCGGGAGATCGGATTTCTCTTCGGCCAATACAAACGGTTACGCAATGAGTTCACCGGCGTGTTGACGGGCAAGGGCCTCAACTGGGGCGGCTCGCTCATTCGCCCCGAGGCGACCGGCTACGGCGCAGTCTACTTTGCCTCGGAGATGTTGTCCACAAGAGGACAGACGCTCGAAGGGAAGAAATGTCTCGTCTCCGGAAGCGGCAACGTCGCGCAATACACTGTCGAGAAAATAAACCAGCTCGGCGGCAAAGCGCTGACTTTGTCGGATTCCAACGGATACATTTACGACGAAGAAGGAATTTCGAAAGAAAAACTTGCGTTCGTCATGGAACTGAAGAACGTACGCCGCGGCAGGATCAAAGAGTATGCCGATAAGTATAAGAGTGCAACGTTCACTGCAATCGACCCGAAAGCAAACCACAATCTATTGTGGAACCACAAAGCCGATTGTGCTTTTCCAAGCGCGACACAGAACGAAATCAACGCGAACGACGCACAGAACCTTCTGAAAAATAAAGTCTATGTCGTCGCCGAAGGCGCCAACATGCCGACCACGCTCGATGGTGTGAAGCACTTCCTCGATGCCGGAATTCTGTTCGGTCCGGCAAAAGCGGCAAATGCCGGCGGAGTTGCGGTCTCCGGGTTGGAGATGGCGCAAAACAGCATGCGCGTACCGTGGACCCGGGAAGAAGTCGACAATCGCCTGCATCTCATTATGAAGAGTATTCATAAGACCTGCGTCGAGATGTCGAACCGCTTCGGGACGCCGGGAAATTATGTCAACGGCGCGAATATCGGCGGATTCCTTAAGGTTGCCGATTCAATGATCGACCAGGGATTAGTATAACAATCTCCGTTACATAAAATCAGCAGGCGAGAGCATCCAGCCTCGCCTGCTTTTGTTTTTTGATTTTTCCTTCGTACCATACCCCCATGCAGACCTTCGATCCCCTCTGGGTTGAACACGGATACGGTTCCCGCGTCCAGGGATTTCAAAACCTGGCTCGGTTCCGGGTTCGCGATATTCTCCTTGTCTCAAGCCTCTACGACTCCTACCTCTTTGAAGAAGACGGAAGACTCTATGAACTGATCCGCAACGAATACCAGGGATTGAACCTGAGCCACTCGCCGGAGTTGACACGGGTCTCGAGCGGAAAAGATGCTCTCGCGCTGGCGCAGGAAGAGAACCGTTTCGATATGATCATCACCACGCTTCATATCGAAGACATGCATGCAGCAGCATTTGCGAGAATGGTTCATGAGGCAGGATTGAAAGTGCCGATCGTCGTGCTCGCGTATGACAATCGCGAGTTGACGGAATTGTTCGCGCATCACGACACCTCCGTCTTCGACCGGGTATTTATTTGGCAGGGAGATTTTCGCATCATCATCGCGATGATCAAGTATGTCGAGGACCGGCTGAACGTCGAAAACGACACGCTCGCCGCTGGCGTTCAATCGATCATTCTTATTGAGGATAGTGTACGTTTCTATTCCTCGTATCTTCCCCTCATCTACACTGAAACGCTGAAACAATCATTGCGTCTCATCTCTGAAGGAATAAACCTGTCCGATAAATTCCTCAGGATGCGCGCGCGTCCGAAGATCCTTCTTTGCACGACGTATGAGGAGGCGTGGGAATATTACCGGAAATACCAGGACTACATTCTCGGCGTCATCTCGGACATCGACTTTTTCCGCGAGGGGAAGCAAAACCCGAACGCGGGCATTGAATTTGCCAAGAACGTGAAGATCGAGCATCCCGACATTCCGATCTTGCTCCAATCGAACATGCGGGAAAATGAGAAGCAGGCGAGGCTGGTCGGTGCATCCTTCCTTCTCAAAGACTCTCCAACGCTGCTGGAAGAGCTTCGTCAGTTTATGGTCCAATATTTCAGCTTTGGGGATTTCGTCTTCCGCACGGCAGATGGAGCTGAAGTTGGACGTGCTCACGATTTGAAAACATTGGAGGAACAGCTTCACCTCGTCTCAGAAGAAAGTATCCGCTATCATGGGGAGCGAAATCACTTCTCCAACTGGCTGAAGGCGCGCACGGAATTCTGGCTCGCCCACCGTCTCCGCCCGCGAAAAGTCTCCGACTACCCATCCGTCGAAGCGCTCCGTGCCGACCTCATCGCATCACTCCACGATTACCGCCAGCTTCGCCAGCGGGGAAGCATAACAGATTTTTCGAAAGAGACCTTCGACCCGTCGAATAGTTTTGCGCGTATCGGAAGCGGATCGTTAGGGGGGAAAGCGCGCGGCCTTGGGTTTGTGAACCTTCTTATCAACAGCCACGATGTGCGCGACAGGTTTGACGGAGTGAAGGTCTTTGTTCCGTCGGCGGTGGTGATCGGGACGGACGTTTTCGACCAGTTCCTCGACGAGAACCGGCTCCGAAGTTACGCTCTCAGCGCCTCGGATGATACCGAACTCACGCGCCGATTTCTCGAGGCAAAGAAATTTCCCGAAGAAATATTATCCGATCTCGCGGCATATCTCGAGCTCGTGAACGAACCCCTCGCTGTCCGGTCGTCCAGCCTTTTGGAGGACTCGCAATACCACCCGTTCGCGGGAGTGTATGAAACGTACATGATCCCGAACAACGGCCCCGATCTCCGCAGCAGGCTCAAAGAGCTCGTGAAAACGGTCAAACGCGTTTACGCATCGACATTTTACCGGTCCGCGAAAGATTATATCCGGGTGACGTCGTACAGGCTCGAGGAAGAGAAAATGGCGGTGATCATCCAGAAGATGGTCGGCGTTCCGCATAACAACAAATTTTACCCTGATTTTTCCGGCGTCGGTAAATCGTACAATTTCTATCCTCTCCAGCCGCAAACGCCGCAGGACGGCATCGCATCGGTGGCGCTGGGGCTCGGGAAGATCATTGCCGACGGCGGGAACGTTCTCCGTTTTTGCCCGAAACATCCGCTTCAGCTGCAGCAATTATCGTCGATCAAAGACACCGTCCGGAATAATCAAAATGAATTCTATGCGCTCGTTTTGAACGAGCATGAAGATGCGATCGTCGTTACACACGACATGCTGGTAAAAAAGTTCGACCTGCATATCGCCGAATATGACGGTACGCTGAATTCGATCGCATCAACATATTCGCTCGAGAACAATTCCGTCTCCGACGGCATATCGAGACAAGGAACTCGATTGGTCACCTTCGCACCGATCTTGAAAGGACAGACATTTCCTCTTCCAAAGATTCTTGAACTTCTGCTCGACATGGGAAGCTGGGGGATGGGGTCGGCCGTGGAAATTGAATTCGCAGTCAACCTCTCGGTTCCAAACGGAAAACCAAAAGAGTTCGGCTTGCTCCAGATGCGTCCGCTGGTCATCAGCAGGGAATTGGAGGAGCTCAACGTCGAGGAAGTTGACCCGGCTGGGCTAGTGTGTCAGAGTCTTCAGGTATTAGGCAACGGCATCATCAAAGATATCCGCGACATCGTCGTCGTGGATATTGACCGGTTCGACCGGGCGAAAACACGCGAGGTCGGATATGAAGTAAGCCGGCTGAATGCGAAGCTGGTTTCGGAAAACACGCCGTATCTTTTGATCGGCGTTGGCAGATGGGGAACGCTGGACCCGTGGCTTGGCATTCCTGTGACTTGGGATCAGATCTCCGGAGCGCGCGCGATCGTCGAAGCCAACATGAAGGATTTTAACGTCGCTCCGTCGCAGGGATCGCATTTTTTCCAGAATCTTACGTCGTTCATGGTCGGATATTTTACGGTGAACGCGCAGGCGAATCAGGGGTTCATTGACTGGGAATGGCTCGGCGCACAAAAAGCCGTGGAAGAAATGACGTACACCCGGCATATCCGCTGTGAAAAAGCGATCACGGTGAAAATGAACGGACACAAGAACAAAGGAATTATTCTGAAGCCGGATATGTAAACGAAGGTGAGGATGGTTTTCCTTCCCTCATTGGGAAGCGTTCGGGCGGGGTCAGCAAGCGTCAACGGTTCAGAATTTCTTCTGCAATTCATCCAGCCTTTTTAGGTTTTCCGTCGCGGTCTGGTTCTCGGGGTCGATCTGTATGGCCCGCGTGTAGTACTCACGAGCCTTCACATACGATTTCATGTTCTGATACGCGATTCCCGCCTGGATATTTGCGTCCGTGCTCTTTGCATTCAATTCCAATGCACGCTCATACTGTTTGATTGCATCGTCGAACAACGCCGCACCGTTGTAGGCGATGCCGAGATAATAATGGATGTCGTAAAAATCGTTTCCGCGCGCAAGCGCCTGCGTCAACAAGTCGATCATCGGCTTGAAATTCGAATTTTTGAAGTAGTTTGTATATAGGAACCGGTAAGCGGAATAATAAAGCGTGTCGGTGGAAACGGCTTTCTGGAAAAAATTATTCGCTTTGTAGCTGTCTCCGATGCGGTCATAGAGCTTGCCGAGTGCAAACGCTGCGGGCGCATAATCTTCAGCAATCAGCATAGCGTCCTTGTAATGTTCTGCGGCCCCGTCGGTGTTTCCTTTCTCTTCTGCCGCTCCTCCTTCACGCATGTGGACCAGCACTTCGTTGGGAATTCTCTTCTCGCGCGTATCAATGAGGATGCGCAGGTCGTCCATCCTGTTCGTCAAATCGTGATCATAGGATGTTTTCATCACCTGAAAGATTTGCTTCCTCGCGTCGGCGAAATTCGAGGTATAGAAATCGTTCACTGCAGCAAGCACAGAATAATAAGGAAGGGGAAACTGCGCCGAATCTTTGCTGAGGTTCACCAGGAACTCTGGGGGGAACAACCCGGATTTGCTTTTCCATCGCCCTCCCGAAATACGGACGAACGTTTCGTACGATTCTTCCAGGTTATACTTCTTTAACCGGCCGGTGAGTTCTTCGGGAATCGCAAATGTCATTTCTGCCGCTGTCGAATCCGCGAAATTCACCGACGCAAAAGCATACGCCAGCGCCTCGACAATATATTTATACTTGAAGTCTACTCTTCCTCCCGACGATCCGGCATAGATCCACCGCACATTGAAGTCGTCGAGAGCCTGGTGGAGCGAATCGAGAGCTGCGTGCGAGCGCTGGATCGCGGTTTGCACCCTCTCCAGCAGTATAGCAACGATTGGATCATCGGCAGTGATTCCCAACGACGGATCGGCAAGTGAATCCGCGACGAATTGGAACTTCGGCGCGGTTCCTGTATTTGCCGCGATCTTTTGCTTTATATCTGCGATTCCTGACATCGCCCTTGAAAGGCTGTCGAAGACTCCTTCAAAGTACTTCGTAAACGCGCTCAGGCGTTCTTCCCTGGCAGTTGAATATGTCGGAAAAATTGCCAGGCTTTTGTCGCCGAGGATGATGTTGAAGTTCACGATCGATTCTTTGTAGCGGGAGCCGGCCAAGGCCTTGTCGCCCAGGTCGAAATATTTTGTGATTTTTGAATAGCCGGCCCAGTACTCCTGCGGAACCGTCACGTCGATTTTTGCAACTCCGTTGTCAAGGGGGTACTCAAAGGAAAATGCCTTGTTGAGCGCGAATGATTTTTGAAACCCGATCAAAACGATCGTGCTGTCGCCGTTTGCGATAATGTTATCGATAAAATCAGGATGAATCCGCAGCGAGTCCTGCGTCAGTGAAAGCTGCGGAAGATTCTCTTTGAGAAAATCTGCATCGATCTTCCAGCTTCCTTCATTTTGAAGGAGGAAGTAATAGTCCGTCCCGCTGTTGATGTTCTCACATGTCAGATTCGTTTCACTTTTTTTGGTCGAAAGGGTGAGCCTGACAAACCTGGGTCCGCCCATGTTGAATAGGCCCGATTTCTCGGCAATTTTCAGCTTGATTGAAAGGGGATTTTGCTGGGCTGATCCCTCTGAGAAAAGAAGAAAAAACGGCAGGAAAACGGCAAGAAAGAAGTTTTTCATGGAATTATCAAAAACGCACTGAAAGCGTCGCTGTGAGGAGCGCCAAAAAAGGACGAATTGAATATATAAAACGATGTGGCGAGAGTCAATCGCTTTTCTCCTCGAGGTCCCTCCGCGAGATGTGACAGGCAGCCTTGACAAAGAGGTGACTTTTTCCCATACTTAAGCAATGTTACATGCTGCATTATTCTCGCCGATCCCCAATCAATGAGTGATCGATAGTCCTGGCTTTACTTCTGTCCGTAAAAAGGCATTATATGATTTCAAGGGTCTCATTCCTTGCGTTCATGTTCGGATTTTTGTTCTGTTTGGCGGAATTGTCTGCGCAGGAATTGTATGTTGAGCCGCTTCGGCAAGCCTCAATAAGTAAAACCCCGATTTATGCCGCTAAACTCAGCCCCGCGGGGGGACTTCTCGCTATTGCTGGATTTGACAAGTCGGTAAGAATAGTCGATCTCCTGACGATGCGTGAAAAGTACACGCTCACCGGGCATAATCCGCGAATACTGACTCTCGCTTTTACTGCGGACGGCAAGAATCTTGTGACCGCAGGCGGCAGCGGACTGCTCGCTTTCTGGAGCGTCGGCGATACTGCTCTGTTAAAAGAAATTCCGGCTCATGGCGAAGGGCTCGGAGTTCGTTCGATCGATATTGACGCAGGAGGCAGGATTGTCAGCGGCGGCGGCGATAGCGAGATAAAACTCTGGACAATGCTCTCCGACGACCCTTTGAGCACACTTCCCAACGGTTCGGACCAAAGCGAAGTCCTCAGTGTCGCGTTTAATCCGGCTGGGAACAGGGTTGCCGTTGCGAATGCCGACGGGATTGTCAGGATCTTCGACACCCAGACATCTCTTTTGTTATACACGTTCACAGAATTCAAGAGCAAGGCGACCGAAGTTGCGTTCAGCCCGAACGGCAAGTATCTTGCCGCCGGAGGAGCGGATTCCACGATCCGGGTTTGGGAAACTCAGAGCTTTTCTGCTCCCCAAACTCTTCGCGGAAATCCCGGCGCCGTCACATCGCTCACGTTCAGTCCTAATAATGCATGGCTCGTTGCAACGGGGAGCGGAATAACGATCTGGGATGTTGGCACTGGTTCTCTGAGAAAAAACATCGCCGATTCGGGAATCGTGTATACCGCTGCAATGTTTTTGCCGGATAGCTCAACACTTCTCGGGACAACATCAGCCGGGACCATTCGAACGTTCTCCGTCCTCGTCCAAAAGCCGGACAGGGAACCCCCGACCATCGTTCTCCAAAAGCCGGTTCTGAAAGAGGGGGAAGTTTTTAAAGTGTACGCAAGCGAGATTGAAATATCGGGTGTAGCATCCGACGAGAGTGGAATTAAACAAGCCACGGTTGCGGGACAGGCGATCGCGTTGACGGAATCGACCGCTGATGATCGGCCGCAGTTAACCGCAAAACTTCCATCAAAAAAATTTTCCAGCATCGTACAACTCCCCGTTGTCGGAATGAATGATATCGCAGTGACGGCAACCGATGAACGCGATAATACTGCGGCGAAAAGTATCCGGGTTCAACGCCTCGCAAGGGAAGCCGCGGTCGAGATCCTTGGCCCGAAGGAGAATGCTGAGACCGACCAGGCATCGGAAAATCTGGAATTCAAAATATGGTTCGATTTTACGCGCTACACGATCACTCTTAACACGATTGAAATCGCCGGCAAGGAAAACATTCCTCGTAAACCATTGGGCGTTCTGCAGACCGAACCGATCCCGCTGTCGTCGGGGTTCAATCAGGTTCAGTTTTCCGTGTACGGAAAGAACGGCGAAAAAATTTCCCGGATTATCAATATTAACCGGCGCATATTGGTCAACGCTTCATCGATCGAAGCCGACAAGCCTCAGCGCAGCCCATCGGGCCAGCCGCAGCAATGGGCTGTGGTGATCGGGATCTCAGAGTACTCGAATCCATTGATAAAGAACCTGAGCTATGCAGACCGGGACGCCCGCGACTTTGCAGAATTTCTCAAAACTCCTGCGGGCGGCGGTTTCGAGCCCGAGCACATGAAAATTCTCCTCAATAAAGACGCGACGCTCCAGAACGTGAAACAGGCGCTCTATAATTTCCTCCGCCAAACCATCGACAAAGATCTGGTAATTATTTATTTCGCGGGCCATGGCGCTCCGGAACCGACGAACCCGAGCAACAATTACCTGCTGACATACGACAGCGACCCGAACTCTCTCGAAACGAGCGCATTCCCGATGTGGGACGTGAACACGGCGCTGACGCGGTACATTCCTTCGAAGCGCGTGATCGTCTTTTCCGATGCATGCCACAGCGGAGGTATTACTTCAGACCTTGCGACACGCGGAGTTTCACTGACCGAGACAAATCTCATCAATCAATACTTGACGGATCTCTCCAAATCGAAGGAAGGAACGATCGTCTTCACGGCCAGCCAGGCGGGAGAGGTATCTCAAGAGCTGGATAAATTCGGGCACGGGGTTTTCACCTATTTTCTGCTGAAGGGAATGAAGGGAGAAGCGGACATCAACAACGATTACACGGTGACGATCGGAGAACTGATGGACTACGTCGAAGACAACGTCAAACGTCAGACCAAAGGGAACCAGCATCCGACACGCAACCAGGGGAGTTACGACAAGGACTTGACCATTTCGCTGGTGCCGCATTAATGTCCATCGCGGTCCAATCACTTTCCCCACTCTTGAAAGGAAACGGTACAATGCGCGTTAAACCATGGACAAGACTATATGTGCTGCTTCTGTTCCTTGGAATGTCATCGATCGGCTATGCACAAGATGCCCCTTCCGATAACAACATCCGGTACAATTGGGCGTTTGTTGCCCGGTCCGGCAATGCAGGAAGCCGCCGCATCGGCGTTGTCACAAAGGATACGTCGATGAAAAGCGGGGACGAATTCAAGCTGTTTGTCAACCTGGTAAAGCCGGCGTTCGTGTATGTGATTCATAAGAGTCCGACCAATGAACTGTCGCTCCTTTTTCCGTACGACAGTACTACATTCGAAAAAGACTATAAGCTCGACAAGAATTATTATATACCGAAAGGCCGTGAATGGTTCAGGCTCGACAAGAACTCCGGGACCGAAACATTCTACGTGCTCGCATCTTCCGAACGGTTGACAGGCCTCGAGAACGATCTGCGGACGTACTTCATATCGGCAGCGAACAATAAAGCCGATGCGGCGAATTTCGTCGTGAACGAGATTAAGGATATCAAGAAGAAGTTTCGGACCTTTGCGACCATTGCCGAACGGCCGATCAGCATTGCCGGCAATGTCCGGGGAGAAAAACAATCTGCAGCCGACCCCGACCGGATCGACATCGCGCAGCTGGCTTCCGAGGTATTGGCAAATAATTTTTTCAGCAAGACGATTTCCATTGACCACAAGTAGAAAGCGGAGAGTTACCAGCGCCGGACTCTTCATCGCTGCATCGTTTTGTTTATCCCATCTCCTCTTTTGGATCTTTCCCGGCGTTTTCGATTCCTGGAACCGCCAATCTGTCGACCGGCTCTTCCCCGTGCGCGCCATGCTGCGTCCGCCGGCCTATGACTCTTCCATCCTGCATGTCGATATCGCAAATTCCACGATCAAGAAGCTGAACTTCTATTTCCCGCGGAGATATTACGGCGACGTCGTCAACGTCTTGAATAGAATGAACTGTTCCGCGGTAGCGTTCGACATAATTTTTGCCCGAAAGATACAAGCCTACGACGACAGCATTCTGGTCTCTGCAACACGAACGTTTGGACGGGCATATTATCCCGTCGCTTTCAGCCTGGAAGACACGACCGTGAACAGGGAGACAGCGACCACCGACGTTGTTCATTTCCTCGATTCGACATCGTGGACCCTCGATGCAAAGGATGTCGGCGATTTTTACAAAGCCGGCGCTACGCTTCTCACGTGGGATGAGCTGGCAACCGCCGCGCGCGGGATCGGCTTCATCAGTGTGGAGCCCGATGCCGACGGTGTCTTCCGGAGAGTCCCGTTGTTGATCCGCTACCGGAATAAATTCTACCCGAGTATGGTCATGAGGCTTGTCTGCGACTATCTCCATGTCACGCCGGAGCGTATCGCCGTGCGCGGAGGAACCTCGATAACCCTGAGAGATGCTCAGGTGCGGGAGGGCGTAAAGCGCGACATCACCATTCCTATCGACTCACGCGGCAACATGATCATCAACTGGGTCGGCGATTGGTCCGCGATGAGGCATATCAGCTTTGCGCAAGTCCTCAGTATCGCGGACGACAATGACGAGGTCGAGGCGTACGGCGAGCAGTATGGCGGCTCAATCGCCATCGTCGGAGACGTCTCCACCGGCGCATCGGACATCGGGCCGACTCCGTTCGAGCAGAACTTTCCGCTTGTAGGACTGCACGCGAATACGCTCAACACGATTCTCACTCAGAGCTTCTTGTTCGAATTGCCTGCGCTACCGATGTTTGTCGTGGAATTGGCCTTCGCCTGCCTCTTCTTTTTCTTCGCGAGCCGCCTGCTGTCGGTGCGCTTTGCTCTTGCTGTTTCGGGGCTGCTCGTCGCGTACGTTGTGGCTGCTGCTGCGGTATTTGTCTATGCGAATGTTATTGTCTCCATCGTTCGGCCGGTAATGAGCGGCGTTTTTTCAGCTGCCTCCGTCGTGATCTACTGGTATGTTACGGAGGAGAAGGAGAAGCAAAAGCTCCGCTCGAAGTTCGAACAATATTTTCCCCCCTCCGTCGTGCGGCAGATGGTCGACACGCCGGATGCGCTGACGACGATGCCGAAGCGAAGAGAAGTGACGATCATGTTCAGCGACATCAAAAGCTTCACGACGTATTCGTCCACGATGACTCCGGAAGAAATCAGCACAACGTTGAACGAATATTTCGAAGCGATGACCGATATCGTGTTTAAGTACGGCGGTACGGTGGATAAATTTATCGGTGACGGATTGATGGTCTTTTACGGAGCGCCTGAGCCCCAGCCTGACCACGCGCTTCGCTGTGTGAAGGCGGCAATCGAAATGCAGTTGAAGTGCCGCGAATTGAAAGCGCGGTGGGAGCCTGCGGGGAGGCTCCCCCTTCGGATCCGCATCGGCATCAATACCGGACCGGTCGTCGTGGGAGACCTCGGCTCGGCCCGGAGGATGGAATACACGGTCCTCGGTTCGGATGTCAACCTTGCTCAGCGGCTTGAATCGAATGCACCGGTCGAGGGCATCATGATCTCCGAGGCAACATATCGTTATGTTAAGGACAACGTCCCGATACGTTCGCTCGAACCGATAAAAGTAAAGGGGCTGGAAACTCCGATCGTCGTGTATGAAGTTTTGGTAGAGGGAAAATAAAAAACTTCTCTCGCAAAGGCGCAAAGAAGCGAACTGATTTTGAAACAGAATCTTCGCGTCTTTGCGCGAGGAATAGTCAGAAGTAGAGTCCGTACCAAATTGCAGACTGACTTACCCGCACCGCTGGCATCGGGAGGTGAATGTAGTTGAGCATTTCCCACATGGTTTTGAGGAATGCTGAATCACCAGGGAGTTTCCTCAAATCGAGGTCGAGCGCAATAAATGTTTCGTGGTACGAGTGTGGCGTGTTCAATCCTCGGACGGTGTATCCTGCCGCAATTCCCACCATCGAGGGCCAGTACTCCTGAATATTTTTAGGGAGGAGATCGTGCACAGTAATTCCCATCCAGAATTTCTGACCTTCGTGGTCTTCAAGAAAGTCTGGAAGCCTTTGCTCTGACGCGACAACCGCGTTCGGCGATGCAACGTAGGACCCTTTCGGTGTAAAACTCTTCAACCATGGGACGTAGTACTGCGCCACAGGATATCCCGCCCCCAAAACATTCGCCAATTCGTCGACCCTGTCGAACCCAAGATAGTCGATATGCCCATCCTCGATCTTCATGAATGTAAAGAATGCGAGAGATGTTGCCGCCCCGCATATCGCCGCATCCTCATTATCATATCCTGCCCACGAAAACGCTTTCGCAGAAATCACGCTTCCTAGTCCGCTTCCATAAAAGTGCAGAAGCTTGTCCTGATTTCGGGCGTAGGCGAGATCCTCCCGAATAAAGAACGAAGTAAAGTGTTTATTCCATAATGGTTCGTACCGGACAAAGTGGACGGTGAGTCCACCTGCCAAAACGGCGCCTCCAAAGAGTGAAAGGCGTATTGCTAGAACCTGGGAAGAATCAACGGGGAGGAGATCGGTTTTTTCGGATTGCGGTAAGACGATACCAGATGGCAAGAGGATACAAAGTATCAGGAAGGGCGTGCCGAAGCGGCAAGCCCCCCGGCATCTTTGAAAGCTCAAGCTTTCCAGAATCTTCATTTAATAATAAGCGGAATATAATAAAGAGGGGCAAATCAAATTAAGCCTGACTGTATTTCATCGGCCGGCTGAAGACAAGGGAGAATTGTCTCAACAGGGGTTCGTAAATTGCCTTCTTGTTCCGATAGTTCTTCGCCGTGGAGAACTATGTCTGGAGATGCTTTGGCAACAATCTGCAAGAATCCTTTGATAATATTGTTAGTTAATGTATATTTGGACGAAGAAAGTTGCCGCCAGAGGTCTAGGATAGCCTTACGCCAAATTTTGGAGCTCGCGTGTTACTTTGTTGTATGTATCATCGCGTTAATGCTGACAAATTATCCAATTCCCGCCAAATTCTTGAAAAACATTTCGAGTACATAAAAGACCATTTCCAAGTTGTTTTGCCGGGTGAGGTTCTGGCTAAGGACCTCATAAACCTCTGCATCGTCTTTGACGATGCAAGTTACAGTTTTTACCGTTATGTTCTACCGTTAATCCAAAGAATCGGACTTCGGGTCGTTCTTGCAGTCCCAACAAAGTACATTCTCGATTCGGGCGACCACGTTCCATCAAACGTGCGCCTGTCAGTGCCTACCGACAAGATGATGGAAGGCAAGTATTATGTAGAACTGGCTCCCTTTTGTTCATGGAAGGAGTTGTCCGATATCAGCGCCAGCGGGGTTGTCAAGATCGCTTCTCATTCCTATTCACACCCCAACTTGCTCAAATCCCCAAACATCAAAGAGGAAGTCTTCAAGTCAAAAGAAATCCTGGAAGCAAGGCTGTATCAGGCCGTGGATACTTTTGTCCACCCGTATGGACAGTTCAATGCATCGATTCTGAAATATGTTCGATCGTACTATAGATACAATTTTGCCGTTGGGGCTGGAGACAATAAGACGTGGGATGGAGTCGACGGCGTGCTGTTCAGGATGTATGCAGACGATCTACGGGATCCGGACTCCATTTTCAGCCGGGCGAATCTTAAGAAATACGGAATGCTGCGAATTGCATTGTATGCGAAGAAGTGGTTTATGGACCGCAAGCCTTCGGCGAACTAATTCTCGGGCATTAGTACCACTGTGAAAATTCTCCTCGTCCACAATTTTTATGGATCGGCTGCGCCGAGCGGCGAGAATACTGCGTACGCTGCCGAGGCTGCGTTGCTTCGTTCGCGCGGCCAGTCCGTCATCGAGTTCAGCAGGCATAGCGATGACATACTCCGCAGCGGTTTTTCGGGGACGCTGAAAGGTGCGGCGAGCGTTGTGTGGAACCCGTTCAGCCTGCGTTTGCTGAAACGGACGCTGAGGGAGACGAAACCCGATCTTATGCATGTCCATAATACTTTTCCCCTTCTGTCGCCTTCTATTTTTTTCGCCTCGCGTGAACAAAATGTCCCGACAGTGATGACGCTCCATAATTATCGAATTGGTTGTGCGGCTGCCACCGCCATCCGAAATGATCAACCGTGCACGCTTTGTCTGGACAAAAAAAGCGTTTTCCCGGCTTTGCGATACGGCTGCTATCGCGAGAGCAGGATCGCGACGATCCCCGTCGCGGCGATGATTGCATACAACAATGCGAGAGATACATGGCGAAGCAATGTTGACGCCTTTATCACGTTGACCGAGTTTCAAAGAGAGAAAATGGTTCGGTTTGGAATTTCGCCTGAGTCGCTTTTTGTTAAACCCCACTTTCTCGACCATCCGCCGAATCCCGTTCCATGGCAAGAGCGTGACACCAAGGTCGTTTTTGTCGGCAGATTGTACGCGGCCAAAGGCATCCATATTTTGTTGGACGCATGGAGGAGGATGGGAAAGAGGGCGCCGTTTCTGCAAGTGATCGGTGACGGCCCGATGCGGGAGGAGCTTGTTCGTTCGATGCGTGGAAGTGAGGCGTCCGATTCAGTTTCGTTTCTTGGAAATGTGTCGCGCGACGATGTGTTGAAATATATGTCGCGTGCGAAATTGCTGGTGATACCGTCGGTCTGTTACGAAGGGTTTCCGATGGTAGTTCAGGAATCGTTCGCACTCGGCGTTCCAGTTGCCGCGTCGAACATCGGCTCGCTGCCGTATCTGATCGCCGAGAACAGAAACGGGAAACTTTTTAATCCGGGTGATGCCGGAGACATCCTGTCATGTGTGACGCGCATGCTGGGGAATGATTCGGGATTACGCATTCTGGGTGAGGGTGCACGCCGGGATTTTGATGAAAAGTATACCGCCGACAAGAATTATGCCGCATTGATGGCTATCTACGAAACTGCTGCCGAACGTCGAGCAGCGAAGGTGCTCTGAACGATGATAGATTCTCATCGTGAAACTATTTGGAATGTGCGGGTGCAAACGGATCAACTCTCTACTATTCTGAGTTCGATTGACGATGAGATCGCGAGCGGCGCAAAAGGGAGAACGCTGTATTGTGCCAACCCTCATTCACTCGTGACGGCACACGGCGACGGCCAATTCCTCGCGGCACTGCGTTCCGCAGATTATCTTATTCCCGACGGAGCCGGGATTGTCCTGGCGTCGAAAATCCTGAAGGGAACGATCGCGCGCCGGATCACGGGGTACGATATTTTTTCAGGATTGGCGAAGCGATGGGAACAAGATCGGGGAAAATCCTACTATTTTCTTGGGTCAACAGCAGAGGTCCTGGGGAGGATCAAAACGCGAATGGCGAGCGATTATCCTCATGTCTCTGTCAGCGGCATCTTTGCACCGCCGTTCAAAGAGAACTTTTCCGACGATGAAAACAACCGCATCATTGAAGAGATCAACCGTTCCGCCCCGACCGCGCTCTGGGTTGGAATGACAGCTCCAAAGCAGGAAAAATGGATTCACGAACATCGGGAACGTCTCAATGTGCCATTCATTGCCGCCATCGGCGCGGCGTTCGATTTTTTTGCGGGAACGAGGCTAAGAGCATCGACGCCGTTACAAGAAGCAGGGTTGGAATGGCTTCCCCGGCTTTTGCGCGAGCCCCGCAGGATGTGGAGACGGAATTTTGTTTCATCTCCTGTATTTCTCTATTATATACTCAGGCAAAAGTTGGGGCTGCAATGAACGCCTGGTTTGCGGGATCTAATGCGGGATTGAGCATTTATGATTAGGTCGAAGAAGTTATTCAAATTGACGTTGATGTTGATCGACGGAGCAACACTTTTCGGGATATTTTTTATCCTGAGCCTTTTGCGCACCGACGTCGATTTTGTCACCGAGTACTGGTACCGGGCAATCTTGCCGGTTATTCTTACTTGGATCGTTCTTGATGCGATCGGCGCGTATAATCCCGACAACGACATGCGCAGCCTTCCGTACACCAGCCAGTATATCCTGGCGATCTTCATCATTGTTGTGCTGACCATTGTTGTTGTTTACACGTTCAGCTATAAACCAGCTTTGCAGTTCAGCCGCAGCGTATTGCCGGCGACATTCTTTTCGTTCCTCATCATTTCTCTTTCCGTTCGGCGGGCGGCCAATTCCCGTCTCGCACAGGTCCGGCGAAAGAGGTTTTACCTCGTTCTTGGTACTGACGATACGGCGCAGGAGTTGTACCGGATGTACGCCGAAACGCCGAAAGATCAGGAATTGCGGTATGCCGATTTGAGCGGAAAGAAAGTCGGATTGCCGATATCCGGGAACGGATCACCCATTATCGAAGGAGACGTTCTCAACAAGCTTCGTTCGATGACCGGCAACTGCGACGGGATTATCCTGACCGAAGACAGGTCGTCCTTGAGCAACGAGGTGTTCAGGCAATTGGTGACGCTGCATTTCCGCAACGTGCCCCTGATTCCGAGCAGGCTCTTTCTCGAAGAGAATTTTAGAAAAGTACCGCTCTTTATTCTCAACAAGTGGTGGCTGTTCGAGGGCGACCTGCTGTTGGTACGAAATCCGTGGTACAACCGTCTGAAGCAGCTTTTCGATATCGCGATCGCCTCGGCGGGATTCGTTATTCTGTTTCCGTTGATGGTCGTCATTGGAATTCTGATCCGGCTGGAAAGCCGCGGTCCGATCATCTTTAAACAGACCCGTATCGGCAGAAACGAGGCGCCATTCACAATGTACAAATTCCGGTCCATGTACCACGGTTCGGGTTCCGGAGATAAGTACGTCCGTGAACACGACGCCCGGGTGACGAAGACAGGTAAACTGCTTCGCCTGACCAGATTGGACGAATTGCCCCAATTGTGGAATGTTTTGAAAGGGGAAATGAGCATGATCGGCCCCCGCGCGGAGTGGTTTGAGGTAGCACGTGAATATGAGCAGAAAATTGAGTATTATCACTTCCGGCATCTTGTGAAACCCGGAATTACAGGCTGGGCGCAGGTAAATTATTCCTACGGCGAGAATATCGACGATACGATTACAAAACTCCAATACGATCTCTATTATATATCGCATTATTCATTGTTATTGGACATAGACATTATCCTGAAAACAATCCACATTATGCTGTTTGGAAAAGGGAGATAAGGATCGCGCTCGACCTTCCTTCGTCAGCATTATTGAAGCGGGTTTTCGTGTAATCAACTTCTTACCATATGGCAGCCAAAAAACTGGATAGTCGGACCGCTACGTCGCAGCCGGCTCTTGAATTGAGTCTTCGCGACTATATTGAGATTCTTGAGCGGTGGAAGTACGTCATCATGGGGATAACACTTGCTATTTTTACCGGCGCGATTCTCTATACGTATCTCGGCGCGTTCATTTATGAAGGAGTTGCAATCGTTCAGGTGAGCAGCAAGGCGAAGAGCGATATGACGATCGGGTCGCTGGACTTGTCCGACCTCGGCGGTCAAACCCGTAACCTGATGAAAGAGATCGGCATCCTCAAATCGCGAGTCATTGAGGAGGACGTTCTTGCATTGCTCAAGAAGAATCCGGTCGCAACACTTGGCGGTTTTGACACGCTGGAGATCCTCAAGCGTTCGGACGACGAACCTTCATTCGGGCCGTTTGCCCACAACGAAGATATCTTCGGCAGGCTCGACGATGCGATATCGTTCGACCCGGATAAGGCTTCCGACGTAATTTTTATCAGTGCCCTCAGCACAAATCCGAAAGAAGCCGCGATCGTCGCAAATGCCTACGCAGAAGCCTATTATCAGAACAACCTCAATAACAGCCGGAAACAATTGCGCACAACACGGGAGTTCCTGGAGCGCACGTTGCAGGCCAAGAAGACAGCGCTCGACACGGTCGAGGACGACCTTCGCCGGTACATTGAAAAGCACGGCTCAATAGATGAAGAAAGTCAGTCGGTCGTAAAGACGATTTCCGACCTCGAAGCCCAGCGTGACGAGGTTGAGATCGAGATCGAGACGGCGAAAAGCACGGTGCTCGCCTATCAAAGAAGATTGTCGGAAATAAAGGCAACGCTCCCCAAGAACGAAGAAGACGAGATCGACGCCGACAGCAAACGCATTATGGATATGGTCGCGAGCATTGAGATTCAAAAGATCCTCGAACAAATAAGCACTCTGGAACAGGAACGCGACCAGATAAAAGAACAAAACGCTGAGAATCAAGACCAGACCCTTGTTGCGAACCGGATTGCCGGCATCAACACTCAAATTGAGGCTCTCCGCAAAAAAATAAATGACCGGATGGGAACGAGTTCGAGCAAGCCGCGCATCAACGCCGAAAAGAGGGAATTGGCCGGAACTCTCTCGGAGAAGCTTACCGACGCTCAAATGCACCTTCAGTCGCTTGAAGTTCGCCACAAGGCGCTCGTCGGCGGCATCAGCCAGAGCGAGGCACGCTTCCAGAATATTCCCAGGATCAACATCGACTACGCCCGGCTTCAGCGGACGAAGATGACGCTCGAAAAAGTGTACGTTGCCGTAGAAGAAAAATATCAATCGGCCCTCATCGCCGAGCAATCCGAATTCGGATATGTCGACGTCCTGCAGCGCGCTTTGCCCCCCCAGACTCATCTCTATCCAAATATTCCCAAGAACCTCGGGTTTGGTTTCTTTATCGGTCTGGTGCTCGGGGTCAGCTCGGCATTTTTCATCAACTATTTTGACGACCGCATTCATAAGCCTGAAGATATAAAGCGGAGAGGGCTCAGCGTGTTGACGGTAATTCCGGCAATGGATGAGAAGTCCCTTAACCTCGTGACGCGGGTGGATCCCGTGACCGGAACAGTGGATGGCGAGAGGGGAACTGTGCGGAGAACGGCAGGGGAGGATGAAAAGGAAGGAGCGTCCGACGGTCTGATCATTGACCCGCATCTAGTAACCGCAATCAATCCGTATTCGAGAATCGCCGACTCCTACCGCCGTCTGAGAACGAGTGTCCAGTACTGGAAAAAGGACACGCCGGTCAAGAGTATCCTCATGTCGAGCGGCGCCCCTCAGGAAGGAAAATCACTTACGACCGCGAACCTTGCAGTGGTCTTCGCGCAGACGAGGAAGAAGGTGCTGCTGGTCGACGTCGATCTGCGCCGGCCGACGATTCACGAGCTCTTCAGCCTGAACCTGGAGCCGGGGCTCACGGAGGTGCTGTTCGGGGAAGTGGATATTGCTGCGGCAATTCGTCACACGTTCATTGAAAACCTGGATATCCTGACGTGCGGAGCGATCCCGCTCAATCCGACCGAACTCATCGGTTCATCGACGATGAAGAATTTGAAGTTAGAACTCGATAAAATGTACGACATCATTTTATACGACTCACCGCCGATCCTCCTTTTTACCGATTCGGAATTACTGGTCGCGATGGTCGACGCCGTGATCTTTGTGGTGAAAACGAACTCGACGACGTTCGACAGCCTGGAACATTCCGTGGACATCATCGAGGGCATCAGGCTGAACCTCGCCGGGATCGTTGTCAATCAGTACGAACTCAATCGATTGCACAGGGGGTACTACCATCTGCACGGTGAATACTACTATCAGCAAAAATACACTTCTAAGGACAAAAAATAATACGAATGCCGGGTTGTCTATGAAAATAGCCTTGACAATTTTGATGGTGATCGCGGCCGCCGCCTCTTCGTCCGCTCAGGTTTCCACGGAAACCGAACTCAGCAATTCCAGGCAACCAAGCCAGAGCCGGCCCGGGTACTATTATTATGCGAAACCTTTTGAAGTGACGATGACGGTGAATTTATGGGGGGAAGTTCCTCAACAGGGCGTTTATGTCATACCGACGACCACAGATATCGTCCAACTCATATCCTTCGCCGGTGGACCAAAAGAGCGTTCGAATCTGGACGAAGTACTTGTGTACCGATCGACCGGAAAGAAAGATCCGAAGGCGCGGCAAGAGCTCACGATCAATCTTCGCGATATCCTAGAAGGAAGGTCCCCAACAGTTCCGCTCGCTCCGGGAGATATGATCGTTGTAAAAAGGCTCCCGAATTCCCTGTCATGGCAGGACGTGCTGACGATCATCAATACAACCGCTACGCTTGGCGTGCTTGGAGTGAGCATTTACTCTGTCACCCATAAATGAGTTACGCGCCGAGGCCAATTCTCCGGAAGTTGTCTCAAAAATGAATTTGCGAGGTCCCTTCGGGATATGCAATTGAGATAACTTCTAATAAAACTTCGCTTTGGATGCCTCGAACCGCTTTTCGGACGCCGGCACTTCTGATTTCAGACTGGATCTTATTGCTTCGAGGATCTCATCTACTCCACGGTTCATCCTCCGTATCCCGAAGCAGCAATCGTACCCGTTGTCACAAAAGGAACGAAATGAAAGACGAGGAATTCCCGGATGCCTTTTGAAATTGTCATCGAGCCGACAAAGGGATTATCAATACTGCGGTTTCGCGAGATCTGGGAATTCCGCGAGCTCTTCTATTTTCTCGTGTGGCGGGATATCAAAATTCGTTACAAGCAGACGTTTTTGGGTGCCGCCTGGGCGCTGGTCCGTCCCTTGATGGGGATGGTCGTCTTCACGGTGCTGTTTAATAAGCTGGTCGGATTTTCCGTGCAGGGGGTTCCGTATCTGCTTTTTACATTCTGCGGAGTTGTCGCATGGAATTTTTTTTCTGAGGGAGTGACGGGAGCAAGTCAAAGCCTTCTGGCGAATGCGAACCTCATCTCAAAAGTGTATTTCCCCCGCGTCATTATCCCGGCCGCCGCAATACTCTCGGGGCTTGTCGATTTTTCAATTGCGTTTGTCCTCGCGATCGTGTTGATGATATACTTTCAATTCATGCCGACCGCGGCCATTTTTCTCCTGCCATTCTTTGTCCTCTTGACGATCGTTACGTCGCTCGGCATCGGTTTATGGTTTTCATCGATCTCTGTCCAGTACCGGGATATCGGACACGCACTGCCGTATATCATCCAAGTCATGTTCTGGATCACCCCTGTCGGGTATGCAGCGAGTAAGATTCCGGCATCATACCAGGCATTCTACTGGCTTAATCCTATCGTGTGTGTCATCGAAGGATTTCGGTGGTCGATGCTGCATACCGGAACACTCCCTCTTCATTTGGTTTTGTTGTCAACGTGCGTAGCGCTTGCGCTCCTCGTCACAGGATTGATAAATTTTTTGCGGATGGAAAGAAAATTCGCAGATATCATTTAAGAGTTTGTTATGTCGGCAATGATCACCGTCGAACATCTATCGAAAAAATACCGCATCGGCGCGCTGCGGAGGCATAATTCGTTCCGCGACGTCTTTGATGAAAAGCTGGAGGCGATCTTCAAACCTGCACAGAGGCGGGCGGCGGCAAACGAGAGTACCATCTGGGCGCTGAAGGATGTTTCGTTCGAGCTGAACGAAGGGGAAGTTCTCGGGATCATCGGAAGAAACGGTGCAGGTAAAAGCACGTTGTTGAAACTGCTTTCCAGGATCACGGAACCGACCGAGGGGGTCATCCGGATGAAAGGAAGAGTGGCGTCGCTTCTTGAAATTGGCACCGGCTTCAGTCCTGAACTGACCGGTCGGGAAAATATTTTCCTTAACGGAGCAATCCTCGGAATGCGGAAGGCGGAGATCGACAGGAAGTTCGATGAGATCGTGGACTTTTCGGAGATCGGAAAATTCATCGATACACCGGTGAAAAGGTACTCTTCCGGTATGTTCATGCGCCTCGCGTTCTCCATCGCGGCGCACCTTGAACCGGAGATCCTGATCGTCGACGAAGTATTGGCCGTCGGCGACGCTCAATTTCAGGAAAAATGTCTGCGCAAAATGGAAGACATTGGGAAAAGCAAAGGGCGTACGGTGCTTTTCGTCAGTCACAATATCGGAGCGATCACGAACCTCTGCACGCACGTCGCACACCTGCATCACGGAAAAGTTGTCAATTTCGGCGAGACCAACGCCGTCGTTGCAGAATACCTTCATTCTGATGTGAACGAAGGAGCGGAAAAAATACTGGCCGACCCTCTTGCGATTCTGCCGCCGCGCAAGGAGTTCGTCTTCACAAAGGTCGGCGTGCAGGACCAGCGGAAAAATATCGCTTCCGAGATCGACGTTCGTTTCCCGTTTACGGTTCATCTCGAGTATCGCGTGGCAGCGCTTCTTCATAACGTGGAGATCTCGGTTCGATTTTTCGCCTATGACGGACGGCCAGTGTTCACGAGCCATCAATCGGACTCCCGGCCCGAGGTGTTGCTGCAGCGTGCTCCGGGAACGTACGCTGCGACGGTCACGGTTCCCGGGAATTTTCTTGTTCCGGGAGATTATTTCATCTCGATTGAAGCGCACGCGCCAACGGTAAGCGTGCTTGAGAAGTACGACCATATCATAAAATTCCATATCAATGAAACAGGATCAAAATTGTCCCGCTATCAGCCTCATCAATTTATGCAGGGCGTTGTCATCGTCGAATTTCCCTGGAGCGAGAGTCGAACGCAATAACGCAGGGCGCCGGTACGAACCGTGATCGAGGAACAGTTGCAGGAGAATAGCTGTGAATAGGGATCTAAAAAAGCTCATACGTTGGCTGCTCAAACCGATCCAGCCGTACGGCCGAAGATTGTTCGGGGCGCCCGAAGTCCTGCTGGAAGAAATGCCGAACAGCCCGGAGTTGTTCCGTCATTACCGGATGCTCATCGAGACCGGCCATGTTCGCGTGCCCGGGGGATGGATGCTTGGCGGAGAGTTCTATCCCGACTATATCACCGTCGGCGGAAATTCTTTTGCCATTCAACGAGTGGCATTGCAGTACTGCAAGGGCAAAGGGATCGATGTTGGAGCAAATTATTGGCCGCTTCCAGGCAGTACGCCGATCGATATTGAACGGGGTCCGGGGATTGCAAATATCATAGGAGATATCCCTGCGGGGTCGCAGGATTACGTTTTCAGTTCGCACTGCCTTGAACATATTCACGAATGGCAGCAAGCATTGGATGAATGGATAAGCAAGATTCGTCCCGGTGGAATCTTGTTTCTTTATCTTCCCCATCCCTCCTGCAAATTATGGCATAAATCTAATCCGTTTATGGCCGAGGTCCATGCCTGGGTTCCAGACCCCGCGACCATTGTTCATGAGCTAGAAGATCGCGGTATGTCTATTATCGGCAAAGACGACGGACCGGACCACTTTTATAGTTTCTACGTGTGTGCTCAACGGGCCGATTAACATGCGCGTACCCGAACAATGGCGTTAACAGTGAAAAATTTTCCCTCCAAGCTGAGTCACGCGCTTTCGATCGAACGGCATGCAGCGCGAATCATTCTCACCAGCGGTTTCCCCGATGTCATGCTGCAGTTTCTTGGCGGCATTGGAGATGAATTGTTGTTGACTGCCGTCGCCCACGAAATGAAAAAAAGGAATCCAGGCATAAAAATATGGCAGGTCTCGCATTCGCAGCCGCTTCTGTTCAACAATCCAGATTACCATCGAACGTTCAGTTTTGACGATTGGCAGCTCCGGTACGCATTCCTGCTCACGAGGCAGCGGATCCGGCTTTCGTATTCGGTAGAAGTGATTCCGGCTGAACTTGAGATTCCCCCCGATGAACATATTCTCGCGCGGCTCTGCCGAAAGGCCGGGATTCGCGGCGAAATTGCTCTTCGGCCATATATCTACTTGACGGATGAAGAAAAGCGCCGGGGAAAAATAGGTGATCGATATATTGTCGTGCAAAACGTCGGCCACTCGACGCATGAAACGTTTATGAACAACAAGAAATGGTACCCCGAACGCATGCAGGAGGTTGTAAATTTGTTGAAAAAAAAATACTCACCTCTGGACGTTGTTCTGCTCGGCGGCGAGTCGGACATTGCGTTGGAGAATGTCGTGGACCTGCGGGGAAAAACTTCACTGCGCGAGTCTGCCGCGATACTTGCGAATGCTGTCTGTTTTGTCGGCACGTCGGGTTTTCTTAAACATCTTGCGCGCGCCGTCGGGGTCCGTTCGGTCATTATTTACGGCGGAAGAGAACATTCACACCAAACGGGATATATTTGTAACGAGAACATGGACAGTTTTGTAGAGTGCTCTCCCTGCTGGCGCTGGAATACGTGTGACTACGATAAAAAATGCATGCAGATGATCTCAACGCAGCACGTCGTCGATGCATTTGAACGAGTGCTCGAAAAAAGAGA
>Ga0265338_10001556_pt1 | contig 37060 bp, 30 predicted proteins | sample 42126metaG_FD_193579 | JGI IMG/M metagenome (GOLD analysis project Ga0265338, IMG submission 193579) | Rhizosphere microbial communities from Carex aquatilis grown in University of Washington, Seatle, WA, United States - 4-21-26 metaG | ecosystem: Host-associated > Plants > Roots > Rhizosphere... | reverse complement strand
GCCGCCGAACCAGTTATAGATCGTGGACCCGAACAGCTTGCACCACGTCATCGTGCCCGCACCGAGCGAGGACAGACGTTGGCCGTCCCAGGTGCGGTCGCGGATCTCACCCACCACGCTCAGCGCGGCGCTGCGCGAACCCCAGGCGACGACGATCAGATAGTATAGCCAGGACGCCACCGACGACGGCGTCCAGCTGTCTCCTACCAGCGCGGCGGCAAAGAAGATGAGCGCCAGCAGGCCGATCATCAGCAGCACGCGGCGAGTCGTGAGCTCAAGCCAGATATTGCGTTCGAATTCGGGGTTCACCGGCCCACCTGCGCGAAATAGGCGTCTTCCAGCGCCTTGCTCGATTCGGAGAAGCTCGCCACGTCGAAGCCCGCCGTGACCAGCTCGCGCAGCAGCTTGGCACGCGCGCCGGCATTGCGGGTGAAGGCGATCAGGGCATGGTTCTCGTCCGCCTCGGCCACGTCCGCGCCCTTGGCGGCAAGAAAATCCTTCAAATCGCTGCGGGCGGTGGCGAGCTCGATCATGTAGCGCGGTCGCGCATCATCGCGAACCTTTATTGCCTTGCCTCCGGCGATCAGCCCGTTCTCGATGATGATCATCTCGGAGCAATAATCCTCGAGCTCGGCCAGGATGTGCGACGACACCACCAGCGTCATGCCGCTGTCGCGCAGGGCAATGAGCAGCGCCGAGAGGTCGCGCCGCGCCTGCGGATCCAGGCCCGCGGCCGGCTCGTCCAGCAGCAGCACTTTGGGCTCGTGCACGATAGACTGGCCGATGGCGAGGCGCTGCCGCAGCCCACGCGACAATTCGCCGGCGCGCGATTCCAGCCGGTCGAGCAGGCCGACCCGCCCGGCCGCTTTCTCGACCGCCGCCGCGGTCAGCGCCGAGGCGATGCCGTGCGAGCGCGCTGCATAGCTCAGGCACTGTCGCGCGGTCAGGTCGTTATAGAGGCCGTAGAAATCGGGCAGATAGCCCATGCCGGCATGGATCTCGCGCGGCGCGACCGTGGTGTCGAGCCCGTTCACCTTTACCCGCCCGGAATAGGGATTTTCGAGCGCCGCCAGGCAGCGCAGGAGCGTTGTCTTGCCCGCGCCATTGGGCCCCACCAGGGCCGTGATCGTGCCATCGGCGACCTTCATCGACACCCCCTTCAGGGCGCGCGCAGTCGGGTATTCGTAGACGAGGTCCTCGACTTCGATCATGAACGAGCGCGATTCCTTGGGCGAACGAGACCTATCATATCGAGCGGCAATATGACGGAATAGCGGCATGACTCGCGCAGATATCTTCGCGAAGCTGGGACTGGGCACGGTGCAGTTCGGTCAAGCTTACGGCATTTCGAATGCCCGCGGACGCGTGCCGCCCGCGGACGTCGCGGCGATCCTGCTCCGCGCCTCCGAGGCGGGCCTGCGGACCCTCGACACCGCGGCCGGCTATGGCGAGGCAGAGGCCGTGTTGGGCTCGAACAGTGCCCTCACCGCACCGTTCCGCATCGTGACCAAGACGATTGCGGTCAAGAACAGCCTAGCCGCCGTCGTGGCACGGGCGCGGCAATCGGCCGAGATCCTGCGGCGCAAGCCGGTCGACCTGCTGCTGGTGCACGCCGCACAGGATCTGATCGGCGCGGAGGGCGACGCGCTATGGGCTGCGCTGCACGAGCTACGCGACGAGGGTTTGTTCGGCGGGATCGGGATCTCTGCTTATGTCGCCGACGATCCGGTCGCGCTGGCTCGGCGCTTTCGTCCCGACGCAATGCAAATTCCGATGAGTCTGCTCGACCAGCGGCTGGTGCGCAGCGGTGCGCTCGCGGCGCTCAAGGACTTGAAGGTGGAAATCCACGCGCGATCGATCTTCTTGCAGGGCCTTTTGTTTGTGCCCGACGACAAGCTGCCGCCGAAATTGCGCGCCGCGGCGCCGCAACTGGATGCGATGCGTCGACGGATCGCTGAAGCGGGATCAACGCCGCTTGAGGCCGCCCTTGCCTACGCGCTGAATCGTCCGGAGATCGACGTGGCGCTGGCCGGCGTCACAACACTGGAAGAATTCGAAGAAATCCTGCAGGCCACCGCGAAGCCGGCGCCCGCTATGGATTGGGCCGCCTGCGGGCTGGACGACGCGGCCGTGCTCACGCCGTCGCTCTGGTAAATCTCAGTCGAAGGCCATCTGCAGCAGAGTTTGAAGCCCGCGCAGGTCGAGCGCCTCGGGATTGCTGTCGCTCGAACGCGAGAAGCCCCCGAAGAACCGCGTCCCGCGCCAGACATCGCCGTGGCTGTCAGGCCGCCACCAGACGCGCGGGTCGTCGCAGATCGGCCGCGAGTCCTTCGCCCATGAGGTCAATGAAATTGTCGCAATAGAACCGATCGATCTGCTCCGTCGTACAGCCGGCAAGCGACTCACCAAACCGCTTCAGCGGATTGCGCCCACCCTCAACATGCGGGAAGTCGGACGAGAACAGGCAGACCGCGTCGCCGCTGTTGCGGATGATCCAGCCAGTGTCCTCGTGGGGATAGGGCGTCACGCGCACCTGGCGCTTCACGAACTCGCTCGGCGGCATGGAGAGCTTCCTAAGGCGTTCCTCGTTTCTTACGAACGCCTTCGCCGCGGAATTCATGTTGCGCATCCAACCGGGCACCCAGGATGCGCCCAATTCGATAGCGCCGAATTTGAGCCGCGGGAAACGGTCGAGAACGCCGTCGAAGATCATCGCCGCCAGCGTAAGCTCGACAGAGTGCGGGATCGGCATATAGCTCACGGAGGTGAAATTCTCCTCGCCGCCATGGAAGTCTTTCACACGCGGCAGGCCGTTCTCGAAATAGTCCGGCTCGAGCTTCCGCTCGCCGCCGACATGGAACAGGATCGGCAGTCCCGCCTCCTCAGCCATCGCCCAGATCGGATCGTGCGCGATATGGCTCGGCGAATGACCCTTCGGCGGCTTGGACGCGATCAGCAGCGCCTTGCAGCCGAGGTCAATCGCCTCGCGCGCCGCGCGCCTCGACATCTCGAAATCGACCAACGGGACGTATCCCGTCGCCAGCAGACGTCGATCGACCGAGCAGAAATCGACCATCATCCGGTTGTGCGCCTGCGCTGCTGCATAGGCGAGGTCGGCCGGACCGCTCTCATCCAGACCGAAATTGCCCAAGCACCAGGTGGTGAAGACGAGTTGGCTGGCGAATCCAAGATTATCGATGGTGCGCGGCCGATCCTCACGCCGGAAGGAGCCATGTGCCTCGTAATTCTTGCGCAGCAACAAGCTGCTGTCCGCGCCCGAACGGAAATCTGCGTCGTCATGCAGCGCCCGCGCCTTGCGCACCCAGCCGGCATCGCGCGGATTGGCCTTGAGTTTCGGCAGCGCGTCATAAGCCGGGCGAAATTTCGGATCGAAATAGGCGTCCAGGCTGTCGGGCAATTCCATCAGATGGGAGTCGGCATCGTGGACAATGCGGTTCTCGACATACGGCATCTTCATTCCCCGGGTCTGGCTTTGTGCAACGATGCACCGAAACGGGCGCGCCGGAAAGGCGGTCCGAGTGTGCGCGGCCATCCCTGGGTGAGCTACCCTGACGTTACAGGCCGCTTCAGTTCCGGACGACGAGGCAGGCTAGGCCCTTTGCCCGCAGAGCGGCGCAAAGGGCACCAGATCCCTTGGCACCGGCGTCGGTCCGCAGACGGTAGTAGCGACCTTTCCCGGGCAGGTCGGCGGCCACGACTTGCGGCGTCAGTCCCACGAGATCCGTGGCGGCGACCCGTGCGATCCTGCTCCAGGCGATGGCGGCCTCGCCCTGGCTGCGCCAGGCGCCGAGCTGGACGAGGGCACCGTTGCCGGCTCCCTCATTAAGCGCTGAGCGCAAGGGCGGCACCCTTGTGTCGTTCGCCGGTACCGTAGCGGCCGGCCGTCGAACGGATCGCGGCGGCCGCAGGTGAATGACGCCCTCTCTCGGCGGGCGAAGTATGATCGGCGCGTCACTGGCATCGGCGCTCACGCCGAGCGTTGCCATCCGTTCCTTGGCCGGGCCGAAGTCCGGATTGGCGGCCAGAGCGGCCTGGTAGTAGGCGCGGGCCGCGTTGACGTCGCCGGATGTCTCGGCGATCTGGCCAAGCCCGAAATTGGGATATTCGCTATGCGGATTGCCGGCCGCGATGGAGGCGGCATAGTCCTGGCGCGCCGCGGCAAGCCTGCCCAGCCTGCGATAGGCATTGGCGCGATTGTTCAGCGCCGTGGAGAGACTCGGTTCGATCTGGATCGCTGCCGAATAGTCCCCGATCGCATCCTCAGTGCGCGACAATTCATCAAGGGTAACGCCGCGATCGTAAAGCCCGAGTGCTTCTTCTGGCGGCGACAAAGCGCGGCTATTGAGAGCCTCGGTAAAATCGAGAAGCGCCCCGTCCCTCTCGCCCAACATCTCATGTGCGAGACCGCGGTCGATGAGAAGCCGCGCACGATCGTAAGGCGGCAAATTCCTGTCGCTAAGCGCCACTGTCGCGAGCGCGAGCGCGTGGGCCCCGTCGCCCGAATGCAACGCGGCCATTACCTCATCGGTGGGTGGAGCGGCGCAGGCCGCAGTTGGCAAGGCGGCTATCGCGCAAAACAGGACCGCGCAAAACAGGATCGATCTCATGCGATTCCCAGTCCACCCCACACCTCGGTAAGCCGGAGGCGTTCTCCGAATTGGGCGACGACTGACCGCAATGTCAATAACGAAGGCATCGCTCGCCGGTGCCGATCCCCCGCCAGCGACCTAAGGCGACCATTGCAGGTTCCGCCGAGACAAGAAGATTTTTTTAAAATGCTCCAAGCTTAGGCAAAGCTCCAGGAGTTGATGCAGACCCAGCCTAGATCGCATTTCGCGCCGGTCAACATCATCTCGTCAGCGGAATTCGAGGAAATTCCAGGCGCAGCGTGCTAGCTTTTGCACGAAGGCGAATAAGCCGCCCGCACTCCGAACAACGAGAGCGTTCCGATGCCGCCTTAGCGGCGACGGTGCCGCGCGCGTCTGTCAGGCATAAGCCATCTGGAGCAGGGTCTGAAGCCCACGCACATCGAGCGCCTCAGGATTGCTGTCGCTCGAATAGGAGAAGCCCTCCGGAACGGGAACCGCGCCGCGCGCCAGATAGGCCTCGCGTGCCGCCGTGGCGAAGCTCGCCAGGATGACGTAGCGGTCCTGCATGTCGACCGTCCAGTGCGAGTCATCGGCCGGGATCATGGTCTCGTGCAGCTTCTCACCGGGGCGGATGCCGACGATCTTCTGCTTGAGCGTCGGGCTGATGATCCGGGCCAGATCGGTGATCGACGTGGAAGCGATCTTGGGGACGTAGATCTCGCCGCCGCGCATCATCTCCATGCTCGAGAGCACGAAATTCACGCCCTGCGTCAGCGTGATCCAGAAACGCGTCATGCGCGGGTCGGTGATCGGGATACTGTCGGCGCCGTCGGCGACCAGCTTGCGGAAGAACGGCACGACCGAGCCGCGGCTGCCGAAAACGTTGCCATAGCGCACGACCGAGAATTTTGTCCCGTCCGCGCCAGCCAGGTTGTTGGCGGCGACGAATATCTTGTCGGAGGCGAGCTTGGACGCGCCATAGAGATTGACCGGGTTTGCGGCCTTGTCGGTCGACAGCGCGATCACTTTCTTCACGTTGCGACGCAGCGCCGCGTATACGATGTTCTCCGCCCCGAACACGTTGGTGCGGATGCATTCGAAGGGGTTGTATTCGGCGGTCGTGACCTGCTTCAGGGCCGCCGCGTGGACGATATAGTCGACGTCGCGCAGCGCCAGATCGAGCCGATCGCGGTCGCGCACATCGCCGATGAAATAGCGGATGAAGGGGTATTGCGACATGGGAAACTCGAGCTGCATGTCGGATTGCTTGAGTTCGTCGCGGGAAAAGACGATGACTCGCCGCGGCTTGTAGCGAGCGACGACCGTCTTCATGAAATGCTTGCCGAACGACCCGGTGCCGCCGGTGACCAGAACGGACTTGTCGTTCAGATCGAGCCAGGGCTGGGAAAAGTCGCGGAACATCGCCGGGGTTGCCGGGGCGGGGGCCGGGCTCTCGGGCAGTATCTGCGTGCGGGCCAGCGCAACGGCGGGCTTGCTCATGGGCAAAAGGTCCTCTTCGACCTTTGCAGTCTCACCAAACGTGCTTAACAAGTGGTTCCAGGAAGCTTCGAATTGTTGTCATTTGGAGCCATACGCAATTGTGCTAGCGGTTAACTCCTCGATTCTGGCGGTTAGCAAAAGGTAAACGATGCGCATCGCAATGATCGGCACCGGCTATGTTGGCCTCGTTTCCGGCGCCTGCCTTTCCGAATTCGGCCATGACGTCACCTGCATCGACAAGGTCGCAGACAAGATCGCGGCATTGCGCCGCGGTGAGATCCCGATCTTTGAGCCCGGCCTGGATGGAGTTGTCGAGGCGAACGTCCGGGCCGGACGGCTGAAATTCGAGACTGATATCGCGCCAGCGGTGCGCGGCGCCGATGCGGTGTTCATCGCAGTGGGCACGCCCAGCCGGCGCGGCGACGGCCATGCCGATCTCAGCTATGTCTACGCCGCGGCGCGCGAGATCGCCGCTGCGCTCGATGGATATGCCGTGGTGGTAACGAAATCGACCGTGCCGGTCGGCACGAGCCGCGAGGTCGAACGGATCATCCGCCAGATCAACCCGAAAGCCGAATTCGACATGGCCTCCAATCCCGAATTCCTGCGCGAGGGCGCGGCGGTCGACGACTTCCGGCGGCCTGATCGCGTGGTGGTCGGTTGCGACACGGACCGCGCCCGCCAGGTGATGCGCGAGGTCTACCGGCCGCTCTATCTGCACGAGACGCCGATCCTGTTTACCAGCCGGGAGAGCTCAGAGCTCATCAAATACGCGGCCAACGCCTTCCTCGCGACCAAGATTACCTTCATCAACGAGATGGCGTCGCTGTGTGAAAAGGTCGGCGCCGACGTGCAGGATGTCGCCCGTGGCATCGGCCTGGATGGGCGGATCGGCGGCAAGTTCCTGCACGCCGGACCGGGCTTCGGCGGCTCGTGCTTTCCCAAGGATACGCTGGCGCTGTTACAGACCGCGCAGGAAGCGGGTGCCCCGTCGCGGCTGGTCGAAGCAGTGGTCTCGGTCAACGAAGCGCGCAAGATCGCGATGGCAGAGAAGATCGACGACGCTTTCGGCGGCGTCGGTGGCAAGACCATCGCTGTGCTGGGCCTGACCTTCAAGCCGAACACTGACGACATGCGCGACGCGCCCAGTCTCGTCATCGTTCCTTGGCTCCAGAACAAAGGCGCCACGATCCGAGCCTTCGACCCGCAGGGCGCGCGCGAAGCTCACAAACTGCTCAACGTCGAGCTGTGCAAGGACGCCTACCACGCCCTGGACGGCGCCGACGGCGTCGTCATCCTCACCGAGTGGAACGAGTTCCGCGCACTCGACATGACGCGGGTGAATGCGCTTCTGAAGCGGGCGCTGATGGTCGATCTGCGCAACATCTATAACCCTGCCCAGATGGCGGCAGCGGGCTTCACCTATGTCAGTGTCGGACGTGCAACCGCCGGTCCCTGAACCGGGCGCGCCCTTCGCCCATTCGCGGTCCTACGATCTCGTCTTCGCGGCGCCCGTGACGCTGCTCTATGCGCTCGTGGTAGCGGGGAATGCCATCAAGATCGCGCATCAATGGGCCGGCGCCGCGACGGCTTGGCTCACGATCGCCAATGAAATCGCGACGCTGCTGTTCTTTGGCTTGCAGGCCTGCCTGTTTCTCGTCCGCAGGCTTCCAGTCGCGAAGAAGGAGGATGTCTGGCCCCGCGCCGTCGCCCTGCTGGGAGCGAATTTCAATTTGACCTTGCTGCTACTGCCGCACGTCGCGCTCGGCCCGACCTGGTCGGCGATCTCCCTTGCACTGACGACGGGCGGGACGCTGGCGTCGGTGGCGGTGCTGGCCTGGCTTGGCCGGGGCTTCGCGGTCTTTCCAGAAGCACGCGCCTTCGTCGATCAGGGACCTTATCGGCTCGTTCGCCATCCCCTGTATTTGACAGAGATGGTCTCGATGCTGGGCATCATGATCGGCTTCCGGCAACCCTGGGCGGCGATGATCGTGGCCGCCGCTATCGCGCTTCAGTTGCGCCGCATGGCCTTCGAGGAGGACCTCCTAGGGCAGGCTTATCCCGGGTACGACGCTTACCGGCGCAAGACGGCACGGCTGATACCGGGCGTGTACTAGGTCAGGAACCCGCGCTCGCGTAGATAGGCTGCAATCGCAGCGGCATGCGAAGCGGCATCGCCCTTGATTGTTTCAATATGCAGCTCCGCCTGTTCCGGTGCTTCGTAGGGGCTGTCTATGCCTGTGAAGTTCTTGATCGTGCCGGCCTTGGCCTTCTGATAGAGCCCTTTCGGATCACGCTGCATGCAGACTTCGATTGGCGTATCGACAAACACCTCAATGAACTCGCCGGCGCCCACAAGCTCACGCGCCATCCGCCGCTCCGACCGGAAGGGTGAGATAAAGGAGACGAGCACGATCAGGCCGGCATCGACAAACAGCTTAGCCGCCTCTCCGACGCGGCGGATGTTCTCGACGCGGTCGGCATCGGTGAAGCCGAGATCGCGGTTGAGGCCGTGGCGCACATTGTCGCCGTCGAGCAAATAGGTGTGGCGGCCTTCTGCGAACAGGGCGCGCTCCACGAGATTGGCGATGGTCGACTTGCCCGAGCCCGACAGGCCGGTGAACCACAGGACCGCCGGCTTCTGGCCTTTCTGACCGGCGCGGGCGAGCTTGTCGACGTCGAGCGCCTGCCAATGCACGTTGGTGGCGCGCCTAAGACCGAAATCGATCATGCCGGCGCCGACCGTTGCGTTGGTGAAGCGGTCAATCAATATGAAGCCGCCCATGTCGCGGTTCGCGGCATAGGGATCGACCGCAATCGGTTGCGAGGTCGAAAAATTGCCGTAGCCGACCTCGTTGAGTTGCAAGGTCTTGGCCGCGTGCTGGTCGAGCGTGTTGACGTCGATCTTGTGCTTGAGGGCGGTGATCTGGACAGGAACGGTGGAGGTCGCGAGCTTCAGCAGATATTGCCGGCCGGGCAGCAGCTCTTCCTCGGCCATCCACAACAGGTGTGCGGCGAACTGATCGGTGACGTCGGGCCGCGCCGCCGGCGCGCAGAGGACGTCGCCGCGCGAGATGTCCACCTCGTCGGCCAGTACGAGCGTGACCGCGGCGCCGGCTGATGCCTCGGACAGGTCGCCATCCATCGTGACGATGCGCTTGACGGTGCTGGTGCGGCCCGATTTGGCGACCGCGATGGCGTCGCCCTGGGCGACGCGCCCGCTTGCGATGGTGCCGGAAAAGCCCCGGAAATCGAGATTGGGGCGATTGACCCACTGCACCGGAAAGCGAAACGGCTTCGCCGTCAGCGCCGTGTCGACGTCAACTGTCTCCAGATGATCAAGCAGCGCGGGACCGCCGTACCAGGGCGTGCTTGCGCTCTTGGCAATGACATTGTCCCCGAAGCGCGCGGAGATCGGAATCGGGACGATGGAAAGAAAGCCGAGCCGTTCGGCGAAAAGCTCGAACTCGCGCACAATGGCGTCGAATGTCCCCTTGGAATAGCCGACAAGATCGATCTTGTTGACCGCGAGCACGACATGGCGGATGCCAAGCAGCGAGGCGATATAGGCATGACGCCGTGTCTGCACCAGGACGCCCTTGCGCGCGTCGATCAGGATGACGGCGAGCTCGGAATTGGATGCGCCCGTCGCCATGTTGCGGGTGTACTGCTCATGGCCAGGCGTGTCGGCGACGATGAATTTGCGTTTTTCGGTTGCAAAGAAGCGATAGGCGACGTCGATGGTGATGCCTTGCTCCCGCTCGGCCTCCAGCCCGTCGACCAGCAGCGCGAAGTCGATGTCGCCGCCGGTGGTGCCGTGCTTCTTGGAGTCCTTCTCCAGCGTAGCGAGGTGGTCCTCAAACAGCAGCTTGGAGTCGTAAAGCAATCGGCCAATCAGCGTGGATTTGCCGTCGTCGACGCTGCCGCAGGTAAGAAAGCGCAGCAGCGATTTCTTCTCCTGCGCGGCAAGGAATTGCGCCAGATCGGAGGGGGCATTCATCAGAAATACCCCTCCTTCTTCTTCTTCTCCATCGACGCTTTCTCGTCGGAGTCGATCAACCGGCCCTGGCGCTCCGAGGTGCGCGCGGTGAACATCTCCGTTACGATGCTTTCCAACGTGTCGGCATCGGAGTCGATGGCGCCAGTCAACGGGTAGCAGCCCAGCGTGCGGAAACGCACGAGCCGGTTCTCGACAGTCTCGCCGCTCTTTAGCTTCATCCGGCTGTCATCGACCATGATGAGCGCCCCGTCGCGCTCCACGACCGGCCGTTTCTTGGCGAAATAGAGCGGCACGATCGGGATCTTCTCAGCCATGATGTATTGCCAGATGTCGAGCTCGGTCCAGTTCGACAGCGGGAAGACCCGAATGCTTTCGCCCTTGTTGATTCGGGTGTTGTAGACGCGCCAGAGCTCGGGCCGCTGGTTCTTCGGATCCCAGGCGTGATTGGCATTGCGGAAGGAGAAGACCCGCTCCTTGGCGCGGGATTTCTCTTCGTCGCGCCGCGCACCGCCGAACGCCGCGTCGAAGCCGTATTTGTCGAGCGCCTGTTTCAGCGCCTCAGTCTTCATCACCTGGGTGTGGAGCGACGAACCCGAATCAAAGGGATTGATCCCACGCTTCACGCCGTCTTCGTTGATGTGGACGAGCAGTTTGAGCCCCAGGCGCTTCACCGTTTCGTCGCGGAACTGGATCATCTCGCGGAATTTCCAGGTCGTGTCGACATGAAGCAGCGGGAAAGGCGGCACGCTCGGATAGAACGCCTTCATCGCCAGATGCAGCATCACCGAGGAGTCCTTGCCGATCGAATAGAGCATCACCGGATTGGCGAACTCGGCCGCCACCTCCCGGATGATATGGATGCTCTCGGCCTCGAGGCGCCGCAGATGGGATATTACAGGCATATTGGTGGACAAAAACTTGGACCCCAAGGACTTTCTGTGAAATAGGCCCGGCGCCGGCCCAATGCAAGGTGCCTAGTTTATGACCCTTGTCTGCAGCGGCTGTGGCGGCGCCTCAAAGGCGACGGCGAAGCGGATGCGGCCGATAGGCCGGCCGTCGCCTGTCGTGATGTTGACCCGCCAGTCCCCCGCCCGGGGCTTGGATTTGATGGAATAGCCACGGTAACCGGCATCGCGTCCGCCATGGATCGGGAAACTTACCTTGGAGAGTGGGACCCAGCGGCGCGTCTGGGGGTCGAACCATTCCCAACGATGCACGATTGTGGTCTGGAGCCGGCCAGGAGCGAAGACCGCGGCATACAGGTAGAGTTTCTCACTGGGGGCCAGATGCAGCATTGGCGGCGCCCCCCAATAGGTCGTCCAGGGCTGCTGCTCTTCCACCACCTGATAGGCGTTCCCGACCTTCTTCACCGAGTGATAGATGCCGGCGTCGGCAAGGGCGAGCGGCAGAGGTGGCAGTACTTTTATGAAATAGAAAAGGTTTACGGCCGCCGTGATGGTCACTACGCCACCTGCCACATAGAGGCGCACGGACCGCCAGCGTTCGCGGCCCAGCCAACGCAGGACATCGACGTAGAACCAGAAGGTCGCGAGCGCCAGGACGCTGCTGGCGATGAAGGGGATCGTGCCCATGGTCGCGATCACCACCGGTACAAGCAGGATCGCGTAGGACAGCAGCGCGAAAAAATACAACAGGAGCGAGAGGGCGAATCGGGTCGCGTACTGTTTGAAGAATTCGTTGCCGATGAAAATGCCGACAAGCACGAGAAGATAGGGCCAGGAGGCCCACAGCGACGCGCTGCGCAGGTAGAAGACGCAGAACCCGCTGAGCAGGCAGCCGAGCGCGAACTGCGTGACGGCGGTCAGGATAGTGCGGGTCCGTTCGGAAGGCTGGCGCTCCGGCGGGTGCGATTCGAGCGCGTGCGAGGTTGCGATCGCAATGCCCGCCACCGCGAGATAGGCGAGGAAGACGATGTGAGTCGACGCGTGATCGATTCGCCCGAAACTGTAGCTGTCGAAGGCATAGCCGCCGACCAGAGATGCAGCCGAGAGATGTCGCTCATACTGATGGGCAAAGGCAATAACGGTTTTGATCGGCTGCATCGACACGAGCCTCGAGCGGCTGCCGTCGGCAGAATATTGCGTCCGTCCCATTTCTACCGGAGTCGGCGACAACTCCGCCGGATTGGTAGGCGATTACAATGCGGGCCCAGGATTCGCAAATGAAAAGGGCGCGCAACCAACATCATCGGTCACGCGCCCTCGTATAGCAAATTCGCTCGGCTTAGAGGTGGGTCGACGTCGTCGTACCACTCGAAGTGCCGTTGCCGTTGCCGCTCGCCACAAGGCCGACGCCGAGGCAGACGAAACCAATGCCAGCAATCCAAACCCAAATGGGAGCATGAAGAGCAGCTTCCTTGACACCCGCGGCCTTGCCGGGAGCGAGCGCGGGTTGGTCTGCGCTTGCGGCAAACGCACCAACCGAACTGGAAACAAGAAGAGCTGTTGCCAGTACCAAAGTGCCCAGCTTCTGCGACATGAACCGTCCTCCACGAAAAGATGATAGATGGATACCGTGACCCCGGATGTGAGTCAATCAAATCAACGCATTAAACGCCAGTTTCGCTGTTGCGGTAGTGCAACAGAGGCGGAATTTCCACGCGCAGACTGCACGGTTTGGAACCAAATTCCGCCCCACAACAAGGCAGTTCAATTGTTTAGCCGCCGCTCCCAGGCAAGCGCCGATCGGACGATCTCTTCGATATCGTCGTGCTGCGGCACCCAGCCTAGGGTGCTTCGAATACGGGTGGGATCGGCGATCAGCGTGGGCGGGTCGCCGGCGCGCCGTGGGCCCTCGCGCACCGACAGAGGTTCTGCGATGACATGCTCCACGGCGGCGATGACTTCGCGTACGCTCCGGCCGCGGCCATAGCCACAATTGTACGAGGTCGAAGGCGCTCCGGCCTTGAGGGACTCCAACGCCAGAATATGGGCGTTGGCGAGATCGGTGACGTGAATGTAATCGCGCACACCGGTACCGTCGGGCGTCGGATAATCGGTGCCGAAGACATCGAGATGGGGAATACGGCCGAGCGCCACCATGCAGGCGCGCTTGATCAGATGGGTCGGCATGCGCGACACCTGACCGGTTCGGCCCGCCGGGTCGGCGCCGCAGACGTTGAAATAGCGCAGCACGATGTGCCGCAGATCGGTGGCACGCGAGACATCCTCGAGCATCCATTCCGTCATCAGCTTGGAGCGCGCATAGGGGCTGATTGGCGCCTTCCGCCCGTCTTCCGCGAGTGGCTGAGCCGCGTCCTCGGCGTAGACCGTCGCGGTCGAGGAGAAGATGAAGTGCTTCACGCGCCCGGCGACGCAGGCTTCGAGCAGGTCACGCGACGCAACGACGTTATTCTTGTAGTACGAAAGCGGCTCGGCAACCGATTCCGGCACGACGATAGATCCGGCGAAGTGAATGACCGAGTCGACCTTGTGCGTGGCGATCAGCTCGCGCACCAGCGCTTGGTCGCCAACCTCTCCTTGGACGAAGGTCGCGCCGTCGCCGACATGGCTGCGCAGGCCGGTCGAAAGATTGTCGAGAATCACAACCTCGTTGCCGCGATCGAGAAGCGCGAAGACGGTATGGCTGCCGATATAGCCGGCGCCCCCCGTGACAAGGACGCTCACGAATTCGTCACCGACTTGTCGGAAGCGCGGCCATAGGCGTCATCGTAGCGAACGATGTCATCTTCACCGAGATAGGAACCCGACTGGACTTCAATGAGGCGCAACGGCTGTTTGCTCGGATTTTCGAGCCGATGCTGGGCCCCAAGCGGAATGAAGGTCGACTGATTTTCTTGCAGTAGAAAAACCTTGTCATCGCAGGTTACCTTCGCGGTGCCTTGGACCACGATCCAATGTTCAGCCCGCTTGGAATGGCTCTGCAATGAGAGCCTGCCGCCCGGCTTCACGATGATCTGCTTGACCTGATAGCCGTCGCCGGCGTCGATGCCTTGATAACTTCCCCAGGGCCGGTAGACGACCTTGTGCTCGGTGAGCTCGGGCCGGTCGACGAGTTTCATCTGGTCGACGATGGCCTTGACGTCCTGGGCGCGGCGCTTGTCGGCGACCAGAACCGCATCATCCGTGACGACCACCACAAGGTCCCGTACGCCGACCAGTGCGGTGAGGCCCTTCTCGCTACGTACGAAGGAATCCTGCGTATCGTGAACGAGGACATCGCCCTGGATGACGTTGCCGTTTTCGTCGCGGCTCTGCAGCGCCCAGAGCGAAGACCACGCGCCGACATCGCTCCAGCCGATGGAACACGGCACCACGGCTGCGTTGCCGGTCTTTTCCATGATGGCGTAGTCGATAGACACGTTCTTGACCTTCTCGAATGCCGTGGCCTTCAGGCGCACGAAGTCCAGATCGCGGACGGCCGACGCAAGCGCCACCTCACACGCGTCGACCAGACCCGGCTCATAGGCCCGCAATTCGTCGAGCAGCACGTCGGCCCGGAACACGAACATGCCGCTGTTCCACAGATAGTCGCCGGAGGCGAGATAGGATTGGGCCGTCGCGCGATCTGGTTTCTCGGCGAAGCGCTTGACCGCGTCGACGCCGCGGCCGACGGGCTCGCCCCGCTGGATGTAGCCATATCCGGTCTCTGGACCCTCCGGCGTCACACCGAATGTGACAATGTGCCCCTGCTCTGCGGCGGACGCGGCACACGATACTGCGGCGCGAAACGCCTCGCCGTCGGTTACGACGTGATCGGAAGCCAACAACAGGACCACGCCGCCGGGTTCCTCCGACGCTACCATCAACGCAGCGATCGCGGCGGCGGGCGCGGTGTTGCGTCCGAACGGCTCGAGCACGATAGATTTCGGCTTCACGCCGATCGCCTGCATCTGCTCGGCGACGAGAAAGCGATGTCCCTCGCTGCATATGAGGATCGGCGGGGTCGTCGAAGACTCGCCAGCGCGCAGGACTGTGTCCTGGATCATCGTGCGCGCGCCGTTCAGCGCCAGCAACTGCTTGGGCAAAGAGGCACGCGACAGCGGCCACAACCGCGTGCCGACGCCGCCCGAGAGAATTACTGGATGGATGGTCGTCATCTAATTCAATTCAGCGATGGGAGAGTATTTGTGTAACACACCTGGAATATCCTGGCGAGGCGCACGGTTAACGCCCGCCGCGATCCGCCTATCCGGCTTGCGGCGCGGGCTTGGCGCCACCCCCCTATCGGCCATCCCCATCGTCACAGCGCGAATGTCAGCGCCGCCTCGATCGAGGCCTGGAAGCCGCGCTCCGGCCTCGGCTGATCATCCTGTAGCCGCCCGGCAAGCGTAACGTTCACACTGCGGAACGGCACGGACAGCCGGACCTCGCCCATGTTTATATGGACGGGAGCGGTCGTCACGACATTGCCGATGGTGTTGTTGGGGTTCGAAACGGCCGCGTGATGGAAAGAGACGGTGTAGTCCCAGTCGTCCGCATCTTGCCATGCGCCCTGCAGCGTCAGCAGGGTCGAGTCGCTGTCCAGGCTGAAGCCGATCGTGCGGCCGCGATATCGCATGCCGTCCGGATAACCTCCGTTGTTATAGGCGAAGCCATGGAGGACGTCGCCGAAGCTGAAGACATCCAGGGTCGGAACGCTGTCCGTGTATTCCGCCGTCAATCGCAACGGATTGCGCCCGACGGGCACCCACAGGCTCGCGCCGAATAAATGGCTCGTGCCTGAATGGGTGATCGGGCTCGAGTCCTCGTTCATCAGCTGCATGTAGATTTCGTAGGGCGACCCGCTCAGGACGCTGCTGTATTTGACGTCGATCACGCCTTCGTCATTGGTGTGGTTGACATGTGAATTGTCGTTGGCGAACTCGAAATAATACGCCAACGGCTTGCAAGGATGGCCGTCGCCGCAGAATTCCTCCGTTCGCGCAAGGCCGATCTCCAGTCCGGGCAGCGGATTGAAGGTGACGCGCAGCGCGTTGTAGAGCGTGTTGGTGGCGATCCGGCTGTCATCGAGCCAGCCCACGAAAAATTCCATCTGCCAGGGACCGATCCAGGAAAGCCACGGCGACGCGAATGCGCTCGTCTCGCTGCGCGCGATACCGATCTGGGGCATGGGCCGAGCGTTGTTGGACAGCGACAATGCCGAAATCCATCCAGGTCCCCACCAGTGCGTCAAATACCCGCCATAAATCACCGCGCCGCCGATCTTCTGCGCGATATAGCTGTCGTCTGGGACGAACGCCGTGCGACCGGTGTGATCATGGAGTTCGGCGCCCAGGGACAGGCGGACGGCGGTCGTCGCGCCGATATACTCGCCCGAAAGCTGGGTGATGGCCGTTTCGCGCCCCAGTCCGTCGAAGCCGCGCACCAGACTGGGATCGTTCGTGCCATCGACGGAAGCCTGGAAGCGGACATCTCCGAAATGCATCTGCGCCTGGGCTACGTGCTGCACGCGGTCGGCCGCGTCCCGCACGAAATCGGGTTCACCCAATATGGACCGATCGCGCAGCCGTTCCAAAATACTGGCCCAGGGAAGCGGCCAATGGGTCGTAATCCCGTCGATGACGCCCGCGGCGGAAAGAATTTCGATGTCGGAACGAAGTTGCGAATCTCCCACCTCTGCCCATGGCGAGGCGAGTGCCTGGGAGACCGAAAATATCCCGAAGACAACGCAGGCGGCGGCGAGCCAATATTTCCCGACTATCATTCCCGCTCCAACCGTCTCGGCATCTTGAATCTACCTGATGTTGCAACGCACACAAATAGTGCGCGCAACCCTACTTGGACAGTAGGAGGCATGGAAACCCTTTTTCTTTGGCGAATTCGATATCCTGGAATCGACGATTTGTCACCGAACCGGCCTTCATCGCATGCACGAAGCACCACATGGGCTCGCTCACTGCCCTTCGGCGGGAAAGAAGACGGTGCGATCTTAGGACCAACATCGCTATGGTCGCGAAATCCGCGTACCGCTCGGCGCCATATCGAAAGCACCCGAACCCTTTGTCATCGCGCCGGATGCCAAGGTTCGCGTCATGATGACCCGCTTGACGCGAACATCCTGACATGGACGGCTCCAAGGCCCTGTGCCAATAAGACTATCGTGTATCTTCGGTGAACCATGGCCAAACCCAAGCCTGTCCGCATAGCCGTCTTTCCCGTCGCCGGTCTTGGAACGCGCTTCCTGCCGGCCACGAAGGCCGTTCCAAAGGAAATGCTTCCGGTCGTCGACAAGCCTGTCGTCCAGTACGCCGTCGAGGAGGCCCACGAAGCCGGTATCGAACAATTCATCTTCGTGACTGGCCGCGGTAAGCACATCATCGAGGATCATTTCGATCACGCCTATGAGCTCGAGGCTTTGCTGAAGGCCCGAGAAAAGGTGAAGGAGCTGGATAGTCTGCTCGAGGGACTGCCGGACAGCGGCGCCGTGTCCTTCACGCGCCAGCAAAAACCGCTCGGCCTGGGTCACGCCGTGTGGTGTGCTCGCCATCTCGTGGGCAATGAACCGTTCGCCGTGCTTCTGCCGGACGATTTGTTGATCGGAAAGACCGGCGCGCTGACCCAAATGATCGCGGTCTACAATCAGGTCGGAGGCGGCATCGTCGTGGCGGCCGAGGAAAAGCCGCTTGAAGAGACGAAGCGGTACGGCGTAATCGCGCCGGGCGCCGCAAAAGCCAACACGGTCGAGGTGAAAGGCATCGTCGAAAAGCCCAAGCCCGCCGACGCACCGTCACGGCTTTGCGTGATCGGGCGCTATATCCTTCAGCCCGAAATATTCGCCGAATTGGAGCGCCGCGAGAAGGGCGCTGGCGGCGAGATCCAGCTGACAGACTCGATGGCGCGCTTAATCGGCCGCATGCCGTTCAATGCCGTGAAGACCGACTGCGAACGCTACGACTGCGGCGACAAGATCGGGTTTCTTCAGGCGAACGTGGCCGTAGGCCTCAAACGCTCTGATATCGCGTCTCATTTAAGGGATTTCTTGAATAAGATGACGCTGTAAGGGCCAATTCGTTCGCGAAACATCGAGGCGCCGTTCTCCGATCAGTTGTTGTTTTGCAGCACGGCGAGCGATGCGCCGGCAATCGCAAGCTGGCTCAGCACTTGGGTCGCGTCTTTGAGGAACTGCCCCCAATCGAAGGGACGAAGGTCGCGCGGCATAACGATAGTCGAGCCGGGTGGAATGTGCCCACTACTGCCGAACGCCAGCCAATTCTCCCTTGATGGCATCGCGGTACCATCGGGCAAAACGACAAACGCGTTGCTGCTGTCGGCCGCTTGGGTCGGCCCACCGGCCAATCGGACATAGTCGTCAAAGCCGAGGTTCGACCGGAACTGGAATGAGCCCGGATTGAGGACTTCGCCCGATACCGCGACGTTTGACGGACGCTTCGGGATATAGACTGCATCGCCCGGCTCCAGAATGACATCGAGGTCGGGACGCGCGGCAAGAACAACCGGATCAGCGGTTACTGTAACGCGACCCAAAGTCGGCGCATTTCGAACCTCTTGCACCAGGCCGGCGAGAAAGCTGACCGCGCCCTCTTGAGGCCCCGCACCGGCCTGGGTGGGAGACGCCATGAGCACCGCGAGTTGGCTCTGCAGCTCGCTCGCCGAGCGCTCATTGCCTTCCTGCTCGTGGAGGGCCGCCGATCGGCGCGTGAAGACCGCCCCGTAGGGATAGGCAACTTCCGTCAAGCCGCCGGCGCGCTGCAAGACGGACGACAGACGCTCGTCCCGGGTGATATCGAATACGCCAGGGTAGCGCACTTGCCCCGCAACCGTGACTGACTCGCCGGTGCGGTCGGCGTAGACTTGGCGGAGCCGGATGACATCTAGGGGTTTGATCGAAGCGGTGCGGAAATTGTCGTCCGTGACGACATAGGAACTGCGAATCGTGCGGGAGACGCCGGCGAGCCGGTCGAAGTCCGTCGACGTAACCTCGATCGAAGACAGATCCGCCTGTGTCTCGGCACCGCCGGCCGCCTCGATCATTTCGGGCAGCGTCGTTCCCACCGCGGCCGCATAAACGCCGGGAACATGCACCTGATCGAGAACCCATACGAGATGATCACCGATCGTGCGCAGCAGCATTTCCTGCGGGACGCCCAGCGCAGTGGCGACGCGGCTGACAATCTGCTCGTCGGTTTCGGTCGGAATTGCTGTCGGGCCGTTGGCGTTCCCCAACTCGGACCGTTCAAGCTCCAGTCCCTCGGCGAGAGCGATGCTCGCTGGGGAGTTGCTCTGCACTCCCGCACGCAAACGCGGATCGCTTGCGGCGGAGAGCGACGATCCACCCAGGACCGGTCCGGTGGACCCTCGGGAGGTGGCTGCGCCTGACGGCGGCGCGGCGGAGTTCGCCGGCAGACCACCCGCGGAAGTACCGCTGGGAGCGGCAGAATTTGTCGGCACGGGCGTTGTCGCGGACGTTCCCGCGGGCGCCGTGATTCGGGGGGGCGCGTAGGGCGTGTTGATGCCTTTGGCAACAAACCTCGCAATCGCGCGAAGATCCACCTCGCTGAAGACATAGATCGCGTCGTTCGATTCCAGAGCGGCCGTGTCGTTATGGCTCAGCGCATGTATGAGCGAAAACGGCACGAGCATGGTCGCGTTCGTCGCTGCCTGCCGATGCACGATCAGCGCCAAGGGGGTATAGGCGTTGGGCAGAAGATCGTTCACGCTGTGAAACAATTCGCCCGTCGTTCGGGCGCTGGACAGCGGACGCTCGCCCGGCTGCTGAACCGCACCCGACACTGTCACACGATCGAGATCGGCAGTCCTGCTCGGGTCCACGAAGACGACTTCGCCGGATCTGACGTTGGATCCGCCCGGGATCGGGATCAACCGCGTCGTGCCATCGCGGTCGAGCATCGTCTTCGAGATGTCGTATGCGTTTGCAATCACGACACCGCCAGCCAAGCTCACCAACGCTCGTGCATTGATCGCGGATGTACCGGTCGGCAATTCATAAATGCCGGGGCGGCGGACACTTCCAGCGACTGCAACCGTGGCGCCAAGCGGCGCCACGTAGATGCGATCACCGTCCTGGAGCATGCCGATGCGACCGGAGGCGCCCCTAAGAAGCAAGGAATACAAATCTATCGTGTGCGTCGAGCCGTCTCGGATCAGTTGGACATTTCGAAGGCTGCCGGCTTTGGTAATGCCGCCCGATAGTAGCAATGCATCGATCGGGCTGGCCAGTGCACTGACAATGCGCATACCCGGCGTTCGCACGAACCCCGTTACCAGCACCGAGACTTGATGGACTTCGCCCAGCGACACAAAGGCCGTCGTCGACACATAGGCCCGGCTAACCTCGGCAGCAAGCGATTGACGAAATTCCGCCAGCGTGCGTCCCGCCGCTGGGATTGGGTTGAGCTTAGGCAGTACGATGCTTCCGCTCTTGTCGACTCTTTCGCGGTAGGATGAGTTCTCCTGCCCCCTCAACTCGAAAAGCAATTCGTCTCCCACGCCGAGAATGTACCCATCCTGAAGCGCACCATTCTGAACGACGGAGACCGCGGCCGCCGATCCAAGCGTTTCGTAACCAACCTGTGTCAGCGTGCGGCCGGCCCGCCGCGAATAAAGCGCTTCGAGCACGGACGGAGGCGCCGGTGCCTGCTCTCCGACCGGTTGATACGTTTGGACGACAGGCCGGTCCGGAGCTGCCGTTTGGTTGTTACCCTCGCCGCTCCCCCGTTGCTGCAGCGCGCGCAGCATGTCGGGCGTGATGTCCTGTGCTTCGGCGAAACTCACGCAACAGACCAGCACGACGGCGAGCACCGATAAAATGTAACCAGCGATGTGCGCCGCCCGGCCAATCATGTCCGATTTCTTAATCAAGGTCCGTCCCTGGCCCGCACTCAAATGGCTTGTAGCGAGCATCCAATAATTGCGCAAGACTGCCAATGGAAACAGACATTTGCCTGGTAGTGCGTTACCCCGAGTTGACCGAATATCGCGCAGCACGACGGCCTAGAGAGCACTCCCATCCGCAGCCCCGACGCGTCGAAGCGATGCGTCTCGCATCCTTGTTCCACTGCGCGAAACCACCGGGTCCGCTTGCATGGCGGCGCCAATCCAGACATAGATTATTCTCGGGCAAACTTCGCGCAGCGACCGTGGCCAATCGGTACTCAACCGCGCACAGGCGCTTGTGCAAATGAAAAGACGGTTCAGGTCGCGCTTGCTGCTCGGCGCGACCGTCTTCAGTGTTCTGATGGCGACAAGAGCCTCGAGCCACGCGGCTGACGCTGCCGTGAATTACAACGATCGAACAACTTATGGCGACGACGGCATTCTTGAAATGCCTAGCGCCCGCATGGACCCGGACGGGTCGCTTTTCCTCACCATCGGTGCCATCCAGGGCGCACAGCGTTTCAATTTCGCGTTCCAGGCTTTACCGTGGCTGCAGGCGAATTTTCGCTACAGCCATCTCTCCTTCATTCGGAATACCAAAAACGAGTTCGATCGAAGTTTCGGTATCAAAATCCGCCTGTTCGAAGAGACACGCTATACGCCCGATGTCTCGCTGGGCATCCGCGACATCCTCGGCACGGGAATTTATAGTTCCGAATATCTTGTAGCGACAAAACGGCTATCGGATTTCGAAGTCACGACCGGCCTAGGCTGGGGACGGCTTTCGGATCAAGCGACGATCCCAAACATTTTCGGCGTCATTTTTCCGTCGTTCAAAGTCCGACAAGGGTTCACAACCACCGGAACCATCAATTTCGGCCAATTTTTTCATGGCCCGAACATGGGCCTGTTCGGCGGTGTGATCTGGCACACCCCCATTGAGGGGCTAAACGTGCTCGCCGAGTTTAGCACCGACAAATATCGCGAAGAACAACTCGCGCAAACCATCAAGATCCGGACCCCGATCAATGTCGGCGTGTCGTATCGCCCGTACGACTCGATGATTGTTTCGGCCGGATGGCTGTATGGAACAACCTATGGCCTGACCTTAAGCATGGGCGCGGATCCTGGAGTATCGGCCACTTTGCAAAGAATTGGTCAGGAAGTGCCTCAGGCAAATATCCGCTCGCCTGAGCAACAAGTGGCGGCGTTGACCGGCCTGCTGAGTAGAAAGTCTCAAAATCACGCGGGTGCGTGGGTGTCGCTGCCGCGCACGCCTGCCCAGGTGGACAATTTGACGATCTCGTCGGCCCTCATGAGTGAAGGGACGCGCGTCCGCGACGCCGAACTCTCTGGAAAAACGCTGCTGATCGACGCAAGCTGGACGCGTGGACCAAGCTCGCAATGCGACGGCTATGCCCACATTGTCGCCAATCTCGGCGTAAACGTCGATACGATTGCGGTGTCCGACTTCAACGACCCGTCCGGCCGGGTGGCCATGTGCCGCGTTGTCTCCGGTTACCATACCGCGCCTTCTCTCGCCGAGAGTGGTGCGGCAGGCCCTTACATGACACCTCAGCCTGATGCCGAAGAGAAGATCCGCAGAGACATCGCCGGTCAATCCATCGGCATCGAAGCTCTGGCGATTCAAGCGAATACGGCCTGGATCTACATCCGCAACTACCATTATCTGTCGGAAGCTGAGGCGGCGGGCCGTGCCGCCCGCATACTGATGAATGACGCACCGGGTTCCGTGGAGATATTCCACATCATCTCGGTCAAGAACGGGATTCCCTTGAGAGACTTTCAACTTTCAAGGAGCGCGCTGGAGAGAGCCAGCAGCGTCGAAGGCACTGCACTCGAATTGGGCGACGCTATCGCACTTGTCCAGCCTGCCTTGAGCAATCCCATGCTCGACAAAGCCTTTGACGAGTCCTACCCGCGATATTCCTGGAGCGTCGGGCCCGGGCTTCGCGAAGGACTTTTCGACCCCGACCAGCCCCTGGAAGTGCAATTGTTTGGCTCCATCGATGCAGCCGCGCAAGTAACGCCGAACCTGACGCTTGAGACTCGCCTCGAGGCCAACATCTACAACAACTTCAATCTCTCACGGCCGTCCAACAGCGAACTGCCGCATGTCCGAAGCGATATCATCCAGTATCTGCGCAAGGGTGCCTACGGCATTACGAAGCTGGACGCCGTCTATCGAACGCGCATCGCACGCGATGTCTACTTCGAGGCCAAGGCTGGCTATCTCGAACCGATGTTCGGCGGCGCGGGTGCGCAAATGTTGTGGCGTCCCGACGGCGGCCGGTTTGCGTTGGGGATCGACGTCTATCAGGTATGGCAGCGCAATTTCGATGAACTGTTTGGCCTTCAGAACTACCGCGTGCTGACCGGTCACATCACCGCCTATTACGATTCACCATGGTCGGGTCTGAATTTTGCGGTACATGCCGGCCGCTATTTGGCCGGAGATTACGGCGCCACGATTGAAGTGACGCGTCGTTTTTCTACGGGCGTCGAGATCGGCGCCTTCGCGACCTTTACCAACGTTCCGTTTTCCAAATTCGGCGAAGGCAGTTTCGACAAGGGTATAATCATACATATCCCGTTCGAGTGGGTGTTACCGTTCAATAGTCAATCGTCCATCGATGCCATACTGCGGTCGTTGACACGCGACGGGGGCCAACGCCTTGATTCAGACGACTCCCTGTTTCGGGAAACCTATTCCACAAGTTATGGAGAGGTTTCGACGCATGTCGACGACATTACCTCGCCATAAGGCCTGCAATTCAAGAAAGCAGTTGGCCATATTGATTGCGGCTCTTCCACTCCTGATGGGCTGCAGTTCCGATTCCAGCGATTGGTCCAACCTCTATCGGATTGCACGCGATTCCTGGGAAAAGAGGGGTGCCGCTACCACCCTTGATCAGGCTGCGGCGATCCCTTACGCGACCATCGGCGTCAGCTTGGATGGCGAACAGGAACAGATTCTTGTGCTTGCGACAGACGTGGACGGCGAGCGCATGTGGACTTCGTCGTCCAAGATAGCCATTTCGACCAGAAACGGCAGAATTGTGCGCACGGCGGGTCTTGGAACGGATCTGACTGCGCTCGAACCGATGCAGCCAGGCGACACAAGCGGCATCATGCCGGGGATTCACATTTGGAACGCGGACTTCGCCAATCTCGGCATTTACTCGGCCTCCATTCGGTGCGTCGTATCCCCGGGTGTGCCCGACCCGATCTCCATCCTGGGCGCGGATTTCCAGACACTTCGCATCGACGAGTCGTGCCAAAGCGACCGCCTGAACTGGAATTTTAAGAACAGCTATTGGGTGACGCAAGGATCGGGTCGGGTCTGGAGAGCAATCCAGCACATTCATCCGAAGGGTCCGGAGTTGCAGATCGAGTTGCTGCGTCCGCCCGTCGGCAACGACTAAGAACGGCCGGTACGGATTGGCGGAAGAGACGCGCTCTTATCGGATCACGACGGCGCGAAGCATTCGAACCCAAGACAGTCGACCCAGCGATCTTCTTCCTCTATCTCCTCGAACACTGGAAAGGCGCTATCGTGGAAACGCGCGCGCCGAATGCCGACAAATCCGGCGGCAGCGAGCTCGGCTTGCGTGCCCGCATAGTCCCACAGCCACAGATGCCTCGAATTGCCCCAAAGATTCCTTGCAAGACCCATGACGCCACGCGAGCGGGAGACCGTTCCGAGATAACTCGACTGCATCATTCGCGAACACCTGTCCGGCGCCTGGTCGTTCAGGTAACTGGCCACGACAACCTCAAGGTCCGGCATGACCCCACGAAACACCCCTCCCGGCGCGAGCACCCGGCGGCATTCCTTCAGGGTCTTTCGGAAGTCCTCGAGCGACAGATGTTCGAGCGTATGCGAACAATAAAGGTATTTCACCGACTGAGCCGCAACCGGAAGGCGCTGTCGCGTGTCGCCGTACAATACGTCACGGTCGAAGACGGTTTCGGATCGCTTGCGCAGGATTGTGCCGACCAGCGGCATCCTTTGAGCCAATAAGGTTGGCGAGCAATCATAGTTGAGCCATCCCGAGACCGCCTTCGGTCCGCTTCCGAACTGCACCTTCACCGGATCCGGCAACGACATCGCTTCATCCTTTCGGGCCAAGCATCACAGCCGCTTGTCCACATCTTCGGTCGACTTTCAATAACCTGGATCGAAACTGCAAGCTCGCCATGACCAGGGCTCAAAGGCTTCGGCGATCCTGGGATGCGGCTGCGATATAGATACCGGCACTGGCGACGACAAACGGGGCCGCTCACGGCCTTTCCTCGGCTCCCGGCGCGGTCACCACTCTGAAGATAACTTCGAACGTATCGGCGATCCGGCGAATATCAAATTTCTCTGCGGCGCATCGCCTTGCATTGGCTTCACAGCGCTCGCGCAATTCCCGGTCCGAAATCAATCGGTGAGCCTCGGCAAGAAAAGCTTCGGTATTGCCAGGTGCAACGACGACCCCGGCGCCTGAATCGGTGATAAGTCTCGCTATGAGGTTGTTGCTTGGAACCGACAGCAGGATCGAGCGGCCGGCCGCGAGATAACTGAGCACTTTCGACGGCACCGAATAGCCTGCCGCATCCGGTTCGATGATGCCGATTGTGACGTCGGCGGAAGCGAGCATCTGCGGGAACGCCTCAATCGGCTGGAACGGCAGTAGATTGAGATTGTCCAGGCCTTCCGCGCCCTTGCGCTCCTTTAGCCAATCCGCGCCCAGCCCCTCAGAGGCCACCACTACCGCAATCGACTTGTCGTCCGAGTGGATGGCCGCAAGGCGGCGCAAAATCTCCGGGTTGTGCTTGAGGCCCAAGGTGCCGGCGTACAGAAAGACTCGCTTGTCTGCGAGGCCCAGCGCCCGTGACCAGGAATTGTCCTTGTCCTGCGGCTCTATCTCTCCGTACGAAGCCCAATTCTCAATCACGCTCAACCGATCGGACGGAATATTCCAGGAACGCAAATGCTCGGCGAATTCGTCACAAATGCAGATGACGTGATCGGCCTTGGTCAGTACGCGCCGTTCGAAGGACTTGTAATGGTTGGCAATAAGGTGACCGACACCCGGATACTTTTGTGGCAGCAGCGCGGACATCGCTTCACTCTGCATGTCCTGCAGCCAGTATATGAACGCGCTTCCTATTTTGCTGGTTTGACTTTCGATGGCACTCTGAATGTCGAGAGGAGTGGTAGTCGACAGGACGATATCTGGGCGTTCTTCCCGGATGAGGCGGGCCATGTCGCGTCCGTACCGGCGCTCCTGAAACCAGCGTCTGACGAAATCGTATTTTGCGAAAGGAGTGGGAAGCGTTCGTTCGAGTATCCGCAAATTTGGGGGATCGCCCGCACGCCTTTCCAGCGGTCCCTTCGGTCCCTGCACGCCCGAAAAATAGGCATGCGTGACGTCGTATCCGCGACGAGAAAGTTCGCGGCTAAGGTCGATGGGAAACCAGTGCCCCGCCCAATCGTGGATCAAAATCTTCGTCATAAATCTGTTCGCTTGTCGACCGGTCCGATCATGGTAGCCGTCGGAAGTGCATGTCGGACTGGACGACGGCGCCGTCCGTGGCAAAGGCGGTGTTGTACACGCCCCCCAGGACAAAACCATGCAATCGCAACCAATCGATCACTTCGTGTGCCAAGGGCTGCCCCTCGTAGAGGACACGGTATGAGAGTTCGACATAAATATCGTCGATGAATTGCGCCAGCGACCGTTCTGCACCGCGTAGCAGGCTTAGCTCAAAACCTTGAACATCGATCTTGAGCAACGTCGGCCCGCGCAAGCCGAGGGAATCGGCGATATCGTCAAGCGCGGTCACGGCGATCGAGAGAGTCCCGACTTCCTCCGTATGCGGAAAGACCTCTACCTGCTCCTTACCGATCGGCAAGAGTGAGGAACTGTCGAGATGATTTGACAGATGAATGGTAGCGGTGCCCGTCGACGATCCGAGAGCGGTTTCGAACAGGCGAACAATCTCATCAGATTGAAACATTCTGCGGAATATCGCAGCGGGACTCTGAAGCGGTTCGAAGGCCAGAATTCGCGCGTGGGGCATGTGAGCTCGGACCGCCAGAGCAAACTGTCCCTTATTCGCACCCGCATCTATGACCGTAGCGAATTTGTGGCCACGCAGGAAGGGCTCATGCTCGATGGCCGCAGCCACGCCATAGGTCAGGGCGCGCCTGTACGACGCCCGCTCCAGAAGCCGCAGAAGCTTGATTGCCTTCCTCATGCTCCGTCATGCCCTCCCCGCCGAGCCGGCGCGACAGGAAGGACATTATGTCGGCCCGTGCTTGCGCGATGAGTCCGATCGCGGCGGCGCGGCTTCAATCCGAACTGTGCAACCATAGGGGCGATCCGGTCCGCAGCAGCGGATACGAACGTCCAACTAAGCATCGCGAACTACCCTTCCCCTCACACGCAACGTCGGCGCCGACTTCATCCGCAAGCAGACGATCCCGCCGCCCGAACAGTCCGTGGCGGTCGAGTTGCTCTCGACGACAGTATTGCTCGGCTCTTGCCAATATCTGCACGGCCCCACGCCGAAACGCCGGTGTAAGAAACCAAAAAAACCTATCAGGTCAAGGTGATATAATCAAATTCGGATGCCTTTTCCGCCGCTTCTCTCGATGCTATGGACTGGCCATGGCTGGCGAATATTCTGATCAAGGTGTAGGAACGCTTTCGTCTATCAAGCGCTCCTCCGCCGCTGTGCGGGACATTCCGAGATTGCAAACTTTCGGTGAACGCAATTCCACCAAGATCAGTCGAGCGCCGCCGGCAATTCTGGCGCGGCGTGCGGGAGTTGCGCCAGGGCGGGCGACGCTGTACGCCAAATGCTCCTATGGAGAGGCGCCATGAGCGTTGACGACATTTCGAATTCGGCCGACCTGGATGATTCAGATCTGAGAAGCTACTTCACCCATGCGGTCGAGCGGGCGCTGAACTATTACAAACTGCTTTTTGTGATGGTCTGCGTTTTCGGCGTTCTGGAAATCGCCTTCGTCCATACAGCGAAGCCGACTTACACTGCCGTCGCGGCGATATCGCCGCCAAAAGATTTGTTGTCCACGAGCAGTCTCGATGGCGCCAGCGGTATTTCGTCGATCTCACGCAGGCTCGGGATCGGGGGAGCGAGCACAATGAGCTCGCAACTATTCGATGAGTACACGCGCGTCCTTAAGTCCTATCGCTTGGCCAATGCGCTTGCTCAGAGAGAGGACTTCCTTCAACTGGCCTTCCCTGATCGCTGGAACCCACAGACCCGGCAATTGAATTTGGCCCGTGGCCCGCTGTCGTCGGTCATCGATCAGGTAAAGGGCGGATTGGGATTGCCACTCAGCAGTGTCTCGGTGGACGATATGACGTACAACCTGCTGGACGAGAGCCTGGCGATCTCCGTGCCACGTGATGGATCGACGGACATCTCTGAAATTTCTTTCCGGTTCGACGATCCCACAGCAGCGCAAAAGCTCCTTGATATAATTCTTGCGACGGCTGACGCGCTGGTGCGCTCGGACAGGCGCCAGGATGTCACGGCCCGAGTCACCTACCTACAGGACCAGCTCGTCAAGGTGACGTTGGGCGACCAGAAGGCGTCGATAATCTCGCTGCTGATGCTCCAACAAAACTCGATGATGATGATTGCTGCCGATCACCGATATGCCAGCAACGTCGTTGAACCCCCGCATACGCCCCAAAAGCCGACTTGGCCGACCCTCTCAAGCATGATCGCCACAATACTTTTCATGGCACTCGTCGCCTGGTGCCTCGCCATTTTCTTCTTGCCGGCACAAAGCCGGATTTTGGCACCCTTTTCTCGGGACAGGTCGCTGCTCCCCTGGCGCAAGAAGAATTCGCCATCACCGCTTGCACATGAACCCGGGGTTATTTCGCGGCAGCATCAGAACTGAACGAAGCGCGAGCGCCGGCTCTCCAAGCCCGCCGAGTCACTTCCCGTTCGGTGCCGGCGCGTGCCAAGATGCGTCTCAAGCGACAGCAGCGCGCGGAAGTGGCGCCTAGATTGCGTTCCTGGTCACCTGCCGCTCGATCCATTCATACGTGATCTCAAGCCCGCTCCGCAGGCTTTGTGACGGAGCCCAACCAAGCTCTTTCTTGATCAGGCGGTTGTCCGAGTTCCGGCCGCGGACGCCGAGTGGTCCATCCTTGTGCAACACAGAGATTTTCTTGCCTGCGATGTCAGCCACGACGGAAACGAGCTGATTGATCGAAACCATCTCGTCCGATCCGATATTCACCGGCCCCAGGAAAGCCGACCGCATCAACCGCGTTGTGCCTTCGAGACATTCGTCCACGTACAGAAATGAACGCGTCTGCTTTCCGTCACCCCAAATCTCGATTTGTCCGCCGCTCTTCGCTTCGGCAACCTTTCGGCAGATGGCCGCTGGAGCTTTCTCCTTGCCGCCTGTCCAGGTTCCTTCCGGGCCGAAGATGTTGTGGTAACGCGCGACCCTCGCTTCGATTCCATGATTGCGATGGTAGGCGAAATAGAGACGCTCGCTGAAGAGCTTTTCCCAACCGTACTCGCTGTCGGGCGCGGCGGGATAGGCACTTTCTTCAGCGCAATTGGGGTTGTCCGGATCGAGCTGGTTTCGCTCGGGATAGATGCATGCCGATGACGAATAGAATATCCGCTTGATATTACGCTTGTGACAGGCGTCCAGCATATTGAGATTGATTGTTGCGGAATTATGCATGACGTCCGCATCGTGATCGCCCGTGAAGATATAGCCCGCGCCACCCATATCCGCGGCTAGTTGGTACACTTCGGTAAAGGGCCGATCGGCCACTTGCCGACAAAAGTACGGATCGCGCAGATCGCCGATCGCAAAATCGTCGGCCTCTGTCGCGGCATACGGATTGAATTTGAGATCGACGCCGCGAACCCAGAAATTCTCGCGCTTCAAGCGCTTCACCAGATGCCCAGCTATGAAGCCGCCTGCGCCCAGCACCAGCGCGGTTCTTTCAACCACTTTGCAATCTCCTTTGATAGTTCGATAGGCGAAGGCCCAAGCCAATGGACCGCGTCTGACGTCGGCGGTTCGGCATCAGGGATATACCAATAGTCTTGCCCGACGAATATAGAACGCGAGGAAATATATCGGATAGAGAATTCGGGGCGCGAATTTCAATACGAAATGACTGTAGCCGAAAAATTGGAAGATCGGTCTGTTGAGGATTTTCAGCCGCTCTTTGAACGAGGCGGTCTTCAGGGACTCGGTGAGCGGATTGCTGTCGCAAAATCCGACTGGCTTGCGTGCCAAGAACAAGTCAACGCCATGCCGCCTCGCCGTCAGGCCCAAGTCGATGTCCGCATATCCCATGAAGTATGTTGGATCGACACCACCGACACTTTCGAAGAATGGTCCGGGGCTTAGGAGAAAGTTGCCGTTCGGCATGTCCATCGGACGCAATGTTCCATCAGGAACAATCCGGACGCCGGCCAAGGGCCGAAGGACCGATGTCTTCCGAAAGCCGCTATAGGTGATTTCGGAACCGTCCTTTGCAAGCGTCGCCCCGCCCAGCATGCTGGGCCCGCGGGTGTTGACCTCGCGATAATCGGCAAAGAAAGCGCGCACACCATCCGGGTCAAGCACCATGTCGTCGTTGAAAAGGAGATAGGCGTCGTAGGAACCGGTTCGGCGGGCTGCTTCATAGGCCCAGCCAACTCCCCGCCCCCAGAACAGAGAACCTGTTCCGTCGATCACGTCGACATCCGGAAAGATAGAGCGAACGGCATTCGCGGTTCCGTCAGGCGAGGCGTCATCGAGCAGGAAAATGCGATACCGAAGATCGTCAACAGTGTCGAGGGCGTCCTTCAGCGACTTTAGCCCCGCAAGCGTGACATTCTTACGATTGAAACTCGTGATGAGAACTGCAAGACGCATGTCGTCGAAATCGTAGCTGGAACAACCGCATAGAAGTGTAGCGACCCGAAGATGCACCGTCAATCGCGGCCACTATTCGCGCTCTTTTTCCTTGCAAGCACTCTGAGAACGCTTTGAGCCGGCGCGGCCTGTTATGGGCTTGGCGGATCGATATCGGTGTCGGCGACGTCACTCGCCGGCCGGCCGCATCAAGCCCACGCATGGACCAACCGGTTTGCGCGTCGCGGCAGGCTAACTTTGTTCAACAACGCTCCAGAGCCGGCAATCTCCGGCGAATTCGTTGTTAACGAGAGGATCGTTTGCAACTAGCGACGGACCGCTTCGGCGGCATGCGGCCGGGTCCTTAGCAAACCGCAGCGGTCTCGGGCATCCGTCAGCACGAAATCGGCCGGCTGGGATCGTGCAAATTCCACCAGCTCGATTCCGCACCTTGGTTAAGAGGCCAACTCGCGACGACGAACGACTTCGCTCAGATCAAAGGCCCTCCTTAGAATGCCCTGTCGTTCCAGGTGAGTATTGGGCGGCCGCTGGCGAGGTCAAGGACTTCGAAAACCTTGCGCTGTGTCTGCCTACGCAGGTTTTTAAGGTCGATGCCGAGGAAACTGCTTCCGCGAAGTGCAACGCGCGACGCGCCCGCTTCTGGTAGCACTGAACGGGCCAATACTTCCATCTTGAGGAGATCCGCAATGTACGGCCGATAGATATCGTTACGGATACTGATCGTGTGCGGCGCTCCATAGAGGCGATGATTGTCGAAATAGAAGATGCCAAAGTCGCGATCCACGCCGTGAAAATGAAAAAACACCAACGGATCGTCGTCGACATACACTCGATCGCCCCGCCTCGAGACGCGATAGTTTCCGATGTTCCAAGGCGCCGTGTTTGCCCCCTTCTGCCGCAAGACTTTGGTCCCGGGCGCGATCGAGGCGAACTGGCTAAGGTAGCCCTGATCTGCGAACAAATCCCCTTCGACGCGGCCATAACACCATCTGACGCAACTCTCGCGCCACCAACGCAAGCAGCGCATACCCTCTTCACTGCGGGCGAAACTCACCCAGCCCACATTGTAAACTCCGAATTTTTCTCGCTTCTTCCTATGTTTCGCGAAATTGTGCGGAATGATCGCCGTCGACGCGTCGCCGATCTCCGCGTAGACGGCGTCTGGGCTGTCGAAAAACCAAAGATCCGCGTCCAGGTAAGCGACCGATTGCGCGTCCGGCGCATTGTTCAACGCAAATTCGGTTATTGCCGGACTGCAGGTATAATAAAACTCAATTGTTGTCCGCGTCGCCTTAGCGTCGCTAAGACCCGGAAAAGTGTTTTCCAGATCTTGAATCTGAACCAGAGACACTCCGGGAATGGCCAGCGCCGTCATCGCCTGAAAGCACAGATCGTTCAGGCACAACACGAATATCGTGTCGTCCGCACCGTGCCTCCGCAGAGAATCGATGAGAGCCAATCCTCGCGGCAGATAGCGATGATCGAAACAGGTGCAATAAACGCGGCGCGTCATTTCAAATCTCCACGATGGACCCAATCGGTCCAGCAATGTCCGCGCAAGGCAACTCTTCTGCCATATCAATCGCCACAGTTCACCGCACTCAAAGCTCAAGGCCAGTTTACAAAGACGATAGCGTCGACCCCTGCTAGAGGCAAGATTAGCGGTTTGGGGTCTGAATTGGCCGGATGGTTCGTTGGATGATCAGACTCGGGACTTGGTGCACAAGTAAGTGATCATGCGGGAGTGACTGCCTACGACATCGAACACGTCGTAGTTAACGGAGCTCCATATCCGCACGACGTTAAGGCCGCTTTGCGCGAACATCGCACGCAGGTCCGTTTCGTTGAACACGACTTCGATGACCGGCTCTCCATAGGCGAATTTCGAAAAGTAAGTGGTCTGGTGATCAACAAAAGTCGGCACGCAGTGAAATATGGCATGAGAGCGGCAGACGCGCGCGCTCTCGCGTATGCAGCCTTCGAAGTTCAGAATGTGCATAAGCGCGACACCGTTGAATACAATGTCAAAGGCATTGTCCGAAAAGCCCAGAGCGGTCGCGTCTCCTACGTCGAAATGCTGCTCCGGATATCGCTCTTTTGCACTTTCCACCATCGCCGGAGAGTAATCCAACCCTGTATAAGACAAGCCGCCTTGAACTAGCCGCGATAACACTTCGCTGTAGTAGCCATTGCCGCAGCCCACTTCCAATACGGACGGACGAGTCAAACCGGTGGCCGCGATAGCCTCTGCCGCTACCGAAAGGTCAACGCGCGGTCGACCGGCCCGCAAATTCGCCAGCAGAGTTTCATAGGCCTTCGCCTGACGTGCTGCGCTCCGCGCCGAATGCCATCCCGAGGCGTCGCGGGCCGCGCGCTCGGCGCCCTCACGCGTAAGCACGCGATAGCCGGTCGAAACCAACAAGGCGCGATTAAGCACCGGGATCCGGTCGATCACATGTCTTGCGAAGGTTCTCACTCGGCTCACACGTGCCCCCCGGACTTTACTTGACGATCGCTTCGACATGACAAAGCAGTTCTCGAGCACGGTTCAGGTAGGTATGCGCGGAGAGAGTTCGCGCCTGCCCAGCACGCGCAATCTCTTCGCGTTCGGTCTCATGTTCGAGATGGTGCCGAATGCGGTCGATGCAGTGCGGAACGGAATTGTACACGCCGACTTCGACATCCGGTGCGAACAGCGTATTCAAATCGCGAAGATTGTCAGTCAGCAAGAACGCTCCGACGCCTGTCGCCTCGAACAGACGCATGTTGGTCGCGGAACCACGCGCGACATCGATATGCGAGTTCAGGACTACGCGAGACCGTCGAAGTACGTTGTACATATCCCGGCCGTAGACCTCGCCCTTGCGGCAGGCATGAAGTGGCGAACTCGCTGGAATGCCCTTAAGGCTCGGAACCCAGATCTCCAGCGGTAAGCTTCGCGCCACTTCCTCCAGGAAGACTACACGGTCGGCATGCGCCGCAGTGAGGCTACCAACGAACGAAACCGCCACATCTTTCTGAGGTATCGGGCCTAGCATCTCGTTGATCGCCGGCTCAAAGCCGAGATGAAAAATTTCTGCGCGCAGTCCATGCTTCCGAAAATACTGGACGACCCACGGGATTTGCGACAGGCCCAGGTCGTAGACGCCGAGGTCGATGTGAGCGGGCGGGTCGACGCCGATTTGTCCGAGAAGAAGGCGACCGGGCTTGGCCATCATGCGCATGACATCGGAGTCGATCGCCTGCAAATCCTGATTCAAAATGACATCGGGCGCAAAATCTTCGACCTGAGCGAGCAGCACTTCCAATTCGAAGCCGCTCATCTTTTTCGTGAGACCGAAGCGTCGCATGATGGGAGACAAAAGCGCCTTGTAGGGTCGCAATCTGCGCTTGATGGCGGCAGTGAAGTTTCCTCCCTCGCCGTCGGAGCCGTCCACGGACGAAATGTCCGGGACGGTGATGCCGTGCTGGCGCGCCCACGCCGCCTGAAGCCAGACGTTATTGGCATGAATCTCCGCTGCCTGGTGACCAAGCGCGGTCAGGTTCTTCGAATAAAAGTCTGCTACGCCGAACAGGCTCTGATTGCGGACCGCCATCTGCTCCGTGTAGCTCTCGCCGACAAGCTCCGGATGCGCCGTGTAATGCGACCGCAGGAAACGCTCATAGTCCCAGTTGAGGATCAGAAACTTCAATCAGTCCCGTCCCGAGGCTGTACCGCCCTCTGGAAATCGTCCAGCGAATGGATGTAGTCATCGGCTTCGTACGGGCGATCGCAAAGCACGAGCATGAGGGTGCCGGGCTCGACATAAGTTTCCGTTGCGAAGATGCCGGGCTTGATCAAAACGGCCTGTCCGGGGGCCAAATCGAGGCGTCGCTCATTGGCGCCGTCGAAAATGTCTATTTGGAGTCTTCCGGCTTGGCAAATCATGTATTGGCTGCAGCGATGATGGGCGTGATGCCCCCGCGCGCTTTTCGCCGGCACGTCGCGGACGAAATAGATGCGCACCACCGCAAACGGTACGAACTTGCTGAATTCGGCGACGCAAAGTACGCCTCGTGCGTCGCGCATCTGCGGCAATTCATCGATTCGAACATCGCTCACGCTTGGCATTTCGTATCCTTGTTCAGCGATAGAATGCCCGGACTTCGGCGGTGACGCGATCGACCTGCGCATCGGTCATCGTGGCAAACATCGGCAGGCTCAGTATCTCGCCCGAGATCCTTTCGGTCACGGCCAAGGATTCGGGAATACGCGCACTCGCGGCAAGGCCGGGCTGAAGATGAACGGGCGTGGGGTAATGCCGGCCGGTGCCGATATTGCGCGCCTTGAGGTGAGACTCAAGAGCGTCGCGGCGCCGCGAGCGTACCACGAACAGATGATAGGCGTGCGAATAGCCCTCGCGCTGGATCGGCAATGTCAGAGGAAGATCGCTCAATCCAGCCCGATAGCGCAAAGCAATGGCACGGCGGCGTTCCACGCTGGCGGCCAGACGCTCGAGCTTGAGCGACAGAAGGGCCGCTTGAAGTTCATCCAGGCGCGAACAACGTCCCAGTTCGATTTCCGCGAACTGTGGTGTACGCCAACCATAGGTGCGAAGCATCCGCACGCGCTCTGCGAGAACCGGATCATCCGTCGCAACCGCGCCGCCGTCGCCAAGGGCGCCCAGGTTCTTAGTGGGATAAAAACTGAAGCATGAGATGGCACCGAACGATCCAACGGAGCGATTGCCGATCGCACCACCTTGTGCTTGCGCGCAGTCCTCGATCACCGGGATATTGCCCGCCGCCGCCTTGATGGCAGCGATGTCGGCTCCGTGACCATAGAGATGAACCGCAATAATCGCCTTGGTATGCGCGGTCTTCGCGCCAGCGATTTTTGACGGGTCTATGCAGTACGTATCGTCAGTCACATCGATCAGAACCGGAGTCGCGCCGACGACGCGGATCGCCGCGACGGTCGGACCTGCCGTATGCGAGACGGTTATGACCTCATCGCCGGGGCTCACTCCGAGAGCCAAGAGCGCCAATATGAGCGCGTCGGTACCGGACGCGACGCCGATCGCCGAACTTATACCTATATTCGCAGCCAATGACCGCTCGAACGACGACACCTCGGGCCCAAGAATGTAATATCCGCTATCGACGACGCGCGTGAACGCCGCGACGATCTCGCCGCGCATTGTCTCGGCCTCGCCGCGCGGATCGGCCATGGGTACCGGCGTGGCTGCCGAAACGTCGCTCATCGCTCAAACCTTCAGGTTCAACCACCACGGATTTGCTTTTGCCCAGTCGCGGAAACGCGTCATGCCCGCGTTGAGATCCGTCGTGGACGCCCAGCCGATGTGATCGCGAATCTTGCTGACGTCCGGAACGCGGCGCTGGATGTCTTCGTAGTATTTTCCATATTCACGCGCGGTATCGAAGTGCGCAGGTGCCGCTGTTGCGCCACATATGCGCGAAGTCACGGCAATCAGGTCGTCAACCGTATGTTCGAAAGCACTTCCGATGTGATAGGTCTCGCCGTTCGTTTTTTCCGAATGGAACAGGCGCTCGACGGCGTCCACGGCATCGTCGATGTAGGTGAAACACCGAGTCTGGGCGCCGGTGTCATATTTGAGGGGTTGTTCGCCCCGCAGGCAGTGGAACAGTGTCTTGCTGGCGACAAAATAGGGGCGCTGATAGGGGCCATAGACATTGAAGAAGCGAATAATCGTCATCTTCAGTCCGAGTTGGTGATGCATGGCGTTCAGCAACTGCTCGGCCACGCCTTTTGACGAGCCGTATGCCCAGCGATCTACCGTGGGTGCACCAAATACACGATCGGCGTCCTCTCGCCACGGGACGTCTTCATTGCGACCGAGCACTTCAGAGGTGCTGGTGAACAGCATTTTGACGCCGTGATCCAGACAGGCTTTTGCTACGTTTCGCGTTCCCGTTATATTAATGTCGATCAGATCGAGCGGGTTCTTCAAGTAATTCTTAATTCCGACCAGACTCGCGAGGTGAAATACGCCGTCATAGTTCGAACCAATGAGATCGGAAACAAACTTATCATCGCGGACATCGCCGGTGATGATTTTGGTCGCGCGCAGGGCCTTCAGCGCGTCCATGTTTTCCTGTTGCGTGTACGTGAGGTTGTCGACGACCGTCAGGGAGTGACCGAGCT
>Ga0265338_10001555_pt1 | contig 37061 bp, 34 predicted proteins | sample 42126metaG_FD_193579 | JGI IMG/M metagenome (GOLD analysis project Ga0265338, IMG submission 193579) | Rhizosphere microbial communities from Carex aquatilis grown in University of Washington, Seatle, WA, United States - 4-21-26 metaG | ecosystem: Host-associated > Plants > Roots > Rhizosphere... | reverse complement strand
CGTCCATGAGCGAGCTGATGAGTTTGGCCGGACCGGTGTGGTGATAACACGCGCCGTAAATCAGGTTGACGCCAATCATGCCGAGCGCCTCCTGCTCGCGCACATTTTCGTGATCGAGCATCCGCACGTGAATGAGGATCTCCGACGACGGCTCGCGTGGCTGGGTTTGAAAGCGCACGCCGAGCCAGCCGTGTCCCTCCTCCTTGTGCGAAAAGCTGTGGGTGGCCACCGTGTTGGCAAAAACAAAAAACGCGGTCTTGTCGCCGCGCGGCTTGTCGAGCCGCTGCAGCAGCAGGTTCCACTCATAATCGAGCATCGCCTGCAAGCGCTGACGGCTCACATACCGTTCCGCGGACCCGTAAATCGCGTCGCTCACCGACATATCGTAGGCGGAAATGGTCTTGGCCACCGTGCCCGCCGCGCCGCCGACCCGGAAAAACCAGCGCCCCGCCTCCTGGCCGCCACCAATCTCGGCAAAAGTTCCATAGATTTTGGCATCCAGGTTGATTTGCAACGCCTTCTGGCTGGTGTTCAATTGCGGCTGCTCGCTCATAATCCTTGTCCGTCCAAGTCCGCGGGACAATATACAAAAATTCGCGGCCTGTCCAACGCGTTGAGTTCGGATTGGAAACCGTTGGTGGGGCGAGGCTCCTGACGAGCCGGACTTGGCGTTCAAAAGCGTAGCCACGACGGCTCGCGAGGACGCTCGCCCCACCGAATACTGAAGTTATCCCACCACCTTGAGTTCGTTCTTTCCGCACCGCCAGCCCATGCTATACTCGTCATCATGTTTCGGACGCAGGATTTACATGTCAAAGAGATTGTCCGGCTGCTGACGCCGCGGGAATTGAAGGCGCAGACGCCGACCCCCGATGCCGTCAACGCCATGGTCGCGCAGAGCCGCGAACGGATCATGCGCATCTTGCAGCGGGAGGATCCGCGCCTGCTCGTCGTCATCGGCCCCTGCTCGATCCATGACGAAAAAGGCGCGCTGGAATATGCCACCCGGCTCAATGCCATTCGCGAACAGGTCGCCGATCGGATGGAAATCGTCATGCGCGTCTATTTTGAAAAGCCGCGCACCACCATCGGGTGGAAGGGCTTGATCAACGACCCGCACCTCGATGGCTCACAGGACATCGAGGCCGGCTTGAAAATCGCGCGGCGGCTGTTGTTGCAGATCACCGGGCTCGGCCTCCCGGCGGCGACCGAATTTCTGGACCCCATCGTGCCCCAGTACATTGCGGACCTGATCACCTGGGCCGCCATCGGCGCGCGCACGACGGAATCGCAGACCCATCGCGAGATGGCCAGCGGCCTGTCGATGCCCGTGGGCTTGAAAAACAGCACGGACGGGAGCCTGCAGGTGGCGATTGACGCGATGGGGGCGGCCCGGCATCCGCACAGTTTTCTGGGGATCGACCAGGACGGCGTCACGAGTATCGTCCGCACGGCGGGCAACCCGGATGCGCACATCGTCCTGCGTGGCGGCCGGGCGCGGACCAATTACGATGCGGACAGCATCTGCGCCGCGGAAGAAAAACTGAAGTCGGAAAAGCTGCCGCCGGTGTTGATGGTGGATTGCAGTCATGCGAATTCCGAGAAACAGTTCGCGCGGCAGGAGGACGTGTGGCGCAGCGTGATTGAACAACGGATGGGTGGCACCCGCTCGCTCATCGGCATGATGGTTGAGAGCCACCTTTTCGAGGGCAACCAGCCGATACCCAAAAATCCGGCGGAACTGCGCTACGGCGTGTCGATCACCGATTCCTGCATTGGCTGGGAAACGACCGAGCGAATGCTGCGCTGGGGCTACGAAACGCTGGCAAAGGTAATGTAGCCGCGACGTGAGGAGGCGGAACCCCCCGGCCAAACTCTCCGCTGGCTACTTCGGCGGCTGCAACAGGGCAAGTACCTCACGCCGGGTCCGAAACAGAGCCCGCTACGGCCAGGTCCACGAGAAGGGGAAACTCAACCGGTAGAACCATTGCGGCCAGTAAGCCGGGATATAAACCGATTGGGTCGCATTGGAACTGATGAAGCTGGCGTTGGTAGTCCAAACCGGCTGCGCCAGATCCGCGCAACCCAGGACGAGGCCACTCTGACCGATGGGAACATTTACCAAATCCAGCTCGTTGCTGCCATTGGCTGATGTGACATTGGTGATTTGCACCGGCGAGATGAGCTGCTGGGCAAGATTGGCCATCCACATATGAACCATCGCGGTTGGATCGGTCTTATCCCAGAAGATCAGGTTGGTGCCATACCCATTGGTATTGGCTATTGGCAGCCCAAAGTTTTGCGCGTGAAGGGCATCAATGCTCAATCCATTGCCCAAGGCATTGGACACTCCGTAGGTGGTGGGGAACGCAATCAGATTGGTGAGCAACGCGAAAAAATCAGGGGCAAAAATGGTGAGACCGGGGCAATTGGTTCTAGCTCGGTTCAAGGTGGAATAGAAAGAGACATTGTAATTGGTAGACACCTGATGAAACAGGTTTGTTTGGGCAGAGTAAGTGTTAAACTGCGGAACCGTGGAAATATCTACGATATTGGGCATGACGAGCGTGCGAATACCTTTGGCATAAAGGTTCGTGATGGCTTTGTATTGGTTGGTCAGAGCTAGATTGATGGTATTGGTGAATTTTGCCAGAGTAGGAGTAGGGTCGAGCGCAGGATAATACAAGTCGGCATTGTTCACCCAGATGACGACAAGCGCGTTGCTCGCGTCGGCAGGCGGAGAGTAGGCGCTGGTCTCGGCAAACAGGTTGCTGCTGGTGTTGCCAAAAAAGGAATTTGTGTTCTTATCAGGATTAAAGGTCACCCCCTGCCGTTGCGCCAGCACTTCCACCCAAACCCGGCCGTTGGACCAGCGCTCGCCGTAATAAAGCGGTCCGGCAGTCAAATTCGAAGAGGTCGTGGAAAGGCTGTCACCAAAAACATGGAACGATGTGAACGCGGCTGGAGCCGGAAAAACGGCGGACCAAAACAACAGAAATCCCACCATGAATCGTACGGCTTTTTTCACGCTGCCATTCTACCTCATGCCGGTTGAAAGTAAAGGAACGCCCGAATCCGGCAGAGGATTGGTTTGAAACAAATCTGACATCTTCGCCCATTTTCATTACGGAGGCCGAAGGCCAATCTTTCAAAGACCCAATAGCTTCCTCCGGCAGGGGATTTGCTTGCTCCAACGCGGCATCCATGCGTATCTACGGCGTCCGCTGTCTGAAAAAGTCCATGCATTAACGATGAACCGGCAGACTATATTGAGATTTCTGGTAATTTTGATCTCAGGGGTTTGGGCCGGGAAAACTTTTGCCAACGGGTTCTCCCTGCCAGATCAGGATGCTTTTGCGACCGCACGCGGCGAGGCATTTGTAGCCACGGCGGACAATCCCTCGGCCATCTACTACAACCCCGCCGGCATCACCCAGCTTGATGGCAACAACCTGCGGATTGGCCTGAATGCACTTGATTACAACATCAGCTACCAGCCGGCAGCCGGCGCGCCGAACCAGGGACAGACTTACAATGAGCAGGATAATTTTGTGGTGATTCCGCGCGCCTTCTACACCTTTTCACCCACCAACCTGCCGTTGAGTTTTGGATTGGGAGTTTACTCTCCTTTTGGTGGCAAAACCAGTTGGCCGCAGGACACGGGTTTCCGGGCTGTGGCACTGAATGGCAAACTGACTTATGTGACGATCAACCCGGTGATCGGCTGGAAAATCCTGCCCTCGCTTTCCATCGCCGCCGGCCCCATGGTAAATTATGTGGACCTGAACATGGAGCAGGGCTTGGAGGCTTTTGCTCAGCCACTTGTCAATTACTTCCGCTTCACCGGCAGTGGTTGGAGTGTGGGATACAATTTCGGCGCACGGTGGCAACCGATGGAGAAACTTTCGTTCGGTGCGACCTTCCGCAGCCCAGCCAAGGTGACTCTGGATGGCCAGACGGAATTCGAGGATCAACCGTTCATCCCCAACTCGCAGCGTTCGGCGAACATGGACTTCACTTTCCCTCTGAGCGTCATTGGCGGTATCTCCTATCGACCCACGCCCAAATGGAACTTGGAATTCGATGCGAATTATACTGACTGGAGTAGTTTCGGTTCGACCACCATCAATCAGGAGAATCCGCCGTTCCCTTTACACCCAAACGTTCCGGTGACACTCAACTGGCAGGCGAGTTGGATGTACGAACTTGGCGTGACGCGATATTTCGACGGCGATTGGCAGGCGAGCGCCGGGATTGTTTACAATCAAAACTCCGTGCCTAATGCGTATTACACCCCGCTGGCGGCAGACATGGACCGTTATTTCTTCAGTGTCGGAACCGGTTACAAAGGCAAACATCTCAGTTTCGACGTCGCCTATCAATTAGGCTATGGCCCCACGCACACGGTCACCGGCAGCCAGCCTTCATCGACACCCGGACAAATAGCCGGACAGACCGCCAACGGTAATTACAATTTCTTCAGCCAGGCCGTGTCGGTTTCATTGGGATGGCATTTTTGAGTTGGGCGGCCAAAAGGGTTGCCGGTGCGCCATTATTGAGGTAACGCCGCCGGAACGGGGCACGATAATCGCTTTGTTTGAGGCGGAAAATGGTTTATTCATGCTTCCGAAAATGAGCAGTCACACCACCAGCGGCCAGGGCAACGGAAAAGGCGCGAACCGCCTGCTCCGTCCGACCGCCAGTGCCGGGCAGGAACCGACGGCACCCGAGGCCGGCGGCAGCCGGGGCCGGGTCGCGGTTTTCAAGACCCGGGAGGGCGTGGAAACACAGGGCGCCATCCTGCGCCTGGCGCGCTACGCCGTGGCCTTTGAATTTTCCAATCCGGCCGCCGTGCTCAGAACGTCTGAAGTCCTGGATAAATTCAAGATCCTCATCGACGGCCGCATGATTTATTCCGGCCGCGCCGTCGTGGCGGGGCTGGTGGACACCGGGGCCCGGATCATCGGCGAGGTCAAACTGGATGACCTCGGCGCGGAAACCGATTTTTTCCTGCAACCCTCCGGCGCCAGCCTGGATGGCGAACAATCGTATGGCCGGTTTTTTCGCCAGTGGCAAAAAAACTACCGGCTGTCGCAGGAATTCAAGGTGCAGGTGACGGACATCCAGGCCTTCCTGGTGGCCACCCGCCAGTGGCTCGAGCAGATCGAGTTTGATCTGGGAGTGACCCGGGACAGCCAGCTGCCGGAAAAAAAGTTCGAAACGGTGGAAGCGGTGGCCCGGCGGGTCATTGCCGCCTTCAATGTTCAACACGAAAAATTTGAAGAGCTTGCCTATGCCATTCCCGAGGAACATTACGGGGCGCACCAGGAATTCGTCCGGCGCCAATGGCAGCACCTGTTTTTAGGTTGTCCCTTCGGCCAGCGCACTTTTTACAAGCCGCTCGGTTATGCCGGGGATTATGAGATGATGAACATGATTCATCGCAATCAGCCCGAAGGCGGCTCGCTGTACGAAAAGCTGATTCATTTCCTCCTCGTCAGCCAGTGGCCGGCCCAATCGGTGCGCAACCGGGTCGCCCATCTTAAAGACCAACTGCTCCAGGAGACGGCTCGCACGGCGCGGGCCGGCCGGCGCGCGCGCATCCTTAACATCGGTTGCGGCCCGGCCCGGGAAGTGCAGGATTTTTTGCAGGAAACCCCGCTGAGCAACGAGGCGGACTTCGTGCTGCTGGATTTCAACGAGGAAACGCTCAACCATGCCGGCACCCAGCTTAACGGCTTGAAAAGCCAGTTGTCCCGGCAGACCCGGATCGAAACCCGGCAGGTTTCCGTGCATCAACTCCTGCGCCAGAGCGCCCACCAGGTGCACCTGGCCTCGGACCCGGCCTACGACCTGATTTATTGCGGCGGCCTGTTCGATTATCTGTCGGAACCCACCTGCCAGGCGCTGGTGAACCTGTTTTATGAATGGCTGCGTCCCGGCGGAAAAGTCGTCGTGGCCAACATGAACGACTCCAGACCGTTCCGTAATTTCATCGAGTTTGTGCTGGACTGGCAGTTGATCTACCGTGACAGCGAAAGCATGCTGGCCCTGGCGCCGGAACGGACCCTGGACAACGCCCGGGTGATCACGGAACCGACCTCGGTGAACATGTTCCTGCACCTGGTCAAACCGGCATAACATGCAAACCATCCCCCAGGAATTTCGCGCCGCCTATCGGGAACATGAGCGGGAAATAACCATTCGCAAAACCCGGTGGGGATGCTTTTTTGGCATTGTCATGGTGCCCATCTTTAGCTGTCTGGACCACTTCGTTTATCCACGGCAGGAAGTCTCTTTTCTCCTGTTGCGCCTGCTTTGTTCAGCCTTGATGGCGGGCTTGTATCCCCTGCTGGGAACCCGATTCGGCAGAAAATATTATCGTTTTCAAGGCATCCTGCTGTTGCTCCTGCCTTCGGCAACGATTGCCTGGATGATTTATGCCACGGAAGGGGCCACTTCGCCTTATTATGGCGGCCTGATCCTCGTGCTGATGGTGCTCGCCGTGGTGCTGGATTGGACGTTCGTGCAAAGCGTCGTCTCGGTTTTGCTGGTCCTGATGTTGTATCTGGCGGCCAGCGCCCCGACCGCCTTTGGGAATAATTTCGGGATGTTCCTGAACAACCTGTTTTTTCTCGTTTCCACGGGTGCCGCCATCATCGTGGGAACCTATTTTCACAGCCGGGTCCGGGTGAGCGAATTTGTTTCGCGCTGTGAACTGGACCAGAGCCGCAAGGCGTTGGAAGCGAGCCTTCATCAGCTCAAAGAAAATGAGATGCAACTGGTGCAATCGGAAAAGCTGGCATCGCTCGGCCGCATGAGCGCGGGCATCATCCACGAAATCAACAATCCGCTGAACTTCGCCAAGACCGGATTGTTTACCTTGCGCAAAAAGGAAAAGCATCTCGCCCCCGACCTGCAAAAGGAATACCTGGAAATCGTCACGGATGTCGCCGAGGGGATCGACCGGGTGCAGGCCATCGTGTCGGATTTGCGGATGTTCACGCATCCGAACACCGAACAGCTCGACCCGGTGCCGGTGACCGAGGTGATTACGCCGGCGCTGCGGTTTCTGAGCAACGAATGGAAGGACATCGTGCAGATCGAGCAGAAGCTGGCGGAGCATCAGACGATCTGGGCCAACAAAAACAAACTGATCCAGGTGCTGGTGAACCTCCTGCAAAACTCGCTCGACGCGCTGAAGACGAAATCCTTCGCCAACGGCGAAAAACCAACCATCTGGATTGACGGCCGGATCGAAAACGGGCAAAGCATCCTGGCGGTCCGCGACAATGGCACGGGCATCGACGCGAAGCACCTGGACAAGATTTTTGACCCGTTTTTCACCACCAAGGAAGTGGGCGAAGGCATGGGACTGGGCTTGAGCATTTGTTACAGCATTGTGCAGGAATACGGCGGCAAAATTTCAGTGAAAACCGAATCCGGAAAATTCTGCGAGTTCACGCTGGAATTCCCGGTCCAAAGCGCGGGTTGAATGAAAGGATGATACAAGGGAGCCATGGAAAATCAATACGACCATAAACGGTTCGCTGTTCTTTACGTGGATGACGAAGAAAAATCGCTGGCCAGCTTCACCCGGGCCTTTGGCGACGACTTCCGCATTTTGACCGCGGCCAATGCCCGGGACGGCTTGAAGCTGCTGGAAGCGAACGCGGATGAAATCGGTGTTTTGATGACCGATCAGCGCATGCCCGGCGAAAACGGCGTCTGGCTGCTCGAACGGGCGCGGCACCTGCGTCCCCGCATGCTGCGCATGCTGGTCACCGCCTACACGGACATGGAGGCTGCCATCGCCGCCGTCAACAGCGGCGCGATTTACAAGTATGTCTCCAAGCCGTGGGACCCGCCGCAACTTGAACTCACGCTCCGCCATGCCCTGGAATTTTTCATGGTCCAGGCCGAGCGCGACCAGCTGCTGCGCGAAAAAATGTCCGTCCTGCACAACATGATGATGGCTGACCGCATCGTAAGCCTCGGGCTTCTGGCCGCCGGCCTGAGCCATCACATCCGCAATTCGCTCGTGGCGGTAAAAACGTTCCTCGACCTGGCTCCCGGGAAAATGGTCGAGGAGAAAACGGATCTGGCGGGCCTGCGCAATCCCGATTTCTGGAAGGAATACCACCAGAACGTCCAGACGCAGATCGAAAAAATCAACGGCCTGCTCAAGGATCTTTGGACGGCATCGGACAACCGCGGTGCGGCGCAGTTCAACGATGAAGTGCAACTGCATCAGGCCGTCGCCACGGCACTGGCCCTGTTCAAGGACGAATTTGCCTCGCGGCGGATCGAAGTGGAAAATCGCATTCCGGATTCGCTACCCACGCTGCACGTGGACCTGCCGAAATTCAGCCGCCTGTTTGAATTATTGTTGAAAGACCAGGTGGCCACCCTGCCCGCGGGCGGCCGTATCACCCTGGCGGCGGAATTGCAGAACAACGGCGAGAAACCCGAAGTCGTCGTTCAAATCAGCGACAACGGTCCCGGCCTGCCGCAGGAGGCGCTGAGCGTCATTTTTGACCCGTTTGTCGTGAAAGACACCGTCCCCTCGGAGTATGGGATTCATTTGATGGCCTGCTTTTTCATCGTCCACCATCATGGCGGGAGGATTGAGGCGCAAAGCCGCCAGGGCAAGGGCACCACGTTCACCCTGCGCCTTCCCCTGAAGCCGGAACCGGCCATGCCCACGCCGGACGACACGGTTTTTCTGCAAAAAGCCCTTCTAAACGAAGGACTTTGGGATAAATTGCTCGCCGGGAAATGATTTGCCGGAGAATTGGACCGCTAAAAAACCGCGTCCGCGCGTCAAGATTCCATTGACCTTTGGGGCAGAATTATGGAATATAACCGACAGAATGCCAGCGGGCATTGGGCATGGTAATCAGTTGTTTGAGGCGTGATGAAAACCATTTTGGTTCTGTCTTCCCACCCAGACTTTGCCGAAACGGTTCGGGCGGGTCTGAACCCTGAGCAATATCGGGTGGTACACCGCCTTAGTGTGGAGGAAGCCGAACCCCTGCTGACCCACGGTCTGGTGGCTGCCTGTGTGCTGGACGCCGACCTGGTCGACCTGGACCGGGTATGGGTCATTGAACGTTTCCGGCGCTTTGACGCCAAAACCCCCATCCTGGCCTACTCGGCCGGGAATCCTTCCGAATGGGAGGAGGACGCATTTTTACGCGGCGCCACCCATGTGTTGGCCAAGCCGGTGCGACCCCGGCTTTTAAATTCATTGCTGGAACGCCTTTGGAACGTCTCCGCCAGCCCTTCCCGGCCCGTATCCGCTCCGCCGGCAGCACCACTTTCGCCGTTCCGCCCGGTGGAATTGCCGGCCACCAGCGCTTTCGTCAATCCGACGCAAACGCTCGACATGCTGCGCGATTTTTCGTCCATCCTGACCCATTCATTGAACGCCGAGGCCATGTTGAGGCAATTCCTGCTGTTTCTTCGCGAAATCCTCAGCGTCAATCGGGCGGCCATCTTTCTCAACCGTCCCGGCACGCCGGTTGCCGAAACGCCCTCGCGGGAAGACAGCCGCCGCCTGCGCGCCGTGTCCGCCATTGGCCTTTCGCCGGGGTTGCTCGAACATTTTGAACTTTCCCTGGACACCGGCATCGGCGCCCAGATTTCCCGGCTGGGGCGGATTCTTCGCCGCTCCAGCGACGAAGCCCGGATGGACCCCGAGACACAAAGGGAATTTGAACTGCTGGGGATCCAGGTCGCGGTGCCCATTCCCGGCCGGGAAGGCATCGTCGGCGTGGCCGTGTTCGATGGCCGGGTCACCGGCGAACCGCTCGTCAATGCCGAGCTGGAATTGATTTTCCACCTGCTCGAACAGGTGGGCCTCGCGCTCCGCAACATCTGGTTGCACGACCAGCTCGCCGGGAATCACGAAATGATGGCCGATGTATTGCGCGAACTCAGCAGCGCATGCATTGTCGTCGGACGCGATCTGAAGCTGCTCCACGCCAACAAGGCTGCGCGCCGCCATTTCGGCCAGAAACACAAACGCAGCGGTGAATTCGACTTCAGCGACTTGCCTCAGGAACTCGGCGCGAAAATTTATCAGGTATTGAAGACGGGCGCGGCCATGGGGCCGTTCCGGTATGAGCCCGAAAACTCCCCGGGAACCGTTTACAACGTCACCGTGGTGCCCTTCAAGCAGGGCAATGCCACCCTGCCGGTTTCAGTCTTGCTGACCGCCGATGATCTCACCCAGGCCGACCAGTTGCGCCGGCTGGAGGTCGAGGCGGCCAACCTGCGCCTCATCAAATCCATGTCCGACCGGCTGGCCCACGAAATCGGCAACGCGCTGGTGCCGCTCGCCACCCACCAGCAGTTGCTCGCGGAAAAATACCGCGACAAGGAATTTCGGGAATCCCTCGACCAGGCTCTGGCCGATGGCGTCAAACGCGTCTCACGGCTGATCAATCAGATGCGTTTTCTCGCGCGCGAAGGCCACATCGAGCAGGAAACGTTCGGGGTGCAAAAATTGATCGAAGAGGCCTACCAGGAAGCCCGCAAACATCAGTCCGCCGACACGGGCAAATTGCAATTCGACAACGGCGGCCAGTCCGTGGTCATCACCGGCGACCGGGCCGCGCTGAAACATGCCCTGGCCGAAATCATGCTCAACGCGCTGCAGGCCAATCCCAAAGAACCCAAAATCGGCGTCACCTTGCATACAGACGCCCATGCGGGGGGATTGCCGGACGTGCAAATCGAGGTCCAGGACAACGGTTCGGGATTCACCGCCGAGACCGCCCAGAAGGCGCCTGCGCCCTTTTTCACCACGCGAAACGTGGGCTTGGGATTGGGATTGACCGTCAGCCGGAAAATCATCGAGACCCACCACGGGAAGCTGGAAATTGTCCCGCCGCAGGCGGGTCGCCATGGGGTCGTCCGGGTTTCCTTGCCGTCGGACTCCGGCATTGCCACGGCCGCGTAAGAAATTCAAGTCAACCCGGCCCTCAAACCCCGGGCTCAATTGAAACCCGACTGCTGACTAGCCGCCGTTGTCACCAATGGCCTCGACCGGACAGCCTTCCTTGGCTTCCTTGCAACGTCCTTCTTCCTCCGCCGAGACCGGTTGCTTATAAACAAAGGAGTAACCGCCGTCTTCGTTGCGCTTGAAATTGTCCGGCGCCGTCTCCCGGCACAGGTCGCAGTCAATGCATTGGTTGTCCACGTAGTATTTGCCCGCAACGTTTTCGGAGTATTTGTTTGCCACGTCAGCCATAAAATAAATTTAAATTTTGCCGCCAATATGGCGGGCGAACGGCCTCATGGCAAGTCCATTTCAATGTTTTCATCTCCAAGGTTGGAATAAAATCTTTTTACTGCGGGCATTCGTAATTATTCTTCCGCCATGGAATCGAGCACTCTGCGCAAAACGAAAATCATCGCCACCCTTGGCCCGGCCACCGAGTCCATGGAAATGATCGGCAAGCTGATGGAGGCCGGCGTGAATGTTTTCCGGCTCAATATGTCCCATGCGCCACATGACTGGGTCCGCCGCCTCGTCAAGGACATCCGCGCCGCCGCGGCCGCCCGCCAGATGCACATCGGCATCATGATGGACACGCAAGGCCCGGCCATCCGCACCGGCGACATCGGGGTGCCGCTTGATCTCCAGCCCGGCCAGAAATTCACCCTCACCGTCCGCGGTGAACGCAGCGAGGAAGAACGCTCCGTGGACGTCAACTATGCCAATTTCGTCAATGACATCAACATCGGCGATGTCGTGCTCATCGACAACGGCGCCATTGAGATGAAGGTGCTCGCCAAGGCCGGCAACAAGGTGGAGTGCGAGGTTCTGACGGAAGGCAAGCTGGGCAGCCGGCGGCACATCAATCTGCCCGGGGTCAAGGTCAGCCTGCCGGCGCTCACCGCCAAGGATATCAAGGATGTCATGCTGGGACTTGAAGTCGGCGTGGACCTGATTGCGCTGTCGTTTGTCCGCGAAGCGCGCGACCTGCTCCAGTTGCGGGAACTGTTCGACCCCAACAAGCCCCATCCGCTGGTTATCGCTAAAATCGAGGATGAACAGGCCGTGGCCAACCTGGAGTCCATCGTTCAGGAAGCCGATGGCATCATGGTCGCCCGCGGCGATCTGGGCATTGAAATTCCTTACGAGGAACTGCCCATTGTCCAGCGGCGCATCGTCAAAACCTGTTTGCGCGTCGGCAAACCCGTCATTGTCGCCACGCACATGCTGGAAAGCATGATTGAATCCCCCATGCCCACGCGTGCCGAGGTCACCGATGTGGCCAATGCCGTCTATGAGCAGACGGATGCCATCATGCTCAGCGGCGAGACCACCGTCGGCAAATACCCGCTCAAATGCATCGAGGTTTTTGACCGGATCGCCACCCGCATCGAGCGCAGCGGCGGCGCAAACTTTTTCGAACATTCCGACCTCATCACGTCGCGCCAGAAACTGGTCAAAAGCGCCGTCGTCATGGCCAACGAACTCCGGGCCGAGGCCATCCTCGTGATCACGCGCACCGGCAACATGGCGCGCTACGTGGGCTGGCTGCGTCCGCGTCATTCGAAAATCTACGCCTTGTGCCCCGGCAATGAAATCGCCGGCGGCCTGACCCTGAGCTGGGGGGTCACCCCCGTGGTCGTCCCCTTCGACCTCATCAACCCGGAAAACACCATTGAGGCGGCCCTGAAAACCCTGCTGGACCAGGGCCGGCTGAAATCGGGCGCCACCGCCGTCATCGTCGGGTCCATCCTCGTCGGCGAGCAGATCGTCGATGCCGTGCAGATGCGGGTGGTGTGATCCGGGTTTGTAGGAGCCGACGTGAGGAGGATCAGGTCAATTGGCGCACCGTGCGTTTTAAATTCAACGAGCCAGCGATTGGACAGCTTCCGTGGCCAGATTGAGCAGGGTGGCGGGAAACAATCCGATCCAAAACATGCCCGCGATGCAGACCGTCAGCGTGAATTTGGCCGGGGCCGAAAGTGGAATGGGCGACAGGTCCGGCGTTTCCTTGCTCCAGTAAATCGCGCGGATGACGCCAAAATAGTAGTACAGCGACATGACCACGCCCGCCAGGGCCGTGAACGCGAGACAATAATAACCCGGATTGAGCGGGCCCTGCTGAATGACCGCCTTGAGCAGCAGAAATTTTCCGAAGAACCCGGCCAGCGGCGGAATGCCCGCCAGGGACACCATCGCCAGGGTCAGGGTTAAAGCCAGCAACGGAGACCGCTGGTTCAGGCCGGCCAGACTGGAGATGTCCTCGTCATTCAGATGTCGCATCACCAGAACAATGACGGTGAAGGCGCCCAAAACCGTGAACAAATAGCCGCCCAGATAGTAGAGCACCGCCGCCTGGCCGCTGGCGCTCAAGGCCGCCACGCCCAGCAACAGATAACCGGCGTGGGCGATGCTGGAATAACCGAGCAGCCGCTTCAGGTTTTGCTGCGGCAGGGCGCACAGGTTGCCATAGAGGATCGTGACCCCCGAGATCAGGATCAGCAGGTTGGCCCAATGGGCCGTGATGGCCGGCACCGCGGCGAACAAAAAGCGCAGCAGGAGAACAAAACCGGCGGCCTTCGAACCGACGGCAAGAAAGGCCGTCGTCGGAGTGGGTGCCCCCTGGTAAACATCCGGCGCCCAAATGTGGAACGGAAAGGCGGCGATTTTGAAACCGAGGCCGACGACCACCAGCAACACACCGAGCAAAAAGATTTTGTTGTCCGCGAATTGTCCCGCCACCGCCGCCAGTTCACCGAAATCCAGTTTGCCCGTCGTGCCCCAGACCAGGGCGATACCATAAATCATGAAGGCCGACGCCAACGCGCCGAGAATCAGATATTTTACGCCGGCTTCGAGCGACACCAGCCGGCCGCGCTGGAAGCTGGCCAGGACGTAAAAGGATACGGTGATCAGCTCGATGGAAACAAACAACATGGCAAAGTTGTTGGCCGACGCGGCAAATAACATTCCCGACAGGGCGAAGACGATGAGCGAGTAATATTCCGAAATGCCGGAGGCGATGCGGTCGGAAAATTCGGCCGCCAGAAACAGCACGAGGATGGCGGCAACCAGAAAGAATCGCTTGAAGAAGATCGCCAGCGCATCCTGCACAAACATGCCATGGAAGGCGGTCCCGGTGGCATCACCGGCCAGACCGATGACCAGGAACGTGCCCAGGGCCGCGATGGCACCGTAAGCAATAAACCGGCGGCGCTCGGCGGGCATGAAGACATCCGCCAGCATCAGCACGAGGCCGAGTGCTATCACCCAGAGTTCCAAACTCATCAACGAAGCGTTCATCAATTTCGGATTTCGGATTTCGGATTTCGGACTGCGGAAAAGTCCGCCTGCACCACCAATTTGTCCGGAGCTTTGTCCGAAGCGAAGCAACTGACAATCCTGGCGGCGTCCGGCGTGATCTTGTCGGTCAATAACCGCGGAAAACAGCCAAGGACCAGCAGGCTCGCCAGTAACAACGCATAGGGGACCTTGCGCCAGAGATTGGCGTCCGGCAGGGCCGTCCATTGCTGCGGCAACGGCCCATGCAAAACATTCCGCATGGCGCGCAACATGTAGAGCGCGCCAATCAGCAGGGCGCCCCACACGGCGCAAACCGTCACGGCGGGGAAAACCTTCCAGGCGCCGAAGAACACGGTGACTTCGCCGACAAAATTGACGAAACCGGGCAAGCCGCAACCGGCGAGCGCCGCCATCAACAACGCCGTGCCAATGAACGGCAACTGGCGGCACAGCCCGCCCAGTTGACTCATTTCCAGCGTGCCGGTCTGCCGGTAAATGTAGCCGCTCAAGGCAAAGGTCAGCGCCGCGAGAAACCCATGTGCCACCATGATGACCACCGCGCCGGTTATACCGATGAGGTTCAGGCTGGCGATGCCAAGGAAAACAAAGCCCATGTGGGCTACGCTGGAATTGCCAATGAGCAGATTCAGGTTCTTTTGCCGCATCGCGACCCAGCCGACGAACAGGATGTTACCCAGGCACAGCCACGCCAGGATTTGCATCCAGCTTTGGGCCGCCTGCGGCAGCAACGGCAGGGCAATCCGGATCAAACCATAAAGCCCGAATTTCTTGAGCACCCCGGCGTGCAACATGGCAGTCGGCGAAGGTGCCGAACCATACCCGAGCGGCGCCCAGGTGTGGAAGGGCCACAGCGAAACCAGGATGCCAAAACCGAACAGCAACAGCGGGAAGATGAATTTCTGGGCGTTGAGCGCCATGGGGTTGGTTTTGGCATGCTCAATCAGTGTCGGGATATCAAACGTGTTCGCCCCGGATTGCAGATAAAGCGCGATGAGCCCGATGAGGGCGATCAAGGCGCCCAGACTCAGATACAGGGTGATCTGGAACGTGGCGTAATTCTTGCGTTCGCCGCGGCCCCACACGCCGATCATGATGAACGTCGGTACCAGCGCCAGTTCATGCAAGAAATAAAAGAAAAACAGATCCAGCGACGCGAAGGCGCCCAGGATGCCGCCGCTCATCACCAGCAGCAGAATGTAAAATTCCTTTTCCCGCGACTCGATTTCAAAGGAGCAACAGGCCGCGGCGAACGCCACAATCGCGCCCATCAGAATCAGGCCGACGTTCAGCCCGTCCACGCCGACGTGATAGCTGATGCCGAGGGATTCCACCCAGGGAATTTGCTGCTCAAATCTGAACCCGGTGGGGCCCGCCGGGGCGCAGCCATATTGCACGAACATTTTAATGGCCAGCACCATCGAAATGAACGTGGCGACGATGGCCATGGCGCGAATGATGACGCGGTAATTGCCCGGCACGAAAATCAGCGCCAGCGCCGCCAGCAACGGCCAGCCAAAAATGCAGGTTAAAATGGAGGTCGTCATTTCAATGCCCAATACAGCACCACGGCCACGCCGAGTGCGAACAGAAAGGCGTAGGTCTGGAGGTTGCCTGTCTGCACGAGCCGCAGCGCACGGCCGGTAATATCCGTTCCGCCGCGCACCAGGCCGACGCAGCCCCAGTCCACCACCCAGCGATCAACGAAATCCGCCACGGCAGCAATGAAATCATGCGCCCGGATGAAGGTGGCTTCGTAAAACTCGTCGAAATAAAACCGGTTCTTCATCGCCGTGGCCAGACCGCCGAGCCGGGCGGGCAGCGGATCGTTGGCCGCATTCTGATACAAGGCCCGGGCGGCAAAAAAGCCAACGGCAACAAACAGAAGCCCAGTAACTGCTGCAACCGGTGCATCTGTAAATGGTTCGATCAGACTATTTATCAAATTACTCTTCGATGGATTAAATTCATCATGATCCCAAGTCAGATATGCGAGTGGCGTAAACTTGGCCAGTCCGGCATCAAAATAGAATTTTAAGATAATATCACTGATGCCGATGATCCCGCCGATGACGGCCAACACGGCGAGCACAATCAATGGCCAAGTCATGACGGCCGGGGATTCATGCGCATGGCCGGCAGCTTCCGTCCGGGGCTTGCCGACAAAGGCGACGAAGAAAAGTCGGAACATGTAAAACGTCGTTAGAAACGCGACGAACACACCAACGACGAAGAGTGCGTAATTGTGCATATGCCAAGCCTGGGCCAGAATCGAATCCTTCGAGTAAAATCCACTGAACGGGGGCACACCGCTCAGGGCCAGGGTGCCGATCAAAAAGGTCCAGAACGTGATGCCCATTTTTTTACACAGTCCACCCATCTTCCAGATGTCCTGTTCCTCGTGCAGCGCATGGATGACCGAGCCGGCACCGAGGAACAGCAGGGCTTTGAAAAAAGCGTGCGTGGTCAAATGGAACATGGCCGGCGTCGGGCCGGCCAGGCCGACGGCCATGACCATGTATCCGAGTTGCGACAGTGTCGAATAGGCCAGAATGCGTTTGATGTCGTTTTGCTGGACGGCAATCAACGCCGCGAGCAACGCCGTGAAACCGCCGATATAGGCGATGACATGCAATGCCGTCGGGTCGAGCAGGAAAATGATCCGGCAAAGCATGTAAACGCCCGCCGCCACCATCGTCGCCGCGTGGATCAGGGCGCTGACCGGTGTCGGACCTTCCATCGCATCCGGCAACCACACGTGCAACGGGAATTGCGCAGATTTGCCGACGGCACCGCAGAAAATCAAAAGCCCGGCAATGCTGGCGATGGTCCCGAGTGCTGCAGGATTGGCCGCGAGTGTTTGCTGAAGCGTGCTGAAACTCAGTGAACCAAGCGCCGTCCAAACCACCAAAATGCCGAGCAGGAACCCGAAGTCGCCAAGGCGGTTGGTAAAGAACGCCTTTTTCGCCGCGTCCGCCGCGCTGGGCTTTTCAAACCAGAACCCGATGAGCAGGTAGCTGGAAACCCCGACAAGTTCCCAGAAGATGAACATCTGTATGAAATTGTTTGCCAGCACGATGCCGAGCATCGAGAACGTGAACAAGCTCAGGCAGGCGAAGAAGCGGGAGAATCCACGGTCTTCGTGCATGTAGCCGAAGGAATAAATATGAATCGCGCCGCCGACGCCGGTGACGATGAGCATCATCATCAGGCTTAAGGCATCCAGCTTCAGCCCGAAATCAATGTGCAGGTTTCCGATGGACAGCCAGTTGGTGGTGGATTCCCCGCCGGTCCAGCCATTGGCCGCGATAAAGGAAATCGTCAGGATAAAACCGGCCACAATGGCGCCGATGGACAGGAGTGCGCTGACGGTGCGCGAATGCAGCGTAAACAGCGTAATGCCCGCCGCCGCGAGCAGCGGCAGGAACAGGATCAACCAAGGTAGCGCTTCTAATTTCATTGAATTGAACGGAAACATTCAACATTCAACATCGAACGCCCAACGCTCAACGCCTGCGGACTCCATCCATTGGATGTTGAGCGTTGAATGTTGAATGTTCGGTGTTTTCTCATTTCTTCAAAGTTTCATCGTGGTCAGGTCTTCGACGTGCGCGGTCTGCCGTTTGCGGTAAAGCGCAACGATGAGCGCCAGGCCCACCGAGACTTCGGCCGCCGCGACGGTGATGATGAAGAAGACCAGGATCTGGCCGTTCAGGTTGTTGTTGAAGCGCGAAAAAGCGACCAGCGCCAGATTGGCCGCATTGAGCATCAACTCCAGCGACATGTACATCACCAGCAGGTTGCGCCGGGTGATGACGCCGAGCAGGCCGAGCAAAAACAACAGCGCACTGACGACCAGATAATGTTCGAGTCCGACTTGCATGGTTATTTCGAATCCTTCCCGCTCAACAAGATCACGCCGATCATCGCCACCAGCAGCAGCACGGAGACGACTTCAAAGGGCAGCAGGTATTGCGTGAACAACAGTTTTCCGAGGTTGGCCGGCTCACCTTCGAGGGTGGGGACAGCGGCGCCGGGAACGGCCGCCCGCAGCGCCTTCAGAAAAATCACCGCCAGCGCGCCGACCGAAACCAGTCCGCCGATCAAGCCGAACATTTTGATCCGGCGGTGTTCCTCCTCCTTCAAATCGAGCAACATGATGACAAAGAGGAACAGCACCATGACCGCGCCGGCATAAACGAGGACCTGGACGGCGGCGAGGAAGTACGCATGCAGCAGCACGAACAGCCCGGCCAGGGAAATGATGGTGAGCACGAGAAACATAGCGCTCGTGACCGGGTTGCGGCTGAACGGATTGGCGATGACCAGCACGCCGCAGAGCAGCGTCAGGAACGCGAACACATAAAATAAAATGTCGGGCAATTCCATGGCTTGACTGGATCAGGCTTTGACGGGGAAATTTTCCTGTTCCCGGGCTTCTTCCTGCTTCTGTTTCCATTTCTGGATGCCGCCATGCGTACCGCCGAGTGCAAGCAGCTTTTCCTTGTCGTAAATCAATTCCTCGCGGCTGGTGCCGGTGAGCGAATAATCCTTTTGCAGGAATATCGCCTCCTCCGGGCAGACCTCCTGGCAAAAACCGCAAAAGATGCAGCGCAGCATGTTGATCTCGAATTCCAGCGGCATCTTTTCCGCGTTCGGCCGGTCGGCGATCTGACCTGACGGGCCCGGCGGAATGATTTTGATCGCCTTGGGCGGACACACGAACTCGCAAAGCTGGCAGCTCACGCACTTGGTGCTGCCTTCCTGGTCGCGCACCAGATAGGGCGCCCCGCGATAATCCGGCGGCACCGCCCATTTCTCCTCGGGATATTGCATCGTCACCGCCTTGCCGCCGAACAGCGTGCGCGCAAAATGCCGGGCGGTGATCTTGAATCCGCCGAGGATGGCCGGCAGATACAATCGCTCCCAGAAATTCAACGGTTTACGTTTGACGATCATTTCAAATTTTTATTTTCGTGGCTGCGGACGTCCGCAGCACTTTAAATTCAATCAGCCGCGTTCTCACGAACGCAGCCACAACCAGACTGCCGTCACCATGATGTTTGCCAGCGCCAGTGGCAAAAACCGGCACCAGCCCAGATCCATCAACTGGTCATAACGGAAGCGCGGCCACATCCAGCGCACCCAGATGAACAGCAGCAGGAACAACGACACCTTCGCGAGAAAAATCACGATGTGCAGGATGCCGCCGCCCAGGGTTGCCGCCGGCTGATCGAGCCCGAACCACGGCAGCGTCCAGCCGCCGAAAAACAGCGTCACCATCATAGCCGAGGCGAGGACCATGTTCGCGTATTCGCCCATGAAAAACAGCGCAAATTTGATGGAGCTGTATTCGATGTTGTAACCGCCGGCCAGCTCCTGCTCGGCTTCCGGCAAATCAAACGGGGTGCGGTTGGTCTCGGCAAACGCCGCCGCCAGAAATATGGCGAACGCCAGCGGCTGCTTGAACACGAGCCAGTGCCACCACGGGCCGGTCTGGTAGGTGATCACGTCATTGAGATTCAGACTGCCGACGAGCAGGAAGACCGGGATGACGGACATGCCCATGGAAATTTCATAGGAAATCAACTGGGCGCTGGAGCGGATGCCGCCGAGGAACGGGAATTTGGAGTTGGACGCATAGCCCGCCAGCACGATGCTGTAGACTCCGAGCGACACCATGCCGAACGTGTAAAGGATGCCGACGTTCAGGTTGGCCATCACCATCGGTTGATTGCCGATTCTGGAACCAAAAGGAATCACCGCAAGATTCAGGATGGCCGGCATCAGGGCGATGGCCGGCGCCAGGATGAAATAGATTTTGCGCACGTGCGCCGGGGTGAATTCCTCCTTGAAAAAGGCCTTGATGCCATCCGCCGCCGGTTGCAGCAGGCCCAACGGGCCGACGCGATTCGGCCCGATGCGGTCCTGCATGAAGGCGCACACGCGCCGTTCCGCCAGCACAATGTACGCAACCATCGTCATCATGAGGTTGAACGCAACAAAGACCTTCACCGCCGTGAACAGGGTGAACTGTCCCAGCGGCGATCTCGCCCAATCCATCATCGTTTCGATCATTTTCTAAATCTTTACGGTCGCACCAGTGTCGCCCAGGCCCGCCCACGTCAAACCCTTGAAGGCCGGCACATCCTTGGCCATCTCGTTGAACAGACCTTCCATGGTCAGGAACCCGTCCTGGCCGGTGACGTTATAAACCAAATCATGCAAAAATTCCCATTCCGGCCGCGCATCCCCGGGCGCCTCGACCGCCTTCATGAATTTCTGAACTCGGCCCTTCGTGTTGGTGAAGGTGCCGCGTTTTTCGGCGTGCGCGCAACCGGGCAACAGGTAATGCGCCAGTTTCGTGGTCGCGTTGGGCAGGATGTCGCTCACAATGAGCATCTCCAGCTTGCCGAGCAAATCAGCGGCGATGCCGTGCTGGGTGACATCCTCGCCGAACACAATGAGGGTCTTTATTTTCCCGGCGCGGATGCCGTCGGCAATTTTCGGCAGGTTGGCCCCCATCGGTTCGGCGGCCACCCCGGTCAAGCGGGCGCCGGCGCTGTTCGGGTTCTTGTCCGTGCTCACCAGCAATTTGTCGCCCTCACTCGCACGCGGAACCGAATCACTGATAGCGCCGGGTTTTGCGCCCAGTTTTGCCATCAACCACAATTCTTCGTTGGTCTGCCGCGCCGAAGCGACGATGGCCACCGAGCCGGACGCGGATTTTTTCAGCTTGTCCGCGATCTCACTCAGGGCCGCCGTCCAGGTTGTCTTTTGACCACGGACGAGAACGTCCTTCAGCCGGTCTTCCCGGCCAATCCATTTGTAATTCAGCCGGCCGGCGTCGCACATCCAGGGGCCATTGACCGCCTCATTTTCGCGCGGCACATAGCGATAAACCTTTTCCTCGCGCGACCCGATAACGATGCTGCAGCCGGTGGCGCAGCTCGTGCAGACGCTCTTGGTCTCCTTGAGAAACCAGACGCGCATCTGGAAACGGAAATCCTTCGACGTGAGCGCGCCCACGGGACAGATGTCCACGGTGTTCAGCGTGTAATTGTTGTCGAAGGTGCGGCCCGGATAGGCGGTGAGCGTGTTGTAACTGCCGCGATTGACAATGCCCAGCGCGTCATCGCCGGCGATGTCCTTCGTGAACCGGATGCAGCGGGTGCAAAGGATGCACCGTTCGTCGTCGAGCACAATGCGCGGGCCAAGGTCAACGCTCTTGGGCTTGTGGACCTTCGGTTCGACAAAGCGGCTGGCCGACTGGCCGTAATCCACCGAGTATTCCTGCAATTTGCATTCGCCCGCCTGGTCGCAGATGGGACAGTCGAGCGGATGATTGATGAGTAAAAATTCCAGCACGCCTTCACGCATCTGCTTCACGGCTGGCGTATGCGAATAAATTTCCATGCCGGGTGAAACCGGCGTGGCGCAGGCAATCGCCGGGCGCGGCGATTTCATGATCTTCGGCGTGCCGTCGGCATTCAAGACCGGCTTGCGGTCCGGGCCGAGCGCCGGGGTGCCAAATTCGACCAGGCACATGCGGCAATTGCCCGCAATGGGCAGCTTGGGGTGATAGCAATAGTGCGGCACGTCCGTCTTCGCCAGTTCACACGCCTGGATCATCGTCGTCGGCACGAGCTTGCCGGACCAGTCGGCCATGAGGCGCGGGACTTCGATTTCGCGGCCGTCCACTTTCACCTTGATTTTTTCAATCGCGGGAGCGGCGGGCTTCGTTTCGGTTGTGGCGGCGGTGGACATTGAAATCAATGATGGGCGGCGGCCAGTTGCTTTGGTTCCTCCGGCGGAGTGGTTTCCAGTGCACGGCGCTTTTCATCGGCAGCGCCCCGGGCAACAAACTCGTCCTTGAACTTCGCGACAAAACTTTGCACCGGCCACGAACAGGCCTCACCAAAAGCGCAAATGGTGCGGCCGCCGGGAATGTTGTCGGCGATTTTGACAAGATAATCCGCATCGCTGGCGCGGCCTTCGCCATGGGAAAGGCGGTGCAGCGCCTTGCTCATCCAGAGCGAACCCTCGCGGCAGGGCGTGCATTGGCCGCAACTCTCATGCGCGTAGAATTCGGAAATGTTGGCCAGGGCTTCGACAATGTCGGTCGAATCGTCCATCACAATGATGGCGCTGGAGCCGCTCATCGAGCCGGCCTGGATCAGGGAATCAAAATCATAGGGCAGATCGAGCATGTCCACCTCGGCCAGTACCTCCTTGCCATCCGGTCCTTTGCGCTTGAGTTTGAATTTCTCGCCGGCCTTGAAGACCTTGGCCGAGGACCCGCCTGGGATGACCGCCTTCAAGGAACGGCCGGGTAGAAGTCCCCCGCCGAAAGCCGGGTCATGGATGAGTTCCCCGATCGTCGCCTTGCCGGTTTCAATTTCGTAATACCCGGGTTTTTTCACATGGCCGCTGAGGCTGACGATGCGGGTGCCGGTATTGTTGGGCGTGCCCAGTTTGGCGAATTCCGCGCCACCCAGGGCGACGATATGCTTGACGTTGCAGAGGGTCTCGACGTTGTTGACGATGGTCGGGCACATCCAGAGACCGAGCACCGCCGGGAAATACGGGGGTTTGATGCGTGGATACGGCCGCTTGCCTTCGAGCGATTCGATGAGGCCGGTTTCTTCGCCGCAGATATAGGCGCCCGCGCCGCGATGGACGTAAATTTCCAGGTCGTAGCCGCTGCCCAGGATGTTTTTGCCCAGGAATTTTTTGGCGCGGGCCTCGTTGAGGGCCTTGACCAGCAATTTGGCGCCGTCGGGCATTTCGCCGCGGATATAGATGTAGGCCAGATGCACGTCATTGGCGAAACACGAGATGATCATGCCTTCGATCAACTGGTGCGGATCCTTGTACATGATCTGCCGGTCCTTGAATGTGCCGGGCTCGGATTCGTCCGCATTGCAAATCAGGTAGATCGGCTTGCCGCTCTTGCGGTCCACAAATGACCACTTGAGACCGCAGGAAAAACCGGCTCCGCCACGCCCGCGCAGACCGGAAGCCATGACTTCCTGGCGGATTTGTTCCTGGGTCGTCTGGGTTTTGCCATCGGGCAGGGATTTGGGCTGGAGGGCCAGTGCTTTTTGGAGCGCGGCATAGCCGCCATGACGCAGATAACATCCGATGTCGGGCGTGTAACCCGGTTCATCGGCATGCTTTAAAATCAATTTGTATTCCTGCGGCATGGCTAGTTGCGTGAAGGGTAAAACGTGAAAGGGGATGCAAACGCGCGGCTTGACTGGCGGGTGAAACTCTTTAGCCTGTTCGACGCGCCGGACTGCCCGATGGTGTAACGGTAGCACAGCAGACTCTGAATCTGTTTGTCATGGTTCAAATCCATGTCGGGCAGCCAACCTGAAAAGGCTGAAGGCTGAAGGCTGAAGGCTGAAGGTAACCGGCTCACTGGCATCCTCCCACAATTTCATCCGCCTTTTTGTGGCTGACGCCTTCGTAAAAGGTGTCGTTGCACATCATCACCGGGGCGGTGCCGCAACTGGCGAGACATTCGACGAATTCGACGGTGAATTTTCCATCCTTCGTCGTTTGCGGGCCGTGTTTGTGTGCCTCCAGGCCCAGCTTCTCGCAAAAATGTTTATGCAGCGCCTGGGCGCCGCCCAGGGCGCAGCTCAACGTCCGGCAGACCTTGATCTGATATTTGCCCATCGGCTGCTGCCGGAGCATGGGATAAAATGTCACCAGCTCATAAACATTGATCGGCTGCAATTCGAGCTTCCGGGCCGTCCATTCGACCGCCTCCTGTGAGATCCAGCCGAAGTGCTCCTGAATCGCATGCAGCACCATCAGCGAAGCCGCGCGTTTCACCGGATAATGGCCGACCAATTCATCCACCTCCGCTTCGAGCGCGGCGGGCATGACAAAACCGCCCTGGCGTTGGAGCGGATTGGGAATGGGTTCGGTGTGGGTGGCGTTCATCGATCACACTCTCCCATCACGAAATCCAGCGAACCAAGAATGACCACGGTGTCGCTCATCATGTGTCCAGGCATCAGTTCGCTCAGGATGCTCAGGTTCACAAAGCTGGGCGAGCGGATCTTCATCCGGTACGGTGTGCCCCCGCCGCGGCTGTGGATGTAAAAGCCCAGTTCGCCCTTCGGATTTTCATGGCCGAAGTAAATTTCGCCGGCCGGCACGTTCATGCCCTGGGTCACCAGCATGAATTGATGGATCAATTCCTCCATGCTGGACATCACCTTGTCCTTTGGCGGCAAAACGATCTTGCCGTCGGCCACGTTGACCGGCTCCCGCGATTTATTGTCGGGACCGCCGGGAATTTTATCGAGGCATTGGCGGATGATGTGGACGCTCTGGCGCATTTCTTCCATGCGCACGAGATAACGGTCATAACAATCCCCCACCGAGCCGGTCGGCACGTCGAATTGCAGGTCGGCATAACACAGATACGGCTGCACCTTGCGGAGATCATAATCCACGCCGCTGCCGCGCAGGTTCGGGCCGCTCAGGCCGTAATCAATCGCCTTCTCTTTTGAAATGACGCCGACGTCCCGGGTGCGATCCACCCAGATTTTATTGCGCGTGAGCAGCGTCTCGACTTCCGCGATGTTGACACTGACTTCATCGAGGAACTGGCGCACCGCATCGCACCAGCCAGGCGGGGTGTCGCGCGAAACGCCGCCGACGCGCGTGTAACTGGTGGTGAACCGTGCGCCGGTGAGTGATTCACACAGGTTGTAGATTTTTTCCCGCTCGGTGAACACCAGCAGGAACACCGTCAACGCGCCCACATCCATGGCAAACGCGCCCAGGCCAAGCAGGTGCGACGAAATGCGCGCCAGTTCGGAGCAAACCACGCGAATATACTGGCAACGCGGCGGAAGCTTGTCATGGATGCCGAGGAGCTTTTCGACGGCCAGCGCATACGCCACGTTATTGGCCATGGGGGAGAGATAATCCAGCCGGTCCGTGTAAGGGATGAACTGGGTATAGGTCATGTTCTCGGCGATCTTTTCATCGCCGCGATGCAGATAACCCACGTCCGGCACGGCCTTGGTGATCAGTTCGCCGTCCAGCTCCAGCACGATGCGCAAGACGCCGTGCGTGGCGGGATGCGATGGCCCCATGTTCAGCACCATCCTCTCGCCCTGAACGTCGCGCAGGTCTTCTACCGCCAACGCGGCTTGCGCGGCGGGATCCTTGAAATCAATGTGTTGTACTTCCGCCATGAAATCAGTCTTCCGGGGTTCGCACTCGTGGTTCGCGCTCCATGGCATCTTTGCCGCCCGCCGCGGTGACAAAAGGCCCGCCTTCCAGCGGCGCGGTCAGGGTAAAGGCGACTTCCGGCAATTGGGTTGGCTTGCCGCCCAGCGGGAAATCTTTGCGCAACGGGAAATGCGGGTAGCCTTCCCACATCAAAATGCGACGCAGATCAGGATGCCCGCGGAAGCGGATGCCCATCATGTCGTAGATTTCACGCTCATGCCAGTCGGCCGTGCGCCACACGGCGGTAACGGTTGGCAATTCGGATTTTTCCTCGCTTACGCCCGTTTTGAGGCGCAGTTCACAGTGGTCAGCCAGTCGGCGCAGATGATAAACCACCGTCCAGCGCGGATCCTCGCCGTAATTGTCCAGGCTGCTGACGTCCACGAGGTAATCGAATCCCAATTTCGTTTTGGCGAAGCGGCACACGTCTTCGATTTGTTCCGCCTCCGCCAGCCAGAGGGTGACTTCGCCCAAGGCTTCAACCGGCCCGGAGATTAAATCGCCGAACCGGGCCTTGAGCTGGCTGGCTGGTTCAAGCGCGGTCACGGGCAGGTGTGCAAGTGTTGAAGCAGGGGAGTGAGGGCGGCCGACAGTTTCGGAGAACCAATGCTCCGAAACTCCTTAACTCCGTTTCCGCCTCCGTGTTTATCCGTGTTCATCCGTGGTTCAAATCAGGCTTTCTTGAGCGTTTCGAGGAACGGCTCGTGTTGCACCTTGTTTTGCAGCTTCATCAACGCATCGAGCAGGGCCTCGGGGCGCGGCGGGCAGCCCGCCACGTAAATGTCCACCGGGAGAATATGATCCACGCCCTGCAGGACCGCATAACTGCGATACATGCCGCCGGTTGAGGCGCAGGCGCCCATGGCGATGACCCATTTCGGCTCGGTCATCTGGTCATAAATGCGCTTTACGGCCGTCGCCATCTTGTAGGTGACCGTTCCCGCCACAATCATGACATCCGATTGCCGGGGGGAAAAACGCATCACTTCCGAGCCAAACCGCGAAATATCGAACCGGCTGGCGCCGGCGGCCATCAATTCAATGGCGCAGCACGCCAACCCCATTGGCATCGGCCAGATGGAATTTTTGCGAAACCAATTCAAGGCGGCGTCAACGCGGGTGACAATGACGTCGCCTTCAATTTTAGAATCGTAGCCGATTTCACTCCGTGTTGGCATAAACCGGCGCACCCAAAAGGTGCGCCGAGCCGAACATAAACAACGGTAACAATGGGAACAAGTTAAATTGTGAATTTTTTCACAAGGTTTCAGTTTTAAGACTGAATCCGTCACCCAAATTTAACAATGCTGATTGCAGCAAATCTGCTATCAACTTGCGCTTGTGAGTCGCGCCAGAATGCGTAGAATCAAAAAACGCGGCTGGCGGAAACGATGAAAACATTTGCCGAATTGAATTTTCCGGGAAGACTGATTGCGGTCGAGGGACTCGACGGATCGGGCAAGTCCACGCAGATCTACCTGCTCAAACGCTGGCTGGAGGCCGAGGGCATCAAGGTCTATTTCAGCGAGTGGAACTCCTCGGAACTGGTGAAATCCGCGACCAGCAAGGGCAAAAAACGCGAATTGCTCACCCCGACGACCTTCAGCCTCATTCACGCGACGGATTTTGCCGACCGCTACGAACGTCATTTGCTGCCATTGTTGCGCGCCGGTTACGTGGTCTTGTGTGACCGTTATATTTTCACTGCATTTGCGCGCGACGTGGTGCGCGGCTGCCCTCCGGAATGGGTGCGGGGCATCTATAGCTTCGCAACCCAGCCCGATCTGACGATCTTCTTCAAAGCTGACCTGGAGGTGTCGCTCAACCGCATTCTGGAGGGCCGCCCGAAGTTGAAATTCTTTGAAGCGGGCATGGACCTGGCCTTGTCGAGCGATCCCTACGAAAGTTTCCGTATTTTTCAGGGCCGGATTCTCGAACAATACATGGCGATGAGCGAAGAATTTGATTTTGTCGTCATGGATGCCAACGTGCATGTGGAAAAACAGCAGGTGCTGGTGCGCAAGCTGGTGGGCGACCGGATCGAATTGAAACGGTTCAAACGCCGCAGCCCGTTGCCCCTGCCGCCGCCGGCCCTGGCGGACCAGAAAACGGCGGAAATGGAGGAGGATACTACCGTCGCATGAATAGTCATCCGCCAATCCCCGGCCCATGCCGCCGGTTTTACGGACACGGCATCCCCGGGGTCCAACTCGCTGAAATCACCGGCAAATTGATTGTGGTCGAAGGCGCGGACGGCTCCGGCCGTTCCACGCAAATCGCGCGGCTGGTGGACTGGCTGGAAACCGGCGGGCATCCGACGGTGCAGGTGGGTTTGAAACGTTCCACCCTCGTCAGCTCGGAGCTGGAAGAGGCCCAGGAGGGAAATATTTTGAGCCGCACCACGCTGAGCCTGTTTTACGCGACCGACTTCGCCGATCAGCTGGAAAACATCATTTTGCCGGCGCTGAAAGCCGGCTTCATCGTCCTGGCCGACCGTTACATCTACACGCTGATGTCCCGCGACATGGTGCGCGGCATGGACGAAGCGTGGCTGAAAAATCTTTATGGCATCGCCCCCGAGCCCGACGCCGTGTTTTATCTTTCCGTCGAACCGGAGGAACTCGTCCAGCGCAACCTGGCCAAGAACGCGACCTTGGATTTTTGGGAGAGCGGCATGGACCTCGGCTTGTCCCGCGATGTGTTTGACAGTTTTATCAAATACCAGACGGCGATCCAGGCCGTGTTTCGGCGCCTGCAAAAAACCTACAATTTTGACGTCGTGGATGCCAATCGCTCGATGGATTCGGTCACCAAGGAATTGCGCAAGAAAATCGGCGCCCTGGTGGACGAGTAACCGGTCAAACTCCCGGTGGCGGAAGGTTGGTGGAAGTGATTGTTTCCGGCGGCGCATTGGTTCCCGGAGGGCGCCGTGCCGGACGTTGTTTCATCAACTCCTCAAACTGTTTCATTTGCCCGGGCGTCAGTTGCGCCCGGATCTCCTCGTTGACATCCTGCATGACCTTGCGCATCTGCGGCGCGACATTGGTCCAAATCACATGGTTGCGCTCCTGGCCGTCGGCCACGATTTTAGCGATGGCATCACGCTGTTCGGGCGTCAGACGGAGCGTCTCATTGAGGTGGCGGACAAATTCCTTGTTTAATTTTTCTGCCAGCCGGGGCAGGGGAACCTCCGGCGGATGGCTCTCGTGGTTGTCTGCCGGAACGTGATTGCCGGGAACGGGGTTTGACCCTTCGGCATCACCGGCCGGCTTGTCCTTCACGTGATTGACCAGCAGTCCGCCCGTAACCACACCGGCGCCAAAAATGACCAGGGCGGCCAGAATGATTTTCCAGGAATTCATTGAACCGAGTCACTTTGGTCAACGGACGCCAGCAAAGTGTTCTCGAAATTCTGGGAGAGATCGTCGGCTTTGTTTGAAGCCGCCGGATTGAAAACTGCCCAAGCCATCAACAACAAGGCCACGGCCATGGACGATACGGCCGCACGCCAAAGTCCGCGCACCCACAGACCCAGGGGTTCGACAGCAGAGCGGGCGACGATCAGGGCCGTTACGCGCTTTTCAAAGGCGTACGGCACCCGGTCGCTCGGCGGATGCGCTCGCGCGGCACCAATTAACTTGCTCTGCAATGATTGCCAGTTTTCCATAACTCTACATTGAATCAGACGGCCTGTCGCAATCCCCGGTTACAAGGTTACAAATACTTGTCTTGGGCCATTTTGGCCAGAATCTTCCGCATTTCCGCCCGGGCCCGGAACGCGCGCACTTTCACCAACGGTACCGACCATCCGGTGAGCTGGGCGATTTCCTTCACTGAACGGTCCTCGATCTCCAACAAAGTGATGACCAGTCGCGCCGGCGGGGACAGCCGTTCCAAAATGCGCCCAACCAGCAATTTCGCCGCCTCGGCATTTTCGGAAGCCGTTTCCGGTTGGGCCACAAACCGCTCGAGCCAGTCGTTTTCGGGTTCGGTCAGGTCGGAAAAAGACGATTCACGGTTGCGCTGATGACCGCGCAAAAAATCATAACAGGTCCTGACAGTCAGCCGCATGAGCCAGTGTTCAAACGGCGCTTCTCCGCGAAAACTCTTGAGCTTTTCGAAGGCCTTCAGCCAGACTTCCTGAGCGATATCCTCAATTTCGCTTTCGCGCCGGGCGTAGCGGCGTGCCGTGGCAAAAACGCGCGGCGAATAGCGCTGCACCAGGGGCTCGAAGCTGGCGGCGTCGCCCGCCAACACGGCAGCGATCAATTCCGCTTCGGTTCGTTCCATTGCCGCCAGTCTGCCAAAAGTCGGGGTCCGGCCAAAGTCAAAACCGGTTTCGCGGTGGCTCAGGGCCGGTGGATCTGGAGAGCCGCCTCAAGGTCCCGGGAGAACTGCGCAACCGAGGCGGTCATTTTGCGGGGCTGGTCGGCCAGCGTGTTCCACATGTGCTCGGTGGTCGCCGGCCGGCGGCGAATGAGCTCCGCCGTGGCGGCGATCAGCGATAGACAATTGTTCACGTCGTGCCGCAGGGTGGAGAGTTTTTGGTTTAACTCACCGATCTGCTCCACGCTCAGCACGACAGGTTGGGTAGGCAAGGCCATACAGTCTATTGGGATGATAGTCAGCGGGTTTTGTGCCAGAACCACGGCCGAAAACTGGAACGAGCGAAGGGATTCAACCCCCCGACACAAAATGCGGAAAGCCCGCAAAATCAGACATTTCAGCAACCGGCCCGGGACGACTGTACATAAATACACGCACAGATTTTGGGCTCTTACAGCCTGGATATGGCAAAGCAATTCCTGATTGAATCGTTCCAGTGGAAACCCGAATCACCAATATTCTTCGATGTGGATTGTTCCCGGCTCTTTGCCCTGGCCGGCCTTGAATCCCTTGGCTTCGAGCATTGCTTTGACCACCTTAACCATTTCCGGATTGCCGCAAAGAAAAACATCCGCTTGCGCCGGGTCCAACGCGACCCCGGATTCCTTTTCCACCACGCCCTGCTCCAACAAAGTTTGCACCCGTCCACTGTGTCCCCGGAAATGCGGATCCTGATCGGGACGGGTGATGCTGGGGATATAGGTAAAGTTCGGCCGCAGCCGGGCCAGGCTTTCGAGTTCGCCCCGATAACCGAGGTCCCAGCTATAACGCGCGCCGTGCAAAACCACAAACCTCCGCTGGGATTCGCTCATCAGCATCGTTCGCAACATGGAAACGTAAGGTGCCAGCCCCGTCCCGGTGGCGATGAGAATGACCGCCTTGCCGGGCTGCACCCGGTCGAGGGTAAACACGCCGCTGCCTTTGGGTCCGAGAAACAGCCGGCTGCCGTGGCGCAGGGCAAACAGTCGCGGCGTCAACTGGCCGCTGGTGATGAGAGTGAGGTAAAATTCCACGTAACGGCGTTCCACACTGGATGAGGCGATGCTGTAAGCACGACGGATCATCTTGTCCGGCTCTGAAATGGATTCTTCCGGAGCGGCTTCCGGAACGCGCGGTTCACGGCCCAACAGCCCCAACACGCCAAACTGGCCGGGCTTGAAGTCGAACAGTGCGGCATCGGGTTGGGCCCGGAGAATCACCAGTTGCGGATTGATTTCCTCGCGGCCGATGACCGTGGAATTGTAGGCACTGACTTGGTCGGTACTCATGGTGTTGTCTGAAAAAATGTCTTCAGAATCGAACTACACTCCTGGCTTAATTCACGTCATTCAAACCCGTTGTGCTTGAATCAAACTCTTCCTTTCAATTTGTGCCAGTATGCAACGGTCCGGCCGGATGTCAATCCCGGGCCGGAGCATCTCGATGACAGCAGTCTGCAAAGGGTCAAAAACTCACAAAGCAAGGGGTCATCGCGGGGATGGTCGCGGTTTGCCACTGCCGGTTGCTGTTTTCCAACATCAGCGGGCAACTTCCTTTGGATAATAGAGTGCATGAATTTGGCAATTTAAGGTGAGCGGGCCAGCCGAAGATCTAGTGTATTGGTAATACATGAGTGAAGATTTGATTATAGGCATTGCCGGTTCCGGTGGTGACGGCGTGATTTCGGCGGGTGAATCGTTGATCACGGCGGCCGCGTTGGAAGGTTACCATGGCGTCATGACCAAGAGTTTTGGTTCGCAGATCCGCGGCGGCGAGGCCTCGTGCCGGTTGCGGCTGGCAACCCGGCCGGTGCTCAATCCCAACGGCCCGCTGGATGTGGCGGTGGCGCTCAACTGGGATGATTTCCGCCGGTTTGGCGCAGAGCTTCCCGTCGAAGCTGCGACCATCGTGATCTATGAGAGCAACACCGGCGTCGCGCCCGACAAGCTGCCGTTGCAGGGAGTGAAACCGGCGGTCGTCTTCAGCGTGCCGATTACCGAGATGGCCGCAAAACATGCCGGCACCGACAAAGCCAAGAATATCGTGATCACCGGGCTGCTGGCCGGCTGGTTCGGTATCGGCCGCGAGAGCATGCTGGCCGGGCTCCGCAAGAAGTTTGCAAAGAAAGGCGCCGCGGTGGTGGAAGGCAACGTCCGGGCCTTCCAGGCCGGCCTTGATTTCGCCGCGGCAAACCCGCTGAAGGAAGACCGCAAACTGTCCGCCCCGCAAGCCGGTGGCCAGATCAAGCTGCTGACGGATGGCAACGACATGTGCGCGGCGGCGGCCATCTTTGCCGGTTGCACCTTTTTTGGCGGCTATCCCATCACGCCTTCAACGGAAATCATGCAGTTTCTCGAGCGCGAAATCTGGAAATATGGTGGCACCGTTTTGCAGGCGGAGGATGAGATCGCTGGCATCGGCGCCGTCGTGGGCGCGTCGTTCGCTGGTAAAAAGGCGATGACCGCCACCTCCGGTCCCGGCATGTCGCTCAAAACCGAAATGCTGGGGCTGGCGAGCATCGCTGAACTGCCGCTGGTGTGCGTCAACGTCCAGCGGGGCGGACCGTCCACGGGCATGCCGACCAAGGCCGAGCAATCGGATCTGTTTCAAGCGGCCTTTTCGGCGCACGGCGATTGCCTGCGGCCCGTGCTCGCGCCCACGAGCGTCGGCGATATTTTCGGCGTCACGGTGGAAGCCTTCAATCTGGCTGAATATTACCAGACCCCGGTGATCGTGCTGTCGGACCAGGAGATTGCCCAACGCAAGGAGACCGTCGATCCGATCGATACCTCGAAATTCCAGATCATCGAGCGCCGGCATCCCAGCGGGCCGGAACTGACGAATTACGCACGCTTCAAGCTGACCGAGTCCGGCATCAGCCCGATCAGCCATCCCGGCATGATTGGCGGCAACTATCTCGCCGCCGGCATCGAGCACAATGAACTGGGCCGGCCCACCGCCAGCGGCGAGATGCACGCACGCATGAACGAGAAACGGTTCAATAAATTCAATCCGCTGAAGAGCCGCCGGGATCTGTTCACCGTGGAAGGCGACCCGGAGGCGCCCATCGGCATGGTGAGCTGGGGCAGCGTGGCTGGCGTCGCGCGGGAAGCGTTGCGGCTGGCGCAGGCGGAAGGCTTGCAGGTGAAACTGCTCGTGCCCAGGCTGCTTTATCCGGTGGCCGAACCGGTCTATCAGGACTTCTTCGCGTCCGTGCAGCGCGGCTTGTTCATCGAACAATCCTACCAGGCGCAGCTCTATCGCATCGTGCGGATGAATGTGGATTTGCCGGCTCACGTCAAAGCGTTCTCCAAGAGCGGCTCCAATCCTATCCTGCCATCCGAAGTGCTCGAACGCCTGCGCGAAATGGTCGTCGCCATCCAAAGCGGCCAGCAACAACCCGAAGCCGGTGAAAACTGACCCGGCGAAACCTTTTCAAGAAAGATAAATTATCATGACCACTCTCGAAGCTCCTGCAAAACCGATTTCGCTGGCCAAATTTCAGGCCGGCGATTTCAAGAGCGACCTCAAACCCATCTGGTGCCCTGGCTGCGGCGATTTCGGCGTTGTGACCGCCATCACGCGCGCCCTGGCCGCCATCGGTCGGCCGCCACATGAGATCGCGTTTGTCTCCGGCATCGGCTGCTCGAGCCGCATCCCGGGCTACACGACCGCCTATGGCTTCAACACCGTGCACGGACGTTCATTGCCCATCGCCCAGGGCATCAAGCTCGCCAACCCGGAACTCCTCGTGCTCGTGGCCAGCGGCGACGGCGATGGCTTCTCCATCGGCGGCGGCCACGTCGCGCATGTCATCCGGCGCAACATCGACCTGACCTACATCGTCATGGATAACCAGATTTACGGCCTGACCAAAGGCCAGCTCTCGCCCACCTCGCAACGCGGGCGCAAGACCGTCACGTCCAGCTTCGGCAGCCTGGAAGACCCGGTGAACCCGCTGCTCTACGTCATGGGCTATGGGGCCTCGTATGTGGCGCAAGGCACACCGGCCGACATGGCCGGCCTCGCCAGGATCATCGAAGAAGGCATCCGTTTCCCCGGCTTCGCGTTCATCAACGTCCAATCCCCCTGCGTGACCTATGGACAGGAGGAACAGCAACTCAAAGCTCACAAGACCAACATGCAGAGTTTGGAGTCAATGGGCCACGATCCCTCCGACCGGGCGCGCGCGACCGAACTGGCGCGCGAATACGGCACCAAGCTTTACACCGGCGTCCTGTATCGCAACCCCACCCCGCCCTCGACCTATGGACAGGGCGTGACTGAACGTCAGGAAGCGCTCAAGCCACAAGCCGTCCCGCGACACGAGATCCTCAACCGGTTCAAGCCGACCCACTGAGCCCAACTGCAATTTCCCGGTTGCCCGGAAACGGTGCGGGAAAAGTTATTCTGCTGGAGGTGCGCCGGAGAACGGAGCCGTGTGGAAACCAATTTTTAAAATCCGCGAAAGGCGGCCGGGAATAAATCTGGCGCGCAAAAAAAGCGTGTAAATCCATAGGCCGTTGAAAAAATGGAGCGAGCGAAGGGATTCGAACCCTCGACACTCACGTTGGCAACGTGATGCTCTACCAGGCTGAGCTACGCTCGCTTCCGGAAGCGGAGAAAGAGCATAAGCGAACCGGCCGGATTGGCAAGCCCGATTTCAGGCCGGTTTGTCCACATTGCCCAGCGTCGCGCTGATCACCTTGAGCAGATCGTCGTGGTTGATAGGCTTGTGGAAAAAAGCCACCGCGCCGCTGGAGGTCGCGCGCTCCTTGCTTTTTAAATCCTCCAAACCGGTGATGATGATGATGGGAATCTTCTTGGCCGGATCGAGCCGATGAAACCAGTCCATGATGCGAAAACCATCCCAGGGAACACCGTCCACTTCCGGCGGAAAGTTGATGTCCAACAAAATCAGATCCGGCATCTCCTTGCGGGCTGCCGCCACCGCCTCCGAACCGTCCAGGGCGGTGATGATCTTAAAACCCGCGCCCTGCAATTTCAGGGAAATGGTCTTGAGGATGACTTCATTGTCATCCACCACCAGGACTTTTTTGGGGCGCGCTGGAGCGTTTTCAGTGCTCATATTTACATGATCCGGCAACAGTTATCAATATATGACAGCCAATTGTATGCCAATCTAACAGATGTTTTAATGGGCGGAAAGTTATATTATGCCCTTTGACTTTTGTGCCGGCGGCTGTGTTAACTGATCCGGTGAGCAACGTTTTTTACACGCCAGGCGAACAGCGCGCAGCCCGGGTCAATGATCTTTTTGCCGCCATCGCGCGCCGTTATGATTTGCTCAACGATTTGCAAAGTTTCGGCTGGCACCGGCGCTGGAAACAGCGTGTCGCCGACCTTGCCCGAATTCAACCCGGCAGCCGGGCGCTTGATTTATGCTGCGGTACCGGCGACATCGCCTTCGCCCTCGCGCACCGCGGCGCAACCGTGACCGGTCTGGATTTCAGCCCAAAAATGCTCGCCGTAGCCGAAAACCGACGTCTGAAAAAACCACAATCCGGAACACAAGAGCCGATATTTATCCAGGGCGATGCGCAGCAAATTCCCTTTCCCGATTCCACCTTTGACGCCGTGACCATCGGTTACGGCCTGCGAAACCTGGCCAGCTGGGAAAGCGGCCTGGACGAAATGTATCGCGTCGCCCGGACCGGCGCCCGGCTGATCGTGTTGGATTTTGGCAAACCGTCCAATCGCCTCTGGCGCAAAATTTATTTTACCCATTTGCGTTGCTCCGTCCCACTCATTGGCTGGCTGTTTTGCGGCAACGCGGACGCCTATGCCTACATTCTGGAATCATTGAAACATTACCCGGCACAACTGGCCGTGGCGGAAAAAATGCGCGGACTGGGGCTGGTCAATGTGCGCGTGATCAACCTGCTGGGTGGCGCCATGGCCATCAACTACGGCGAGAAGCCGGTTTGACCGGCAGTTTCATCTGGGTTCCCTCGCGCGCGGCATCCACGCGCAGTTTTGACCGCTGCCGGGCCACCAGCTTGCGCGCATGCCGGACCAGCCCGTCAATCTGCTGGTCGCTGTGTTCCGGGTCGTGATGGAAGAGGGAAAGATGTTTGACGCCGGCCTGCAAGGCCAGCGCCACGGAATCGTCCACACACCCATGCCCCCAGCCGACGTGCTGCTGATATTCCGCCGCGCCGTATTGCGAATCCAGAATGAGCAAATCCACATCGCGCAGGAACTCGATCATTTCCCGGTCCTCGCCACCCTTGCGGGGTTCGGCATCGGGAAAGAAGGCGACCAGACTATCGGGTGAAAACAGCCGGTAGCCGACGCAAATGCCCGGATGATTGGCACGCATCGCCCGCACACAAACCGGCCCGATGTTGAAATTGAAGTTCTTCAGTTCCTCGATTTCGATGTTGCTCGGCAGTTTGTTGAAGGGCACCGGAAAGTAGGTGCTTTCCATCTGGCCGGTCAACGCATTGACCAGGCCCTTGCGCGCGCCTTCGCAACCCAGGATGCGGAGCCGGCAACGCGAATCGTAAATCGGCCCGAAAAACGGCAGGCCTTGAATATGGTCCCAATGCGTGTGGGTCAGCAGCAGCGTCAGATTGAGCGGCTGACCCTTGAATTCCTCGAGCAACGACCGGCCCAGGGCCCGCAACCCGGTGCCGGCATCGAGCAGGATGATTTCCCCGCCCATGCGCACTTCCACACTGGAAGTGTTGCCGCCATAATGCACCGTGGTCGGTCCCGGTGTCGGAATCGAGCCGCGCACGCCCCAAAATTTTACGCAAGTGGCGGTTTTGATGGAGTCACTTTAACCCGGCCGAGCTAAAAAACAAACCGCAAATCTTCGTTCCGGGGGAGGCCGGCCGGCACCCCGAAATCCGAATCCATCCCGAAAAACCTTGCGCGAACCGGCAGGTGTTTTAGGATGTTACCTTTGCCACCTTGGCCGGCAGAGACAGTTCAGTGGGCAGATTTTGCGGGTTGGTGGCTCAGTTGGTGGAGCAGCCCCGAAAGTTTTCGGGGTTGGTCAGGGGGTTAACCCCCTGCATTGATGGATGATTTTTTGTGGGTTGGTAGCTCAGTTGGTAGAGCAGCCCCGAAAGTTTTCGGGGTT
>Ga0265338_10001554_pt1 | contig 37076 bp, 32 predicted proteins | sample 42126metaG_FD_193579 | JGI IMG/M metagenome (GOLD analysis project Ga0265338, IMG submission 193579) | Rhizosphere microbial communities from Carex aquatilis grown in University of Washington, Seatle, WA, United States - 4-21-26 metaG | ecosystem: Host-associated > Plants > Roots > Rhizosphere... | reverse complement strand
GCTGTCCCCGGCGATTCCGCGGGCGCCGAACGCCTGCTCGTAGATGCGGCGGTGGCTGTCGGTCTCCACGGTCGAGCCGCTCTTGCTGGACAGCACGACCAGCGTCCGGTCGAGCCGGTCGCCGAGTGCCCGGGCGACCTGGTGCGGGTCGGTGGTGTCCAGCACGGTGAGCGGCACCCCGGCCGTCTTCGTGATCACCTCCGCGGCGAGCGACGAGCCACCCATGCCGGCCAGCACCACGTGATCGAGGCCTTCGGCCCGGCCGCGCTGGGCCAGCTCGTCGATCTCCGGCAGCAGCTCACGGGAGAACCGGGGTGCCTGCAGCCAGCCGAGCCTGGTCGTCGCCTCGGCCTGCGCCGCCGGGCCCCACAGCGTGGCCTCCCCGGCGGCCAGCGCACCGGGAACCCCGTCCCCGGCGAGCTTGGCCGCCGCCTGCGTGGTCGCCTCGATCACCGCCGTGCTGCGGGTCTGCACGGTCACCGAGGGCGCCCGGGAATGCTGCCAGGGTCGGCCCGGCGGGCCGGTGCTCATGGTTTGCTCACCGCTGCCATGTTGCCCACGATGGTCTCCAGGAACTGATGCCAGGACGTCGCGAACTTTTCGACGCCCTCAGCTTCGAGCACCTCGACCACGTCGTCGTAGGAGATGCCGAGCTCGGCCAGGTCGGCGAAGACCTGCCGGGCCGCGTCATAGGTACCTCGCACCGTGTCGCCGCGCAGCCGCCCGTGGTCGGCGGTGGCGTGCAGGGTCGCCTCGGGCATCGTGTTCACCGTGTTGGGGGCGACCAGTTCCACCACGTACATGGTGTCCTCGTAGGCCGGGTCCTTGGTGCTGGTAGAAGCCCACAGCGGGCGCTGCGGCGTGGCACCCGCCTGCTCCAGGGCCGCCCACCGGGGGCTGGCGATCCGCTGCTCGTACAGCTCGTAGGCCAGCCGGGCGTTGGCGATGGCGGCCTTGCCGCGCAGCGCGGCCGCCGCGGGCGTGCCGATCTTGTCCAGCCTGCCGTCCACCTCGGTGTCCACCCGGCTGACGAAGAAGGACGCCACGGACCCGATGGCCGAGAGGTCGTGCCCAGCGACGGCCGCCCGCTCCAGGCCGGCCATGAAGGCGTCGATGACCTGGCCGTACCGCTCCAGCGAGAAGATCAGCGTCACGTTCACGCTGATCCCCTCGGACAGGCACTGGGTGATCGCGGGCAGGCCCTCCAGGGTCGCCGGGATCTTGATGAACAGGTTCGGCCGGTCAACCTGCCACCACAGGGCCCGGGCCTCCGCGATGGTCTTCGCGGTGTCCTTGGCGATCCGCGGGTCGACCTCGATGGACACCCGCCCGTCGACGCCGTCGCTTGCGTCGTAGGCCGGGCGCAGCACGTCACAGCCCCACCGGATGTCGTAGGTCGTGATCGCCCGCGCGGCTTCGTCGATCTGCACGCCACGCACGGCCAGGTCCGCGAGCTGCTCATCGTAGGCATGCCCTTGACTCACGGCATGCGCGAAGATCGTCGGGTTGGAGGTCACCCCGGTCACGTGCCTGTCCCGGACCAGGTCCGCGAGGTTTCCGCTGGTCAGCCGGTCACGGCTGATGTCGTCCAGCCAGATCGCCACGCCTGCGGCGGTAAGCTGGCTGAGAATATCGTCCTGCTGGGAAGGCTTGCTGTGGGGCTGGGCGGTCATGACTCATCGCTCCTTGCTTAGTCCTGTGCGGCGCTCAGCCGGGCCAGGCTTGACCGGGCGGCGGCCGCCACCCGGTCGGCGGTGAGCCCGAACTCCTTATACAGCGTGGGACCCGCGGCAGATGCGCCGAAGTGCTCCAGGCTCACGCTCTCGCCCGCATCTCCCACGAACTCGCGCCAGCCAATCGCGATGCCAGCCTCGACGCTGACCCGTGCGCGGATGGCCGGTGGCAGTACCTCCTCCTGGTAAGACGCATCCTGGGCGGCAAACCATTCCACGCACGGCATGGAAACCACCCGGGTGGCAATCCCGTCCTGCTGGAGGGCGGTCCTGGCCGCCAGCGCGATCTGCACTTCGCTGCCCGTGCCGATGATGATCACTTCAGGTTTCCCGCCCGCGCCCTCGGCGAGGACATAGCCTCCCCGGGCCGCGCCTTCCGCGCTGGCCAGGCCCGCCGGGCTGTCCGGCGATCGGTCCACCACGGGCAGGTTCTGCCTGCTCAGGCACAGGCCGGCGGGCCGGTCGGTGTGCTCAAGGATCGTCCGCCAGGCCACCGTGGTCTCGTTCGCGTCGGCGGGGCGCACCACGTCCAGGCCCGGGATGGCACGCAGCGCCCACAGGTGCTCGACCGGCTGGTGGGTGGGCCCGTCCTCGCCCAGGCCGATGGAGTCATGCGTCCAGACGTACGTCACCGGCGCGCCCATCAGCGCGGCCAGCCGGACGGACGGGCGCATGTAGTCGCTGAAGACCAGGAAAGTGCCGCCATATGGCCTGGTCAGCCCGTGCAACGCGATCCCGTTGAGAATGCCGCCCATGGCATGTTCCCGGATCCCGAAGTGCAGCGTGCGGCCGAATTCATTGCCGGGGAACATCCGGGTCTGGTGCTCGGGCGGGATGAACGACGGCTCGCCCTTCATCGTGGTGTTGTTGCTCCCGGCCAGGTCGGCCGAGCCACCCCACAGTTCCGGGAGTACTGGCGCCAGAGCGTTAAGTATCTCGCCGGAGGCTTTTCTGGTGGCCATTCCCTTGGGGTCGGCCGGGAAGGCCGGCAGGCTGTCAGCCCAGCCATCCGGCAGCCGCCTGGCCCGCAGCCGCTCCAGCAGCGCCGCTCGCTCGGGATGGGCGCCGGCCCAGGCGGCGAAGGACTCGTCCCATTCCGCCCGCAGCCGCTTGCCGCGGTCCATGACCTTGCGCGCATGCGCCACCGCTGCGTCCTCGGTGGGGAAGGACACGGCGGGATCGAAGCCGAGGACCTCCTTGGTGGCGGCGACCTCCGCCTCGCCCAGCGCCGCGCCGTGCGCCTCTCCGGTGTTCTGCGCGTGCGGGGCGGGCCAGGCGATGATTGTCCGCAGCGCGATGAGCGACGGCTGCCCGGTGTGCTCCCGGGCCGTGGCCAGCGCCTGATCCAGCGCTCCGACGTCCTCCCGGTAACCCCCGGGATGCCGCCAATCGACCCGCTGCACGTGCCAGCCGTAGGCCTCGTACCTGGCGCAGACGTCCTCCGATTTGGCGATGTTCGTGTCGTCTTCGATCGAGATGCTGTTGTCGTCGTAGAGCAGCACGAGGTTGTCCAGCTTTTGGTGCGCGGCGAGCGAGGATGCCTCGTGGCTGATGCCCTCCTCGATGTCGCCATCGGACGCGAACACGTAGATGTGATGATCGAACGGGCTGGTCCGCGGCGCCGCGCCGGGGTCGAGCAGGCCGCGTTCCCGGCGGGCCGCCATGGCCATGCCCACCGCGTTCGACAGGCCCTGGCCGAGCGGGCCGGTCGTGGTCTCCACGCCCGGGGTAAGCCAGTGCTCTGGGTGGCCGGGGGTGTGGCTGCCCCACTTCCGGTAGGCCCGCAGGTCATCGAGGGTCAGCCCGTAGCCGGACAGGTATAGCTGGATATAGAGGGTCAGGCTGGAATGACCGCAGGACAGGATGAAACGGTCCCGGCCCTGCCAGCCGGGATCGGCCGGATCATGCCGCATGATGCGCTGGAAGAGCAGGTAGGCGGCAGGGGCCAGGCTCATCGCGGTTCCCGGATGGCCTGACCCGGCCTCCTGTACCGCGTCCATGGCCAGGACCCGGATAAGATCGACAACCCGCGCGTCGGTCGCCGTCCAGTCAAGCGTGGTGTCAGGTTGGCTGCTCACCGTGGGATCAGGGCTCCTCTCCACGCCCGCGCCAACCCCGCGGCGCCGAGCACTTAAATTGCTGCAACGACCCTATCTCCAGTGTGCTCTATACCCCCGACGCCCCCCGATGGCCCGGCCCGGCCGGCATGCGGTGTTCACCGGGGATTGTCCTCCGCGACGCTGGCGGCGGGGGCGAGTACGCTCCGTGCCATGGTCACGCCGATGCCCGATTTCGACCCGAGGGGGATCATCGACGGCCGGGCCCCGGGCCGGACGCACCGGGGGCTCGTCGCGGGCATCGTAGTGGCGATCGCGTGCGGGATGGTGGTGCTGGGCGCTGACGCGCTGCAGAGCGTGGATGCCGCAGGTCACAGTGTGGCGCCGTTCTTCATCGCGCTGCCCTTCGCCTTGCTCCCGGTGCCGCTGCTGGTGGCCCTGGTGCTGCTGGCCGACCGGCTGGAACCTGAGCCCCGGATCAACCTGGTGTTCGCGTTCGCGTGGGGAGCCGGGATCGCCGCCCTGGTCGCTGCGGTGATCAACACGGCCGGCCTGCTCTTCATCACGCAGCCGGATCTCGGCAAGACCACCGGGCAGTACATTTCCGCCACCTTCGGTGCGCCTGTGGTGGAGGAATCGCTGAAGGGCCTGGTGCTCATCGTGTTCCTGTGGCGGCGCCGCCAGGAACTTGACGGGCCCACCGACGGGATCATCTACGCCACGATGGTGGGCCTGGGCTTCGCGATGACCGAGAACCTCGGGTACTACATCGATGCACTGGTCCGCCCCGAGGTGGGCGGGGTGAAACTGCTCGGCATCACTTTCGTGCTGCGCGGCGTGCTGTCCCCGTTCGCGCACCCGATCTTCACCTCGATGACCGGGATCGGCGTCGCCTACGCGGCGACCCACCGCAACGGCCGGTGGGCGATCGTGACGGGCCTGCTGGCGGCCATGCTCCTGCACGGGCTGTGGAACGCTTTGACCGCGTTCGGGCTCACCGGGCTGGCCATCGCCTACGGGGTGCTGGCCTGCGTGCTCGCCGGCCTGATCGGGGTGATCATCGCGGACCGGCGCCGCATCGTCAGGCTGATCCGGCGGTTCCTGCCCGCCTACGAGCCTACCGGCCTGGTGACCGAGGCCGACGTGAAGATGCTGGGCACCCTGCGCGAACGCCGGGACGCGCGGCAATGGGCCAGGTCCACCGGTGGCCGGGCCGGGGCGGCGGCCATGGCGGACTACCAGCTCGCCGCGACCGAACTCGCCCTGGTCCACCTGCGGCAGGAGCGCGGGGTGATCGCGCCGCAGGCGTTCGAGGAGCGCCGCCAGTCGCTGCTGTGGCTGATGGCCAGTGCGCGCGGCGCGTTCTTCAGGCGCCAGCCCGAGCCGCCCCAGCCACCCTGGGCGCCGCGGGCTCAGTCTGGATTTGGCCGGCATCGCCAGGGCTGAGGTGTCCCCGGTCGCGGGTGGCGAACATCAGCCGCAGCGCCACGATCCAGATCAGCACCGAGTCACAGACGTGCACCCAGACCAGGCCGGCCGGCAGGCCGGAGAAGTACTGCGAGTACCCGACCGCGCCCTGCGCGAAAACCAGGCCGAACATCAGCCCGCCCAGCCGGGTCAGCCGCCGCGGCGCGCCGGTCAGCCGCAGGCTGATGGCCAGCACGGTGACCAGCATGGCCAGCATCCAGCCGATGTCCGCGTGCAGCTGGGTGACGCCTTCCAGCGGCAGGTGATAGCGCGGCACGCGGCCAGCCCCGGCCAGCGGCCCGGTCCCGGTGACCACGGTGCCCGCGGCGAGCATCGCCGCGACCAGCGCGACCAGCCCGCGGGCCAGGATCCGCTGGTCAATACGGACCAGCGACCTCGCGGGCCCGGTTCCCTCGGTGCACCGGACATGCAGCACCACGGCCGCGGCCACGACCGCGATCGACACCAGGAAATGCACGGAGACCCATCCGGGGTTGAGGTTCGTGAGCACGACGACGCCGCCGAGCACAGCCTGCGCCAGCACGCCGAGCGGCTGGGCGGCGGCCAGCCAGACCAGGTCCGTGCGGCGGCGGCCGCTGGGCCGGAACTGCCAGGCGGCGATCAGGACCGCCACGGCCACCACCATGATCACGCCGGTCAGCGTCCGGTTACCGAACTCGATCCAGGTGTGGATCATCGGATCCCCGCGGGTGTGCGCGGCGACCAGGCTGCGGCTGGTGCAGTCCGGCCAGTCCGGGCAGCCCAGGCCGGACTTGCTGAGCCGCACCGCGGCGCCCGTCATGATGATCCCGGCGTTCGCGGCGACGCCGGCCAGCGCGATCCGCCGCATCGCGGCCGGGGTGGGATCGAGGACCGGGGCGGCCCAGCGCCAGGCGGCCGGGAGGACCCGGGATCGCGGCGGCGCATCCGGGCTGTCATCACGCGGGGCGGGGTTGGCGGGCACGCACCCATGGTAGGAGTGCCCCGGCTGGCTCGCACCCTGCGGTGCCCTACTGCGCTGGTGTGGGCCGTGCCGAGTCGGCGGGACCGCCGCCGCGGGCCGCTCCCGCGCAGGCGGCCATCACGCAGCCGATGGCGATCCACTCGCGCACCAGCAGGTCCTGGCTCAGCATGACGAGCCCGATCAGCGCGGCCACGGCGGGCTCCAGGCTCATCCAGATGCCGAACACCTGGGCCGGGATCCGGCGCAGCGCCTCCAGCTCCAGCGAGTAGGGGATGATCGACGACAGCAACCCGATCGCCACGCCGATGGCTAGCACGCCGGGGCGCAGCAGGGCGGTGCCGCCGGTGAGCACGGCCGGGGGTGTCACCAGCACCCCGGCGATCACCATGGCGATCACCAGGCCGGAGGATCCGGCGAAACGCCGTCCTGTCGCCGCGCTGAGCAGGATGTAGGCGGCCCAGGCCGCGGCCGCGGCCAAGGCGAACGCAATCCCGGCCAGCGCCGCGCCCGGGCTGTGCCGGGTGGCGGTTCCTGCCGTGTTCCCGGTGCGCGCCAGCAGCAGCACGCCCGCCGCGGCCAGGGTCACCCACAACAGGTCCAGCGGGCGCCGCGACGCCGCGACGGCGACCGCGAGCGGCCCGAGGAATTCGATGGTGACGGCCACGCCGAGCGGGATCCGGGCGAACGCCTGGTAGATCGAGAAGTTCATGACCGCGAGGGTCACCCCGAACGCCACGACCACCGCCACGTCTGGCCACGCCCGCCGGCGGATGAGCCCGGACAGTGCCCTCGCCAGCCCCCGCCAGCCGGCCAGCGCGAGCAGGGCCGCGGCCGTCCATAGCCGCAGCCCGGTCACTGCCGCAGGCGGGATCTGGGTGAACAGCCGGGCGGCCAGGCCCGCGCCCAGCTGGACCGAGACAATCGCGGTGAGGACCAGCGCAGGGGGCGGCAGCGCGCTGAGCGCGGCCGCCGGGCTGGTCCGGGTCACAGCCCGCACCGCGGCGTGACCGCTACTCCCAGCGGAACAGGCGAGCGGCCAGGCCGATCCCGACCGCCGCCCAGACGGCGAGCACGGCCAGGTCGCGGAGCGGCAGGCCGCCCGCGTGCTGCAGCACGGAATGCAGGCCGTCCGACAGCGCGCCGGATGGCAGCAGCCGGAGCGCCGGCCGGGCGCCGGCCGGGAACCTGGCCAGCGGGAAAATTACCCCGCCGACGCCGAGGAGGACCAGGTAGACCAGGTTGGCCGCGGCGAGGGTGGCTTCCGGCCGCAGGGTCCCGGCCATCAGCAGGGCCAGCCCGCTGAACGCGGCGGTGCCCGCGAGAAGCAGCAGCACCACCCAGGCCGCCGCGGGCGGGCTGGCGGCTGGCCGCCAGCCGAGGGCCAGGCCGACGCCGAGGATCACGACCGTCTGCACGAGCTCAACACTGATCACAGTGAGGGTCTTGGCGGCGATCAGGCCGCCGCGGCCGAGTGGCGTGGCGCCAAGCCGCTTGAGCACCCCATAGCGACGCTCAAAGCCGGTCGCGATCGCCTGGCTGGTGAAGGCGGTGGACATCACGCCCAGCGCGATGACCCCGGGCACCAGGAAATCCACCCTGGTCCCCGAGCCGACCTTGACCAAGGGCTCCAGGCTGAAGCCGATGAGCAGCAGGACCGGGATGATCAGGGTGAGCAGCAGTTGCTCGCCGTTGCGGAACAGGGTGCGCAGCTCCAGGCTCGCCTGCGCGATGATCATCCGTACCAGGGGGGCCGCGCCGGGGGCCGGGGCCGGCCACTCGCCGATCGCCGGTCCGCCCGCCGCGGCACTGCTCCGGCTGGCCGAGCCGATCCGGCCGGAGGGGCTGTTCCGGTCGGCGGGTCCGCTGCCGCCGGCGGCTACCGTCTCACTCACGACCGCAGCTCCTGCCCGGTCAGCTCGAGGAACACGTCCTCCAGGGTGCGGCTCTCGATGCGCAAGTCCTGGGCGAGCACGGCGCGCTCGGCACACCAGGCGGTGACCGCCGCCACGAGCTGCGGATCCACCCGGTCCGGCGCCTCCACGATGTAGTGCCCGGCCGGAGACTCCTTAGCGGCGGTGCCCGGTGGCAGGGCCGCCAGCAGGCCGTCGGTGTCCAGGCCAGGCTCGGCCCGGAACCTCAGCTGGCCAGCCGTGCCGGTGAGCTCAGCCGGGGTTCCCTCCGCCACCATGCGCCCCCGGTCGACGATGGCGACCCGGTCGGCCAGCCGCTGCGCTTCTTCCATGTAGTGCGTGGTCAGGATGACCGCGGCCCCGGCCGTGCGCAGGCTGGCAATGAGGTCCCAGGTCGCGTGGCGGGCCTGCGGGTCAAGGCCGGCTGTCGGCTCGTCGAGGAAGACAAGTTCCGGGCGGCCAATCACCGCGGCCGCCAGTGAGACACGCTGCTGCTGGCCGCCGGACAGCCGCCGGACGGCGGTGCGCGCGCACCCGCTGAGCCCGAGCAGCTCCAGCAGCAAGGCCGGCTCGATGGGGTGGGCATGGAACCTGGCCATCACGCGCAGGTACTCGCCCGGCCGGGCGGCCGGCGGCAGGCCTCCGGACTGGAGCATCACGCCCACCCGGGGCCGCAGCTGCCTGGCGTCCGCGACGGGGTCAAGCCCCAGCACCCGGACCAGGCCCGCGTCGCGGCGCCGGTAGCCTTCGCAGATCTCGATCGTCGAGGTCTTGCCGGCCCCGTTCGGGCCCAGTACCGCGGTAACCGCGGCCCGCTCGGCCCGTAGTGAAAGGCCGTCCACCGCGGTGATCCGCCCATACCTCTTGACGAGACCACTGATCTCGACGGCAGGGGCAGCGCTCACGACCGCGAGTCTAGAGGCTCGGCCCCGCTGGCTAACCGTGCCCCCTGCGGCTGCGGACGGTGACCGGCCGCCGTGGCGCCCGTGCGGCGGGCCGCACGGGCGCCGCGAAATTTACAGGGTCGCGTCCGGGCGGTGAACTGCCCGGATCCGCCGCCCGGCGCGACGCGGTTGGCATGCGCTGGTCAGCACCGCACCGTGGGGTGCACTGCTAAGTCTGAGGAGGCTCGCATGACCTGGCCCACGCATGCCCGAACGCTCGCTGCCGCCCTGCTCCTGGGGGTTGGCGGCATCGTGGCTGTGATCGTTCCCGCCGTCAGCTCCCAGGCGGCCACGACCACGCTGTGCAGTTCACAGACCAGTTCCGTCGCTGGTGGCTCGTACATTGTCCAGAACAATGAGTGGAATTCCACCGCCTCTGAGTGCGTCAGCACCGACGGCAACGCCGACTTCACGGTGGCGAATTCATCGATCAGCAACAGCGGCGGGGCGCCCGGCGGCTACCCGTCCATCTACAAGGGCTGCCACTGGGGTGTCTGCACCCCGGGCAGCGGCATGCCCATCCAGGTCAGCAACATGTCCACCGGGACCGTGACATCAAGCTGGAACACAACCCAGCCCGGCGGCGGCAACGTCTACGACGTGGCCTATGACATCTGGTTCAACCAGACCCCGACCACGACGGGCCAGCCCAACGGCGCCGAGCTGATGATCTGGCTCAACCACAACGGCAGCGTGCAGCCGTTCGGGTCGCAAGTCGCCAGCAATGTCAGCGTCGGCGGGCGCTCCTACAACGTCTGGTTCGGCAACCAGGGCTGGAACACGATCTCCTACACCATGACCAGCGGGACCACCTCGGTCAGCAACCTCGACATCGACCAGCTCGTCGCGGACGCGATCAGCCGGGGCTACATCCAGCGGTCCTGGTACCTCATCGATGTCGAGGCCGGCTTCGAGCTGTGGCAGGGTGGCGCCGGCCTGGCCGCGAACTCCTTCTCGGTCACCGCTGGCGCCGGCACCGGCTCCCCGAGCCCGTCGCCGTCACCGACCGCTTCCAGCCCGTCCCCGACACCAAGCCCGTCACCGTCCCCGACGCCCAGCGCTACGCCGACGGCGGCCTGCTCGGTCGCCTACTCGCTGGCCAGCAGCTGGCCCGGCGGATTCCAGGCCCAGGCGGTCATCCACAACACCAGCAGCAGCCCGGTCAACGGCTGGACCCTGGCCTGGACCTTCCCTGGAGATCAGAAGATCAGCAGCCTGTGGAACGGGATCTCCACCCAGTCCGGCGAGGCGGTACAGGTGACGAACGCCTCCTACGACGCGGCCATCCCGGCCGGGGGCACCGTGACCGTCGGCTTCACCGGGACTTACACCAGCAACAACACCGCACCGTCGCACTTCACGCTGAACGGGACGGCATGCGGCTGACCTGGTCCCGGCCCGAGGCCGCGGCGACCAGCGCCTGGAACAGGCTGGGGTCATCGCCGACCTCGGGATGCCACTGCACGGCCAGCACGAACGGATGCTGGCCGGGGGTGACCGCGGCGAGTTCGACCGCCTCGATCACCCCGTCCGCCGCCCACGCGGTGGCCGTCAGCCCGTCACCGAGCCGGTCAATCGCCTGGTGATGGGAGGTGGGCACGGCGCGCTCCGGCGTGCCGTGCCCATCGCCGCCGGCCGGGCCGAGGATCCCGGCCAGTTTGCTGGCCGGGGCGATCCGGACCAGGTGGGATCCGTAGCTGCCGGGGGCCGGGGTATGCGCGGCGAGGTGGTCCAGGCCGGGCACGTCCGGCAGGTGCTGGTGCAGGGTGCCGCCGCGGGCCACGTTGAGGATCTGCAGCCCGCGGCAGATGCCGAGCACTGGCAGGCCGCCGGCCAGGCCGGCCGCCAGCAGGTCCAGTTCCGCCCGGTCGCGCTGCGCGCTGACCCGCGCGGTCCTGGGATGGGGCTCGGCGTGGTAGGCGGCCGGGCTGATGTCCCCGCCGCCGGTCAGCACGAGACCGTCCAGCCGCCCGGCCGCCGCCCCGATCCCCGGTAGCGGCGGCAGCAGCACCGGGACGCCGCCGGCCGCGGTGACCTGCTCGGCGTAGGCGAAGGGCAGCAACGCGGCGGGGGAGTCCCAGGCGGCCCAGCGGGCCTGCTCGGCATAGGTGCTGAGCCCGATGACCGGCTTCACAGCGGAGTGACGTAGGCGCCGGTGATCCCGCCGTCCACCAGGAAGCTGGATGCCGTGATGAACGAGGAGTCATCGCTGGCCAGGAACGCCACCGCGGCCGCGATTTCCTCCGGCTCGGCGAACCGGCCTATCGGGACATGCACCAGCCGCCGCGCGGCACGCTCCGGGTCGGCGGCGAACAGTTCCCGCAGCAGCGGCGTGTTCACCGGGCCCGGGCACAGCGCGTTCACCCGGATGCCTTCCCGGGCGAACTGCACGCCCAGCTCGCGGCTCATCGCGAGCACGCCGCCCTTGGACGCGGTGTAGGAGATCTGCGATGTCGCCGCCCCCAGCACGGCCACGAACGACGCCGTGTTGATGACCGACCCCTTGCCCTGCTTGCGCATCTGCGGGATCGCATACTTGCAGCACAGGTAGACCGAGGTCAGGTTCACCTCCTGGACACGCCGCCAGGTGTCCAGGCCGGTGGATAGGATCGAGTCGTCGTCCGGCGGCGAGATGCCGGCGTTGTTGAACGCGACGTCGACGGACCCGTACCGGCCGACCGCCACCTCATACATGTGCCGGACATCGTCCTCGCAGGTCACATCGGCGCGAACGAACAAGCCGCCGATCTCGTCCGCGGCGACCTTGCCGCCCTCCTCGTCCAGGTCGACGGCCACCACGTTGGCACCCTCGGCGGCCAGCCGCCGTGCGGCCGCCAGCCCGATGCCGCTGGCCGCGCCGGTGACCACGGCGCATCGGTCCTGCAGGCGCTGCATCTGCGTGCTCACTCCTCGGTGCTGGTTAATCGGCTAGCTAATCGTCAGTAGCGATGAAGACGTTCTTGGTCTCGGTGAACGCGTCCAGCGCGTCCGGCCCGAGTTCCCGGCCGAGCCCGGACTGCTTGAATCCGCCGAACGGGGTCCAGTAGCGCACCGAGGAGTTCGAGTTGACCGACAGGTTGCCCGCCTGCACGGCGCGGGACACCCGGAGCGCGCGGCCCACGTTCTGCGTCCAGATTGACCCGGACAGCCCGTAGGGCGTGTCGTTGGCGATCGATACCGCCTCGGCCTCATCTGTGAACGGCACGACGGTGACGACCGGGCCGAACACCTCGTCGGTGAACGCCGGGTCATCCGCGCCGACCGGGGCGAGCACGGTGGGCGGGAACCAGTATCCGGGCCCGTCCGGTGCGGAGCCACGGAACGCGACCGGCGCGGAATCGGGCACGTACGCCGCGACCCGGGCCCGGTGCTCGGCCGAGATCAGCGGCCCCATCTCGGTGCCCGCGGCGCGCGGGTCGCCCACGGCGACCGCCTGCACCGCGGGTTCGAGCAGGGCCATGAAGCGGTCGAAGGCGCTCGCCTGGACGAGGATCCGGGACCGCGCGCAGCAGTCCTGCCCGGCGTTGTCGAACACCGCGTAGGGCGCGGCGGCAGCGGCCCGTTCCAGGTCGGCGTCCGCGAACACGATGTTCGCGCTCTTGCCGCCCAGTTCCAGGGTGACCCGCTTCACCTGGCGGGCGCAGCCGGCCATGATCTCCCGGCCGACCTCGGTGGACCCGGTGAACACGATCTTGCGGATCGCCGGGTGGCGGACCAGTCGCTCGCCGACCACGCTGCCCTTGCCGGGCACGACCTGGAACACGCCCTCCGGGAGGCCCGCCGCCAGGGCCAGCTCGCCGATCCGGATCGCGGTCAGCGGGGTCCGTTCCGCGGGATTGGCCACGACCGGGTTGCCCGCGGCCAGCGCCGGGCCCAGGCCCCAGCCGAGGATCGGCATGGGGAAGTTCCACGGCACGATCAGCCCGACCACGCCGATGGGCTCGGCGAAGGTGACGTTCACGCCGCCGGGCACCGGGATCTGCCGGCCGAACAAGCGCTCCGGCGCCGCGGAGTAGTAGCGCAGCACGTTCGCGACGTTGCCGGCCTCCCAGCGGGCCTGCCCGACCGGGTGGCCGGAGCCGGCCACTTCCAGGTCGGCCAGTTCGTCGGCATGCGCGTCCACCATGTCGGCGAACCGCCGCAGCAGCAGCGCCCGGTCGCCGGGGGAGACCGCGTTCCAGCCCGGCTGGGCGGCGACCGCACGCTCAATGGCCGCATCGGCCTGGTCAGCCGAGAATTGCGGCACCTCGGCGACTGCTTCCTCGGTGGCCGGGTTCAGCACGGTGAACGTGGACATGCCTGGGCCTGCTCCCTGTGTTGGCGACGCTGCGCGCGGAGGCGGTACTCAGAGACGCTCGAAGCCCCGCTGCAGCTCCCAGTCGGTGACGGCGGCGTCGAAGGCGGCCAGCTCCACCCGCGCGCCGTTGGCATAGTGCTCCACAACCTCATTACCGAACGATTCCCGGGCGAGCTCACTTTTCTGCCACGACTCAACCGCGTCGCGCAGCGTGTGCGGCACCCGGGGGCCGGTGTCGTCGTAGGCGTTGCCGTCGAGGGCCGGCTCCAGCGGCAGCTCGTGGTCGATGCCGTGCAGCCCGGCGGCGATCATGGCCGCGACGGCCAGGTACGGGTTCACGTCCCCGCCCGGAACCCGGTTCTCGATCCGGAGCGAGAGACCATGCCCGACCAGCCGCATCGCGCAGGTCCGGTTGTCCACCCCCCAGCGGGCCGCCGTCGGCGCGAAGCTCCCCGGCGTGTAGCGCTTGTAGGAGTTGACGTTCGGCGCGTAGCAGAGCGCGATCTCGGGCAGGGCGGCGAGCTGCCCGGCGATGAAGTGCTCGCCCAGGGCCGAGAGGCCGTAGGGCCCGTCGCCGGCCATCACGGGCTCGCCGCCGGCGCCGCGGAGCGAGATGTGGATGTGGCAGGAGTTGCCCTCGCGGGCGTTCGGCTTGGCCATGAAGGTGATGCTCATGCCGTCGGCCGCGGCGATCTCCTTGGCCCCGGTCTTGTAGATGGAGTGGTTGTCGCAGGTCGTGACGGCCTCGGCGTACCGGAACGCGATCTCATGCTGGCCCAGGTTGCACTCGCCTTTGGCTGACTCGACCTGGAGCCCGGCGCCTGCCATCCCGTTGGTCAGCTTGCGGAGCAGCGGCTCGATCCGGGACGTGCCCAGGATCGAGTAGTCGACGTTGTACTGGTTGACCGGGACGAGGTCGCGGAACCCCGTCGCGTGCGCATCCTCGTACGACGTCGAGTACACGATGAACTCGAGCTCGGTGCCCACCATGGCCTGCCAGCCGCGCTCGGCGAGCCGGCCAGTCTGCTCCCGCAGGATCTGCCGGGGCGAGGCCACCACCGGCGCCCCGTCGTGCCAACCCAGGTCGGCGAGGACCAGCGCGGTGTTCTCGTACCACGGGATCCGGCGCAGGGTCGCCATGTCGGGAGTGAGCACAAAGTCGCCGTACCCGCGCTCCCAGGAGGACATGGCGTACCCAGCCACGGTGTTCATCTCCACGTCCACCGCGAGCAGGTAGTTGCAGCCCTCCACGGCATGCCCGACCACATCGTCGAGGAAGTAGTCCGCGGCGAGGCGCTTGCCCTGCAGCCGGCCTTGCATGTCGGTGAAGGCGAGCACCACCGTGTCGATGGTGCCCTCACTCACCTCGACGCGCAGTTGTTCCAGCGTCAGCATGCCGCGCCGACGGCTGTGCGGGACACCGCCGCGTTGTTTCTCCATGGATCTTCAGCCTTCCCCGTCCGGCGAGCATGATGCCTGATCAGCTGGCGAGATCCTGCTCGATCGCGGCGAGTTCCTCGGCCGTGCCCTGCACCCGCGGCCCGGTGAACCAGTTTCGCGCCGAGACCAGCCACCAGATGCCGGCGAACCCGAGCACCGCGACCACGGCGAACACCGTGTAGTTGAAGGTCTTCAGCGTAATCGGGCTGACCGTCGGCAGCATGAACAGGATGGTGATGAAGATGACCCAGACGATCGCGATGATGCCGATGGGCGCGCTCCACCGGCCGAGGTGCCAGGGACCGCGCTGGAAGTCGCTGCCCTGGCGCAGCCGCAGGAAGGTCGGCGTCACGTACGCGATGTACAGGCCGATGACGGCGATGGACGTGACGGCGGCGTAGGCGGTCGGGTTCCACAGGTAGGGCAGGCCGAGGATGAACGCGAAGGCGGCGGCCAGCCAGATCGCGTTGGTTGGTGTCCTGGTCCGGTGGTTGACCCGGTGCCAGAAGCTGGAGGCCGGCAGCGCCCCGTCCCGGGAGAAGGCGTAGATCATGCGCGAGTTCGCGGTCACTGAGGACATGCCGCAGAACAGCTGGGCGCCGATGGCGATGAGCAGCAGCAGCTTGCCGACGGTGAGCCCGGCCGCGTCGATGAAGATCTGCGCGGGTGGCACGCCGGTCGCCGAGCCGGCCTCGGCGGTGTAGTGCTGGATGGCGAAGGTGACGCCGATGAGCAGCACCCACCCGGCGATCAGCGAGACCACGATCGACATGACGATGCCGCGGGGCCCGCTGCGTGAGGCGTCATGGGTCTCCTCGGTCATGTGCGCCGAGGCGTCATACCCGGTGAATGTGTACTGGGCGAGCAGCAGTCCCAGCAGGACCACGTAGAACGCGCTGTGCCAGCCGGTGTTGTTGACGAAGTGGGTGAACACGAAGCTGGCGGACTGGTGGTGGGCGGGCTTGATGGCGAGCACGCCGACGATGATCAGCACGCCGACGATGTGCCACCAGACGCTGATGTCGTTCAGCAGGGCGACCAGCCTGACCCCGAACTGGTTCAGGATGCCATGCAGCAGCAGCACCAGCCCGAAGATCAAGATGGTGTGCGACGGCGTGGCCGCGAAGTTCCACTGCAGGTCAACGAAGGCGTTGATGAAGAACGCCGCGCCGAAGTCGATACCAGCGGTGACCGCGACCTGGCCGAGGAAGTTGAACCAGCCGGTGAACCACGACCAGGCGGCCGCGTTCTTCGGCGGCGCGAGCTTGGCCGACCAGTAGTACAGGCCGCCCGCGGTCGGGAAGCTGGAGCAGACCTCGGCCATGGCCAGGCCGACGAACAGCGTCATGATCCCGACGACCGGCCAGCCCCAGGTGATGAGGGCCGGGCCGCCGGTGTTCATGCCGAACCCGTACAGCGTCAGGCAGCCGGAGAGAATCGAGATGATCGTGAACGAGACGGCAAAGTTGGAGAAACCGGACATGCGGCGGCGCAGTTCCTGCGCGTAGCCCAGCTCATGAAGGCGCTTCTCATCCTGGCCGAGCTCGGCCGTTTGATCGTTGACCGACACGGACTGCTCCTTACGTCAAGAGTGCCTGCTGCGGGGGGCAGGCCGAAAGACGGCCTGGTCCGCTGGTGGGCGCGGGGCGGTGAGGCCGGAAGCTGAACAGGCGTTGGTCGGCCGCCGGAGCTTGAATGGTTTATTATCAGACCATTGAGGGTTAGAGTGCGGGTGATGTCAAGACCCGTGGGTGGCCGAGCCGGGGGGCGGAAAACTCGGGCGGCGGCACGCGGGTGACGCGGGGGCACCCGCGTTCCGGCGCGGCCTCGGAGGGACCAGTGACTGCCGGGCTTGAGCTGACCGCGGTGCTGGGGCCGGTCCGGGCGGGCAACGCTTTCGAGGAGACGGTAGAGCGGCTACTTACCGTCATCAAGTTGGGGGTCGTGGGGCCAGGGGAGCGATTTCCGGCCGAACGGGACCTGGCTGTGCTGCTCGGCATCAGCCGCATCACGTTGCGTGAGGCAATCAAGGCCCTGCAGCAGGCGGGGTACGTCGAATCCCGGCGCGGGCGCTTCGGCGGCACATTCGTCACCTACACCCGGCCGGCACCGAGCCGCGGCGAGTTGCGGCGGATCGCCCGCGAGGACGGCGGCCGGATCGCCGACGCGCTGACCTTCCGGATGGCGGTGGAGACCGGGGCGGCGCAGGTGCTGGCCGCCGCTGGCCCGGGGGACGGCCGCGATGTCCTGCTCAGGCGGCTGGCCAGCGTGAACAGCGCGACTCCCGATGATTACCGGCGGATGGACACCCTGTTCCACCTGGCCATCGCGGAACTGTCCGGGTCCAGCCTGCTCGCCGCGGCCTGCGCCGACGCACGGATGCGGCTCAACGACATGCTCAACGCGATCCCGGTGCTGCCGCGCAACATCGACCACACGGCCACCCAGCACACGGCGATCGTCGACGCGATCCTCGCCGGGGACACCGCGCGGGCGCAGCGCGCGGTCGCCGAGCACCTGGAAGGCACCGCCGCCCTGCTCCGCGGCTTCCTGACCTGATCAGGGACCGGCCGGCTGAGGGCTTTCCTCATGCCGCCCCGCACGCCGCACAACGCGCTGGACCTTTGGTCCCGGGACGGGCCAGATGCTCTCCACCTACATCGTCGAACCGGGCAGCCACTGGCCCACGCCTGGCCAGTCATCCGGGCCGGCGAGGAAGGTCCCGCCGCGCCGCCGCGGCGGCCTGCTGGCGGGTGAGGTACACGTTCCGCAGCTGACTGAGGACCGGGCCGGGCAGGGTGCGGACAAACGCGGCCAGCGCCTCGGTGGTGCGCATCCGCAGATGAGCGCGCCCATCGCAGGCCACATCCGCGCCCGCCACCGCGGCCTCACGGGCGCGCAGCTCACCCGGGCTGGTGCCCTTCGCCGTGGCCAGAGTCTGGATTGCCGCGATCGAGGCCTGAGGGGTCATGAAGTGCCATCCGGCTGCCGCCATGCACCGCTGCCAGGCGTGCACGGCGGAAAGATACGGCTGCTGGCCGGCCAGGGATGCGTAGAACTTGTTGTCAACATCCTCCGGCATCAGCGCGTCTTGCATCGCCGCGCGCACGCTGCCGAACAGCGCCGCGCGGGCGCCACCGACACATCCGCCAGTCTGGTACCTGACGGCGAGCCCGCTGGGCAGCCGGAGCGTGGCGAGCAAGTCCGGAGAACCGCCCAGCACGCCGGTGTACCGGCTGCGCTGGGCCGTGGGCAGTTGGGTCACGTACTGGTCTTCCGGCCGCGTGGTCGTCGCGCGCGACGCCGCGACGGTCACGTCATAGCTGGCGTTCCGCCCCCGGCCGGCCACCCAGACTGTCGTCGTCCCCGCGGCGGGTTCAGGACCAGCGCTGGCGACGAAATACCGCAAGCCGTGGCTGTGCATGCACTGGGCGACCCGCTGCTGCTGCGCGCGAAATAGGTACCATTCCTGGCGCAATGCGGAAGCGGTGGTGGTCAGGACGGCTTCGGCCGCTGCCTGCCTGGAGGGGGCAGCGTGGCCGGCCGGCCGAGGCGGGGCCAGCGTCACTGGCCGCGGTACCGGCTGCGGTGCGCAGCCGAATACCGCGACCAGGCTGACCAGCATCAGTCCCGTGCGGAGCGCCTTTGCGTTCAGCGATCTGCCTTTCGCCGTCGTGAGCTGACGATGCTGCTCAGATGCGTTACCGCTAGCAGACGCTGGCGCCTACCCACTGGTTGCTGCTGACGGCATCATTGAGGCCGGCGCCGTTGCTGAATTCGTATTGGGTGAAGTTCGGGGCGACCGAGAACTGCGGGAAGCAGAAAGCACCGCCCCCGAAGCCGGCATTCTGGTAGACGATGACGCCATCTCCTGATGAGCCGTCGTTGTAACCGGCGGATGCGCAGTCATTCCACGTTCCGCCCTTGCATTGCGACTGGGCGAACACCGTCCAATTCGAGTTGTTGCCCGCGAGCTGGCCTCGGGCACCGACGTAGCCAGCGTTGACCCAGAAGCAGAAATACCCCGATACGCACGTCGCCGAGGCTGCCGGGGCGTTGGGGGCCGCGTGCGTAGCAGGCACCGGCAGTGCCGAAGCCGCGGCCGGCACTGCTGACGCGGCCAGCATCGCGCCGGTCGCGATGACCGGCAGGGCGGCCAGGATTAGCGTCCTGCGGCCCTTCTTGAGGAATTGGCGGGCGAGCCTCATCATCATGCTGTGCTCCCATCTAGTGACACGCGGAAGAGCGACTTCGCGCAGCCTGCGGTCAGGCGCATCGAGCCGTTCTGGCGGCTCTCTCCCCGGAGGGCCACACTGGTGCTCATGCTGGCCCCCGGTGGTTGACTCCTGTCTGAGCCGTGGTTGAGTGGCTTCGTCAGTATTCGGAGGAGCTGGAGATCATTTGACCGTGTCCGGGGGCTATATCATGTTGTTTCGTGCTCTTGGGTCGCTGGAGGTCCGCACTGACAATGGCTGGAGCGGTATTGGCGCGCCGAAGTGGCGGGCGCTGCTCGCGGCATTACTGCTCCGTCCTGGCCAGGCGGTATCGATCGAGTCGCTGATCGATGATCTGTGGAGCAATGACGCGCCAGCCGGGGCGCGCAAGCTGGTGAGCGGCTACGCACTGCGGCTGCGCCGGCTGATGGGCGATGTGGATGGCCGGGTCCTGGTCACCCGGTCGCCGGGCTACCAGCTCGTGCTGGGCCGCGCCGATCTGGACGTGAGCCGGTTCGAGGATCTGCTGGCTGACGCGCGCCAGGCGATAGCCGGACATGATGTCAGGCAGACGGAGGCGCTGCTGGCCGAGGCGCTGACGCTGTGGCGGGGCCCGGCCCTGGCCGATGTGCCGGACGGGCCGTTGGTGGCGGCGGAATCCTGCCGCCTGGAGGAACTCCGCCTCGATGCGGTTGAGCTGCGGATCGAGGCTGACCTGGCCAGCGGCCGTCAGGCCGGGGTAGTCGCCGAGTTGCGCATGCTCGCCGTCGAGCATCCGTTGCGGGAGCGTCTGTGGGGCCTGCTGATCCGCGCGCTGTGCGAATCAGGCAGTCCGGCTGAGGCGCTGGCGGTCTACGGGCAGGCCCGTGCCGCCATCGCCGCGGAGCTTGGCACCGCCCCCGGGCCCGACCTGCAACTGCTGCACCAGCGCCTGCTGACCGGCGACCCGGCCGTGGGCCACCGGGCCCAGGTCCAGCCGGCCGCCGGCGTGATGGAGCCGGTGGACTCCCGTGGTTCGCGGGAGCCGGTGGTGCCGCGGCAGCTGCCCGCCGCGGTACGGCACTTCGTGGGGCGGACCGAGGCGCTGGCAAGACTATCCGGGTTACTAGAGGAGACCTCAGGTGCCGGGGGAGCGGTGGCGATGGCGGTGATCGGGGGCGCGGCCGGGATCGGCAAGACGGCGCTGGCCGTGCACTGGGCGCACCAGATCGCGCAGCGGTTTCCCGATGGGCAGCTCTACGTCAACCTGCGCGGCTTCGATCCGTCCGGCGTGCCGCTGACACCGGCGGAGGCGATCGCCGGATTCTTCGACGCGTTCCACGTGCCGCTGCAGCGGATCCCGCTGAGCCTGCAGGCCCAGGCCGGGCTGTACCGCAGCCTGCTGGCCCGCAGGCGGATGCTGATTGTGCTGGACAACGCGCGCGACGCTGATCAGGTGCGGCCGCTGTTACCGGGCACGCCCGGCTGCCTGGCCCTGGTGACCAGCCGCAATCAGCTCACCAGCCTGGTGGCCGAGGAAGATGCCCAGCCGCTCACGCTGGACGTGCTCACCGAGGCAGAAGCCCGGGAGCTACTGGCCCGCCGGCTCGGACGGGAGCGCGTGACGGGTGAACCCGAAGCCGTCAGCGAGCTCATCGGCTTGTGCGCCCGGCTGCCGCGCGCGCTGGCCATGATCGCCGCGCGGGCCGCAATCCAGCCTCGTCGCCCGCTGATCAAGCTCGTGCACGAATTTCCGTGATGGCCGGCGGTGGCGGGTTCAGGTAAGGCTAGCCTTAGTGATCAGCTTCATCGGGGATGATGTTGCGGGCCGGGATGGATTTACGACACACTGATGTTGTGAAAAGTGTGCGACCGGCAAGCGTGGAGCCCGGCGCCGCTGCGGCGATGACCGCCGGCGGCGCTGCTGCCATGCACCCTACCGGCGCTGCGCACACCGGCTCCGAGCGGGGCACCCGGGCCCGGATTGCCCGGCTGATCATGGAGAACGGCCCAGTCACCGCGGCCGGCCTGAGTACCCGGCTGAACCTCACGCCCGCCGCCGTCCGGCGCCACCTGGACAACCTGCTGGCCGACGACATGATCGAAACGCGCACGGCGCGGCGTCCGGCGAGCCGCGGCCGGGGGCGCCCGGCGAAGCTGTTCGCCATCACCGACGTCGGCCGCGGCGCCTTCGAGCACACCTATGACGACCTGGCCACCAGCGCCCTGCGCTTCCTCGCTGAGGTTGCCGGGCCGGGCGCGGTCGCCGAGTTCGCCCGCAGGCAGGTGGCGGACCTGGAGATGCGCTACCAGCCGGTGGTGGCGGCCGTTGTCGCCCAGGCTCGGGTGCAGGCGCTGGCCGAGGCCTTGTCCGCGGACGGGTACGCGGCCTCCGCGTCCGGCGCGCCGGAAGGCAGCGCCTCAGGCGGCGGGGGAGAGCAGTTGTGCCAGCACCACTGCCCGGTAGCCCACGTCGCGGCCGAGTTCCCGCAGTTGTGCGAGGCGGAGACCGAGGCATTCAGCAGGCTGCTCGGCACGCCGGTGCAGCGGCTGGCCACGATCGCGAACGGTGACGGCATCTGCACCACCCACGTGACGGCGCCCGCACTGCTGCACGTCCGCCCCTCAGGTGGCCCAGCGCCGCCCAGCACGCCCGCTTTCACCTCCATGACCGCGAAGATGACGACGACAGAGCCCGGAGGCACCTCCGTATGACGACGACCGCACACCCCGAACTCGAGGGGCTTGAGCGATACAAGTTCGGCTGGTCCGACTCGGATGCGGCGGGCGAGGCCGCGCGCCGCGGCCTGTCCGAGGACGTCGTCCGTGACATCTCGGCCAAAAAGGACGAGCCGGGCTGGATGCTCGACCTGCGCCTGAAGGGCCTGCAGCTGTTCCGCCGCAAGCCCATGCCCACCTGGGGCTCTGACCTGTCGGGCATCGACTTCGAGAACATCAAGTACTTCGTCCGGTCGACCGAGAAGCAGGCGGCGAACTGGGAAGACCTGCCCGCCGACATCAAGAACACCTACGACCGGCTGGGCATCCCCGAGGCCGAGAAGCAGCGCCTCATCGCCGGCGTCGCCGCGCAGTATGAGTCCGAGGTCGTCTACCACAAGATCCGTGAGGATCTTGAGGAGAAGGGCGTCCTGTTCCTGGACACTGACACCGCGCTGCGCGAGCAGCCCGAGCTGTTCCGCGAGTACTTCGCCACGGTGATCCCGGTCGGCGACAACAAGTTCGCCGCGCTGAACACGGCGGTCTGGTCCGGCGGCAGCTTCATCTACGTGCCGAAGAACGTGCACGTGGACATCCCGCTGCAGGCCTACTTCCGGATCAACACCGAGAACATGGGCCAGTTCGAGCGGACCCTGATCATCGTGGACGAGGGCGCCAGCGTGCACTACGTGGAAGGCTGCACCGCGCCGGTCTACTCGTCCGACTCGCTGCACTCCGCGGTAGTCGAGATCATCGTGAAGGCGGGCGCGCACTGCCGCTACACGACCATCCAGAACTGGTCGAACAACGTCTACAACCTGGTCACCAAGCGGGCCGTGGTGCAGGCGGGCGGCAGCATGGAGTGGGTCGACGGGAACATCGGCTCCAAAGTGACGATGAAGTACCCGGCGGTCTACCTGATGGGCGAGCACGCCCGGGGCGAGACGCTGTCGGTGGCCTTCGCGGGCACCGGCCAGCACCAGGACGCGGGCGCGAAGATGGTGCACTGCGCCCCGAACACCTCGTCCACGATCGTGTCCAAGTCCGTGGCCCGGGCCGGCGGCCGGACCTCCTACCGGGGCCTGGTCCAGGTCCAGGAGGGCGCCGCGCACTCCAAGTCCACCGTCAAGTGCGACGCGCTGCTGGTCGACACCATCAGCCGGTCGGACACCTACCCGTACGTGGACGTGCGGGAAGACGACGTGGAAATGGGCCACGAGGCCAGCGTCTCCAAGATCTCCGATGACCAGCTCTTCTACCTGATGAGCCGCGGCATGACCGAGGACGAGGCCATGGCGACGATTGTCCGCGGGTTCGTCGAGCCGATCGCGCGTGAGCTGCCCATGGAATACGCCCTTGAGCTCAACCGGCTGATCGAGCTCCAGATGGAGGGGTCGGTCGGCTGATGGCGGGGCTGCAAGGGGCTGTGGAATCAACGGCCCAGGTTTCCAGGCTGCACGAACAGCGGTCCTACGACACTGCTGATTTCCCGGTGCCCACCGGCCGCGAGGAGGAGTGGCGGTTCACCCCGCTGCGCCGCCTCCGCGGCCTGCACACCGACCAGGCGCTGGCCGAGGGCAAGGTCACCGTGGAAGCGGACCCGGCCCCTGAGGTGACCGTCGAGAGCGTAGGACGGGACGATCCCCGGGTGGGCCGCAGCTTCGTGCCGGCCGACCGGGTGAGCGCCCGCGCGTTGGCCTCGGTGCGCGAAGCGACCATCGTCAGCATTCCGGCCGAGGCGGTCGCCTCCCGGCCCACCATCATCTCGGTCCGCGGCGAGGAAGCATCCGGAGCCGCGTTCGGCCATCTCGTGGTGGACGTGGCACCGCTGGCCGAGGCGGTCGTGGTGCTGGATCACCAGGGCAGCGCCACCTACGCCGACAACGTGGAGATCATCGTCGGCGACGGCGCGTCGCTCTCGCTGGTCAGCGTCCAGGACTGGGCCGATGACGCGGTGCACGCCTCGCATCATTACGCCGCGCTGGGCCGCGACGCCCGGCTGCGGCACGCTGCGGTCACGATCGGCGGCGGTGTGGTGCGGCTGGCACCATCGGTGCGTTATGCCGGTCCTGGGGGAGATGCGGAGCTGCTCGGGCTGTATTTCGCCGATGCCGGCCAGCATCAGGAGCACCGGTTGTTCGTGGATCATACGCAGCCGCGCTGCCGCAGCCGGGTGGAGTACAAGGGCGCACTGCAGGGCGACGGCGCGCACTCGGTCTGGATCGGGGACGTGCTGATCCGGGCGGAAGCGACCGGGACTGACACCTATGAGCTCAACCGGAACCTGCTGCTGACCGACGGCGCCCGCGCCGACTCGGTGCCCAACCTGGAGATCCTCACCGGCGAGGTGGTCGGCGCGGGGCATGCCAGCGCCACCGGCCGGCTGGAAGATGAGCACCTGTTCTACCTGATGGCCCGGGGCATCCCGATGGAGGAGGCCCGCCGGCTGGTGATCCGCGGCTTTTTCGGTGCGCTGATCAACAAGATCGAGGTGCCGGACCTGCGCGAGCGGATCACCGCCTCGATCGAGGCCGAGCTGACCCGGTCGCTGGAGTCGGCATGAGCGAGACAAGCACATTCGTCCGGGCCTGCGCCCTGGCCGACCTGCCCGCCGAGGGAGCCATCGGGGTCGAGATCGGCGATCTGCCGGTAGCCCTGGTGCGGGCCGGCGGGGAGGTCTTCGCGCTGCATGACGTGTGCTCGCACGAGGAAGTCCCGCTGTCCGAGGGCGACGTCTACGACCACACCGTGGAGTGCTGGCTGCACGGGTCCTGTTTTGACCTGCGCACCGGCGCCTCCACCGGCCCCCCGGCCACCAAGCCGGTGGCCACCTACCCAGTGAAGATCGACGGGGATGACGTCTACGTCGCTGTCCCCGGCACCGGTCCGACCGGCTGACTATTCAATCCCACCGAGCTATTCCGATGCACAGAGCTATTCCGACCAGGAGACAGTGATGGCCACTCTTGAGATCCGCGACCTGCATGTCAGCGTGGTGGATCCGGCTGCGGGATCGGGCGACCATGGCGGTGACAGCAGCCGTGAGATCCTGCGCGGCGTCGACCTGACCGTGGCCGCCGGGCAGACCCACGCGATCATGGGGCCGAACGGGTCCGGCAAGTCCACCCTCGCGTACGCGATCGCCGGGCATCCGAAATACCAGGTCACTAAAGGCTCGGTTACCCTCGATGGCGAAGACGTGCTGGCCATGAGCGTGGACGCGCGGGCCCGGGCGGGCCTGTTCCTCGCCATGCAGTACCCGGTGGAGGTGCCGGGCGTCTCGGTGTCCAACTTCCTGCGCACGGCGGTGACCGCGGTCCGCGGCGAGCCGCCCAAACTGCGCCTCTTCCTCAAGGAGATGCGCGAGGCGATGGCCGCGCTGGCCATCGACCCGGTGTTCGCCGAGCGTAACCTCAACGAGGGCTTCTCCGGCGGGGAGAAGAAGCGGCACGAGATCCTCCAGCTCGAGCTGCTCCAGCCGAAGATCGCGATCCTCGATGAGACCGACTCCGGGCTGGACATCGACGCGCTGCGGGTGGTGTCCGAAGGGGTCAACCGGTTCGCCGCGGTGCCCGGGCACGGCGTCCTGCTGATCACCCACTACACCAGGATCCTGCGCTATGTGACGCCCGACTTCGTGCACGTGTTCGTGGGCGGCCGGATCGTCGAAGAGGGCGGTCCTGAACTTGCCGAGGAGCTGGAAGCCAGCGGGTACGAGCGGTTCGTCACGGCCGGAGCAGCGACGTGACGGTGACTCAGGCCGCCACCCGGCCGCTCGACGTGGCCGCGGTGCGCGCCGACTTCCCGATCCTCGGCCGGACGGTGCGCAACGGCCATCCGCTGGTGTATCTCGACTCCGGTGCCACCTCGCAGAAGCCGAGGCAGGTGCTGGATGCCGAGCATGACTTCTACGCGCTGCACAACTCCGCCGCGCACCGTGGCGCGCATCTGCTCGGCGAGGAAGCTACCGACGCCTATGAGGGCGCACGGCTCAAGGTGGCGGCATTCCTCGGCGCGGACCCGGGCGAGATCGTGTTCACCAAGAACGCCACCGAGGCGGTGAACCTGGTCGCCTACTCGATGAGCAACGCGGCCATCGCTGGCCCAGAGGCGGCGCGCTTCCGGATCGGCCCCGGCGACGAGGTGCTGGTCACCGAGATGGAGCACCACGCGAACCTGGTGCCGTGGCAGCAGCTCTGCCTGCGCACCGGCGCCACGCTGCGCTGGATTCCGGTGACTCCCGAGGGACGGCTTGACCTGGCCGGCCTGGACGAGCTGATCAACCCGCACACCAAGATCGTGGCGGTGACCTGCCAGTCCAACGTGACCGGGACGCTCCCGCCAGTCGCGGAGATCGCCGCACGCGCCCATCAGGTCGGCGCGGTCGTGCTCGGCGACGGCGCGCAGTCGGTGCCGCACCAGGTGACCGATGTGGCCGCGCTCGGCCTGGACTTCCTGGTCTTCTCCGGGCACAAGATGCTCGCCCCCTACGGGATCGGCGTGCTGTACGGGCGGCGTGAGCTGCTGGAGGCGATGCCGCCGTTCATCACCGGCGGGTCGATGATCGAGGTGGTCCGGATGGAGGGCAGCACCTTCCTGCCGCCTCCGCAGCGATTCGAGGCCGGCGTGCCGGCCGCCGCGCAGGCCGCGGGCCTGTCCACGGCCATCGACTACCTGACCGGGCTCGGCATGGCGAATGTCGCCGCGCATGAGGAGTCGCTGACCGCGCACGCGCTCAAGGTCCTGGGCGAGATCGAGGGCTTGCGCATCCTGGGCCCGCTCAGCACGGCCGACCGGGGCGGTGCGGTGTCGTTCACCGTTGAGGATGTCCACCCGCACGATGTGGGCCAGGTCCTCGACGATCTGGGCATCGCGACCCGGACGGACCATCACTGCGCCTGGCCGCTGCACCGGGCGCTCGGCGCGACGTCCAGCACCAGGGCGTCGTTCTATGTGTACAACACCTGCGATGAAGTTGACGCGCTCGCCGACGGGGTACGCGCGGCCCAGCGATTCTTCGGCCGGACATGATGGCCCGCCGGGCCACTGCGCCCCGGCTGATGATGGAACACACCAGGCGGCCCAGCTTGTTGAGGGAGGTGTGATGCAACTCGAATCGTTGTACCAGGAGATCATCCTGGACCATTACCGGCACCCGCATGGCAAGGGCCTGCGTGAGCCCTATGACGCCCAGGTGCATCACGTGAACCCGCTCTGCGGCGACGAAGTGACCATGCGGGTCTCGGTCAAGGGCGCGGGCGGCGAGGCGACCGTCGCGGACATCTCCTACGACGCGCTCGGCTGCTCCATCAGCCAGGCGAGCGCGTCGGTCATGACTGACCTGGTCGTCGGCAAGACCGTGGGCGAGGCCATGGCCATCGGGGATGAGTTCCTCCGGCTCATGCAGTCGAAGGGCGAGGGTGTGCCCGACGAGGATGTGCTCGGGGACGCCGTGGCGTTCGAAGGCGTGGCGAAGTACCCGGCCAGGATCAAGTGCGCCCTGCTGGGCTGGATGGCCTGGAAGGACGCGACCACGCAGGTGCTGGCCGCAGCCGGGCCCACCGAGACTGGGGCAAGGGAGACGGCATGACGGAGAACGCTGTGACCGCGCAGGACGCTGCCATCGCGCAGGACACTGCCATCGCGCAAGACACTGCTGAGGCCACCGATCAGCCACCGGGCCGGGACACCGAGGACCTCCTTGAGGCACTCCGCGACGTCGTCGACCCCGAGCTTGGCGTGAACGTGGTCGACCTCGGCCTGATCTACGGGGTCACCCTGGCCGATGACAACGTCGCGACCATCGACATGACCCTCACCAGCGCGGCGTGCCCGCTGACCGACGTGATCGAGGACCAGGCCCGCGCCGCCCTCGACGGACTGGTCGCGGACTTCCGGATCAACTGGGTGTGGCTGCCGCCGTGGGGCCCTGACAAGATCACCGAGGATGGCCGGGAGCAACTGCGCGCCCTCGGCTTCAACGTCTGACCTGTCAGGGACGCGCCAGCGTTAGCGCGGATACGCCCAGCCGGAACGCGGCTTCGGCCGCCGGGTTGTCTTCGATGCGCCAGTCCTGATGGTTGATCCCCTGGTGCTGGGCTTTGTCGAACCACACCAGTCCGAGTGTCTTGTACTGCCGCATCCCGGTGAACAGGTCGCCGATCTTGACGAACTGGCCTGCGTCGGGCCCGACCGCGGTCTCGGACAGCAGCACCGGCTTCTTGGTGAATGCCCGTACCTGATCAATGGTGCGGCCGAAGACACTGGCGAAGGTATCGGACGGCCGGAAGTAGTAGCCGTCGATGCCGACCCAGCTCACGTAGGCCGCGCCGGGCCACCATGAGACGACCGGCCCCGTGTTGGACCGGTCCGCATTGATGGTCCACAACCAGGTGACATTCTCGGCGCCCTGCTCGCGGAACAGCGTCACGATGTGCCGCCACGCGGCCACGAAGGTCGCTTGCGGGACTCGCCCGTAGCCCCAGGAGTACCAGGGGGCGTTCATCTCATGCCCGAAGCCGATGACGACCGCGTGGCCGAAGCCCCGGACGCTATCGGCGTACGAGCGCAGGTAGTCGTCATAGGCACCGGCCGCGATCCCGGCGACGGAGGCGAAGGTGGGGTCGATCTGGACGAACGGGATGACGCCGTGCTGGCGGATCGCCTGCGCATACGATGCCGCGAAGGGCTGCGCCCAGCCGCTGTAATACCCGGCGAGGTTCGGGTGCTTGCCGGCCGCGGTGGCAAAGTCGGCGATCGGCTGGTAACCAGGTGGCGAGTCGGGCTCGTAGACGCCCAGATAAGAGGCCGGGCTGGGCGGCAGAGCGATGCGCACCGCCGGCGGCCGGCTGACCCGGAGAGCGAGGTGGGTGCCGGTGAAGGCGACGGCGGCAAAGGCGACGGCGAAAGCGAGGAACGTCACCAGGCGGGGTCTCATGCTGCTCTCACTCCGGGAAATATGACGCGGCTTACGACCGCGAGGTTGAGCAAGCCGAAGAACATCAGGACGGCGAACTGCGGAGAGCCCAGGGTCACCGTCCGCCAGATGGCCAGTACCGTCCAGAGCACGGCCATGCCGCCGCTCCACCCGGTGACCCAGATCCGGAAGCGCCGCAGCGCACTGCCTGGTGTCCGGGTCGGATGCCAGCTCATCGTCTTACCCCGGGCGCTGTCATAGATGGCAAAGACATGCGCCCAGCCACGGGCGATCCCCAGCGGCCAGACCGACGGCCCATAGCTGGAGTTATGCCACAGGGGGTAGAGGACGAGCCCGGTGAGCATAGCTGGCAAGAGGATGACGAAGTTCCGCAGCTGGACCTGGCCGGGGAGGGCGGCGAGCATGACTACCGGGATGATCGGCCCGAAGAACGTCAGGAGGCCGGTGTAGGCGTAATAGCAGAACCCGGAGACGTAGGTGAGCCGGGCCGGGATTGTCATCGGTACGGACCACAGCCGGCGTGAGAACACGATGCCGGCGTTCCCGGTGCACCACCGGTACTGCTGGCGCACGAAGGCGTCGAGGTTGTCGGGGCAGATCCCGGTCGACAGCACGACCGGCAGGTAGACCATCGACCAGCCGGCCCGGCGCACGTCAAGACCGGTGTGCACGTCCTCGGCGTAGGGGATGAGCGTCGGGCCGCCCTGCGGCTCGAGTGCGGCCCGGCGGTAGACAGCGGAGGTCCCAACGCAGATGGCCGCGCCGAAGCGATCGCGGGCGACCTGGATCGACCGGTAGAACACCTCCTGGATCGCGCCCGCGGAATTCTCGATCCACGTCTGCCTGGTGCTGCCCCGGAAGAACTGCGGCGTCTGGACGATGGCGATCGCCGGGTCGTCCAGGTAGGGCAGCGTCTCGGTGAGGAAGTCGGGCCGCGGCGCGAAGTCGGCATCCAGGATGACCAGGTATTCGCCGTCGGTGCGCGCGAAGGCATAGCGCAGGTTGCCGCTCTTCTTGCAGGCGCGCTGATCGGGTCGCCGGATGTAGCGGAAGCCGAGGGACTCGGACATCGAACGGGCCTCGTCGGATGGCCCGTCGTCCAGGACGTAGGCCTGAGCTGGCCCGCCGTAGTCCGCGACGAGATCGGCCACGGCATTCCAGGTGTTGCGGAGCACTTCGAGCGGCTCACCGCAGATCGGCAGGTAGATATCCACGCTCGGATAGCTCGGCGGCTGCCAGGCCTGGATGCGCCCCTGGTGCGCGGCCAGGTCAAACCCGCGGCCGGTGAAGTTCACCGGCAGGCTGATCGCCTGGTAGATGAAGTACGTGGCGGTGAAGGCCATGAATGGCCAAGGCACCGGGTCATGTATCTCGAACCTGACCTGGCTGACGATGATGCAGGCCGCGCTAATGACGAGGGTGGCCGCCAAGTACGGCAGGTTCCGGGCGGCATAGGCGTACTTCTCGTTGTCATCCGGGGGCGCGGGGAGAACCACGCAGGCTTGGCGGCGGCGCCACCAGGCTCCGGCGCTGACCGCCCGTCCCGGTGGATCCAGTGCTGCTTGCCTGATGATGCTCACCGGCGCGGCTCGTATCGCCAGATCACATATGAACCCTTGCTGTCGCCGGAGATACGCCGCCCAGCGCGGAAGCCCTGCACCGGCCGTGGCGTCCCGATCCGGTCCCCCCAGATATGGCTACCGCATATGAAAAGGTACTGTCCTATTCGCGCAAGCGGGAAGCATTTGCTGATTTTCACGACGCAGGTCTCTTGAACGTCTTGGCGCCCCGGGCGAACGCGGCGATAGCCGTGGGGCTGCTCAGGCGCCAGTCTCCCATCCGGTTGGCGTCGAACCACACGAGCCCCAGCAGCCCATAAGAGCGAATACCAGTGAACAGGTCGGCGATCTTTTCTGGCTGGCCGGCGGCAGGCGTTGCGCCTGTCTCGGAGATGAGTATCGGGTTCAGTGTCAGCGCGCGCACGGCCTTGATGGTCGGCCCGAACAAGGAAGCGAACGTCCAGGACCGTGCGTTGTAGTAGCCGTCAATTCCCACCCAGGTCACATACGAACTCCCCGGCCACCAGGCGGCCGGGGAGGGAATGCCGGCCTGCGTGTCGATGACATTGATCGTCCACAGCCAGGTCACATTGCCGGCCGCCTGCTGCCGGAACACGGTGACAATGTGCCGCCAGGCGGCCACGAACTCTGCGGGGGATGTGTGCCGGTGGCCCCACGAATACCAATCCCCGTTCATCTCATGGCCGAAGGACAAGATCACCCGGCTCCCGAAAGCCTTGACCGCTGAGGCGTAGGAGCGCAAGTAGGCGTCATATTGCCCTGATGCGATGGCGGCCACGCTGACGTCGCTCGGATCGATCTGCACGAGCGGCACCGCTTTGTGCCTGACTGCCGCGGCAGCGAAGCTAGCCTGGAACGGCTCGTACCAGCCGCTGTAGTACACGACCACACCTGGCTTGACCCCGGTGGCCGCGGCGAATGCGGTCAGCCCGGAGTATGACTCAGGTACCCCGGGCTCATATACCCCGAGGTAGGCCTCTGGCGTGCGCGGGAGAGTGGCCCGCTGCGGCGCGGCTGGGTCTGCGGATTTGCCGGGCACTGATCTGCCGCCCAAGCCGGTGGCCACGGTGATCGCAACCGCAACAATGATTGCTGCCCCGATAGCCACGATCCACCTGAGCTTCACCCGGTTGCTCCTTTCCCCGCCCTGACTGTCATCCGGGGCCGTAGTACCCCTGACCGCGGTGCTTCGCGTCATTGCTCAACGTCCCAGGCGGGTACGGCGCTGAGCATGATGAAGCGCGGCAGATTATTCATGACGCAGGTCCCTTGAACGTCTTGGCGCCACGAGCGAATGCCGCGATTGCCGCGGGGCTCCTGAGGCGCCAATCCTGGACCCCGTTGGCATCGAACCACACAAACCCCAGCAGCCCATACGAGCGAATGCCTGTGAACAGGTCAGTGATCTTCGCCGGCTGGCCCGCGGCAGGCGACGCGCCCGTCTCGGAAATGAGTACCGGATCGAGGGTCAGCGAGCGTATGGCTTTGATGGTCGGCCCGAACAAGGAAACAAACTTCCATGACGACTTGAGGTAGTAGCCGTCAATTCCTACCCAGGTCACATACGAACTGCCCGGCCACCAGGGGGCCGGGGAGGGAATGCCCCCCCGCGTATCGATGATGTTGACCGTCCACAGCCAGGTCACGTCGTCGGCGCCCTGCTGCCGGAACACGGTGACAATGTGCCGCCAGGCGGCCACGAACACCGCTGGGGGCGTGTGCCGGTGGCCCCAGGAGTACCAATACCCGTTCATCTCATGGCCGAAGCCGATGATGACGCCCCGGTCAGTCTTCGCGCCATAGCGGGCCACGTTGGTGGCAAAGGTCTCCAGGTAGGTGTCGAACCGGCCCTTGACGATCGCCGTCAGGTTGACGCCGGACGGTTCCATCTGGATAAACGGGACGGCACCGGTGTCTGTCACCTTGACGGCGAATGCGGACCGGAATTTCTCATACCAGCCGCTGTAGTAGAGCGCGACATTTGGCCGTACGCCGGTGACGTGCGTGAAGGACTCGATCGGCGCGTAGCTGTCGGGCACACCCTTGGCGAAGGCTCCCAGGTAGGACGCAGGCTGGGCGGGCAGGGTAATCCGCACCGGATGATGGCTGTACGTTCCGATCGCAGGCGTCCCTTCACCTGACGACGGTCCGGGGCCAATCGGGGCGGTAACCCTCGTCACGGCGACCGTGACGAGGGCCACCGCAACCACCACGCATGCGCCGATGACGACCGCGCGGATGCGCCGGCTTGGGTGACGGCCTGGTTGCGGTGGCCCCGGAGGCCAGGGCACGGACGGCTCCGGCGGCGGAATGGTCATGCAGCCTTCCTTCCGGGGAAGATCAGCCGGCCGACGATGAGCGTGTTGAGGATCCCGAACACAGCCACGACGCCGAACCTGAGCGAGCCGGTCTGCTCGATGCGCCAGGCGGCAAGGCCGAGCCATGCAACGGCCAAGGTGCCGTTCCACAAGGTAACGCCCCACCAGAAGCGTCTGGTCGCATCGCCTGGCCCGCGTGTTGGCTGCCAGGACATGACCTTGCCGCGCGAATAGTCCCAGATCGCGAGCACCTGGGCCCATCCCACGGCGATAGCCAGGGGCCAGATCCGGGGGCTGTAGGGCGCGTTATGCCACAGCGGGTACAACACCGTGCCCGTGATCACAGCTGGGATCAGCAGGAGGGCGTTGCGGAGCCGGATCTCATTGGGCAGGAACGCGAGCAGGGTAATCGGGATCAACGGCAGGATCAGGGTTCGCAGCGCCGTGGTGAGGTTCCACAACCATCCGGCGATGTAGGGCAGCCGCGCTGTCCACGGCATCTGGACCCGCCACATGTGCCGGGTCCAGATCAAGGAGGTCGCTCCGCAACACCATCGGTATTGCTGGCGCATGAACGCGTCGAGAGTGGAGGGGCAGATACCGGCCGCCAGGGGAATGGGCAGGTAGGTGAGTTGGTACCCGTAATAGCGCATGTCGAGGCCGGTATGCGAATCCTCCGCGTATGGGATCTCGGTAAACCCGCGGCACGGCTCGAGCGCAGCCCTGCGGTAGACAGCGTTGGAACCAACGCACAGCGCGGAGCCGAACCGATCACGCGACACCTGCACCGCCCGGTAGAACACCTCCAGCGTCGGGCTGGCGGCCCGCTCGACCCAGGCTTGCCGGGGGCTTACCCGGAAAAATTGGGGAGTCTGCACAATCCCGATAGCCGGGTCGCTCATGTAGGGGAGTGTCTCTGCCAGAAAGTCCGCTCGCGGCCGGAAATCAGCATCGAAGATCACAATGTGCTCGCCACCGGTGCGCTCGAATGCATAGTTGAGGTTTCCGGCCTTCTTGTGCTGGCGCTGGTTCGGCCGCCGCACATAAACAAATCCAAATGACGGGGCAAGCGCCATCGCGTCGTCGCTTGGCCCGTCATCCAGGACGTAAGCGTGCGCGTTGCCGGGATACGCCTGGATCAGCTCGAAGACGCCGATCCAGGTGTTGCGGAGCACCTCCACCGGCTCGCCGCAGATCGGCAGAAAGATATCCACCTTGGGATAGCGGCGCGGGTGCCATTCTCTGACGCGCGCCTCGTGTGCGGCCAGGTTGAAGCTGCGGCCGGCAAAGTTTACCGGCAGGCTCACAGCCTGATAAGCAAGGTAGAGCATCGTGTAGCCAGCGAAGGCAAGCATGATCGTGTCGCGAAATTCCATCCATGCCTGTGCCACGATTACGCACACCGCGCTGGCAGACAGGGCCGCGGCGAGGAACGGCAGCGAACGCCAAGCGTAGGAAGACTTCTCGTCGCCATCAGGGGGCGCCGGCAGTACCAGATTGGTATAGCGGTGCCGTCCTTTGGGTGGTGCGGCGGCGGCGGTCATCCCGAGTTCTCGCGGACCCAGATCCGAAACGCGCTGTGCAGTCCGGCAGCCCTGTAGGGCAGCGTTGCGACTAGCTTGTAACCACCGTAGGAGCGGATGTCCTGGCTGATAATCTCATCCGTTGCGTGCGAGTCACCGAACGAAAGGGCGATCACGGAAAAGTAGCGGTGTCTAATAGCATCGGCGTATGCCGGTCGTTCAATAAGGTAATTCCCCGTCTGCGGATCCTGATAGCGAAGGAACCACGGTCCGTTGAAAATCATGCCACCCAGCTCACCCGGCAGGTAAAACTCGATGACGTTGCCGTTGTCGGCGGCAAGGACGCGGCCCTTGTGCGCGGGCAGCACTGTGCGCAGCCGCGCGACGAAACTCGCAGTGTCCGGCCAGGAGACGAAGTGGGTCTGAGCGAGTGATGCTCCGACAAGAAGGCCGGCGACAGCCACGCCGGTGCTGGCCATCAGGGCTCGGCGCTTTTTGACTGCGGGCACGGCGTCAGCGAGCGATGCAAGCGCGTACCCTCCTACCGCCGCGGCGAACCATGCCCCGAAGCCGACGTGCTTGAAGAGGCTGGTAAAGACATGTATTCGCGCCTGATTGGCGGGTGCCAGTACGATCGCGCAAGCCAGCACGCAGGCGCACAGCTTTGCGGAAATCTCAGTCTGTTTGACTATCGCCACCGCAGAGCCAATCAATACGAGGACTACGATGAGAGCGACCCAGCCGAAGCTGTCGGCGATGATCCCGGCTGCCGATGACTCGCCGCGCGCGCGGCTTAGTGTCGTGTAGTTGATGCCCCGCCAGTAGGCATGACCGCCGAGCCGGATACCCAGGAACAGCAGCAGGCATAGTGCCCACAAGATGGCCAGGGCTGTAACGATGCCCTTTTTGCGGCTTCCGGCTCGCCAGGTTGCCAGCCCGGCCAGAACGATGACGACGGGGTCAAACAGTGTTGCGGCATACTTGGCCGCGTCAGCCATGGCGAGCGCGCCGGCGACGCCGAGCAGCAGGGGTACCTGCACGCTGAGGCGAGTCCCGGCCGAGCGCACGCCCAGCCACGTGGCGAGGGCCAGCAGAAAGAGGGCCATCGCGTCGTAGGTAGCAAACGCCCCGAGAAACTGGGTGGCGCCGAGACCTACGAAGAGCGCGGCTGCGAAGTCGGCTGAGCGCCGGTCAAAGAGGCGCCGGGTCACGCCGTGCAGGAGTGCCGTTGCGCTGAGCATGAAGCACAGAGAGAGAATGCGGCCGCCGGCGAGACCGCCGAGGGCAGTGGCCAGGGCTCCCAACGGTGGGTAGACGACCGGAGCACCCGAGAAGTAGGTGGGAAAGTCGGGAATCGACGTCCCGTGCAGCCAGTGCGCCCACTGCAGGCGTCCTGACCAGAGATAGAGGGCTTCATCTGGGAAGGCCGTGTTACTCCACACCAGCCGCAATGACAGAACAGCCTGAGCGGCGAGTATGGCCGTCAGCGGCAGCGCCCGCGCGTGGGCGAAGGCGTGGCTGCTCCAGACCACTCGCCGCCGCCGGCTGGCCTGTGCCCTCCTGGCCGCCAGGCGGCCAGGGGTCGCCGGGTCCGGGCGCACAGGGATCCCGGGTGGATCGATGACCGGGGACGCCGTGACCGGGGACGCCGTGACCGGGGACGCCGTGACCGGGGACGCCGTGACCGGGGACGCCGTGACCGGGGACGCCGTGACCGGGGACGCCGTGACCGGGGACGGCATGACCGGGGACGGCATGACCGGGGACGGCATGACCGGGGACGGCACCGGCTGGGCATGTGGGGCGCTGGCGGGCCGACCTTGTGCCGGTGGCTCGAGTTGTGGCGCAGCCGATTTGGCGGCCGGGAGTGGCCCGCCCGGCGTGACCGCTTTCGCGAGGCTGACCGCTGCGGCGAGCCCGGCCTGCTGCGACTCGGTGAAACCCCGGGCCGTCTTGTCCGGTGGTGAATCGATGATGGCCAGAGCGTCAGTAATTTGGGGACCGCTGGCGAGCTTCTCCTGGTCGTCGGGGGGCGCAGGAAGCAACGCGACCTGACGCCGCCGCCACCAGGTTGCGACCGTGACCGCACTCCCCGGTGGCTGCTGTGCGTCTTCACCGGACACGTTCACCGCTGGGGCTCGTGTTGCCAGATCACGTATGTTCCCCGGGGGCCGTACGGGATGACTTCGATGATGCGGTAGTGGTGGGTGCGGCGCAGGTCGGCGGCGATGCGGTGGTCCAGGGCGGTGGTGTCCGCGAAGTTCAGCGCGACCAGGGTGAAGTAGCCGTGCGTGATGAACTCGGCGAACACGCCGGCGTTGCCGGCGCCGGTCACGCCGCCCGCGGTGGACGGGCCGCCGGTGCTGGCCCCGGTGGACAGCGCGATGTTGCGGGTGCTGGACCACCGCTTCCACTGGCTCCCCGCGGGCAGGTAATACTCCGCGATCGAGGGATCCTCGACCAGCAGGTGCCCGCCGCCCCGGTCAGCCAGCGGCCCGAAGATCGCGGTGAAACTAGCCGAGTCAGGCCAGCTGGTGGAGAACGCCCGCGACTGGCTGGCCCCCAGCGACAGCGGGAACGCCAGCGCGATCACGCACGCCCCGCAGTTCAGCGCCCGCGCCCGCGCGGACGGCGCCGCCGAGACCAGCCGGCCCGCCGCATATCCCGCCGCGATCGCAGCGAACCAGGCACCCAGCACCACATGCTTGTTCAGCGACGCGACCGTATGCAGCCGCGCCTGCTCCACCGGCCCGAGCAGCGCCGCCGCCGCCAGCACCGCCAGCAGCCACGTCCGGGCCCGCCCCGCCCGGCCCGCCCAGCTGACCACCACCCCGCCCACCGCCAGCACCGCGATAACACCGAACCACGACCACGCATCACCCAGCACCGCCAGCGGCGAATCACCCCCCGCCACCCGCCCCAGCGTCGTCTGCTCAATCCCGCTCACATACGAGCCCCCACCCACCAGCACCCCCGCCAGCAACAACGCAGCCAC
>Ga0265338_10001553_pt1 | contig 37096 bp, 31 predicted proteins | sample 42126metaG_FD_193579 | JGI IMG/M metagenome (GOLD analysis project Ga0265338, IMG submission 193579) | Rhizosphere microbial communities from Carex aquatilis grown in University of Washington, Seatle, WA, United States - 4-21-26 metaG | ecosystem: Host-associated > Plants > Roots > Rhizosphere... | reverse complement strand
CTGTAATTCAACTGTCTACCGATGTAAAAGAATTAGCGGCTTGGGACAATGCTGATTCGTGGGGATATGACCTACCGGGACAATTTGCCTTCAAGCTTTACGACACCTACGGCTTTCCGCTGGACCTGACCGAGTTGATGGCGCGCGAACGCGGTTTGACCGTTGACACGGCTGGCTTTGAAAAATTGATGGGAGAGCAGCGTACCCGCGCCCGCGCCGCGCAGAAGAAGGAAATCATTTCGCTTTCGCAAATCGAGACCAGTACGCCCACGAAGTTCATTGGTTTCGACAAGCTGGAGACGACGGCCAGGGTGCTCGAAGTCGTGTCGCTCAAGGACAAGACCGCCGTCATTCTCGATACCAGCGCCTGTTATGCCGAGATGGGTGGTCAGGTGGGTGACACTGGCGAGCTCAAACACGGCAGTCAGCTCTGGCGCATCGTCAACACCCAGAAATCCGGCCATACCTGGCTGCATTTCATTGAAGAAACGGGAGCGCGACCGTCCCGGTCGCAGTTCGGTGCGTCTCGCGCCGAACATTCGGCCGGCGGGACGCCGACCGAAGCGGGCGAGACGCCCGCGCTCCCGATTGCCGGAAATTCCGGAATGCTTTCTGTTGACCGTGTGCGTCGCAACGCCATCCAGCGCCACCACACCGTTACGCATTTGCTGCACTGGGCGTTGCACGAGGTCGTGAGCCGTGACGCTTCGCAGAAAGGCTCGTTCGTCGGTCCGGACAAATTGACATTCGATTTCAATTCGCAACCACTCACGCCACAACAGGTGGCCGACATCGAAAAGCTCGTCAATGAACGCATCCTGGAAAACGCCGGCGTTAGCTGGACGGAAGTGCCCTACGCCGGCGTGAAATCGCGCAAGGACGTGATGCAATTCTTCGGCGACAAGTATGGGGAGGTAGTGCGTGTGGTTCAGGTGGGCGGCACCCCCGGTGCCTTGGATGGTTATTCAATGGAACTCTGCGGCGGCACGCACACGCGCGCGACGGGCGAGATCGGTTTGTTCCGCATCGTGGGCGAAAGCGCGATTGCCGCCGGCGTCCGGCGTATTGAAGCCGTCGCCGGCCTGGAAGCCTATCGCAAGGCCACTGACGAGTTGCAACTTATCAAATCGCTGGCGGGCAGGGTCAATTCGCCCGTACACGAACTGGAAAAGAAAATTGAGTCGCTGCTCGAACACCAGAAGGCGGTCGAGAAACAACTCAAGTCGGCGCAGCAACGCGAAGCTTCCAATGCCGCGAGCCGTTTGCTCGAGGAGATTAAAACCATCAACGGGATTCCCGCCATCATCCACAACCTGGGCGCGGTGGATGGCGATTTTCTCCAGTCCGTTGCCGATTCATTGAAGGAAAGTTTCAAGGGCGTCATTGTGCTCGGCGGCGGTTCGCAGGTTGGGAGCGTTGCGCTTGTCGCGGCGGTCACGCCCGATTTCGTCTGGAAATTTCAAGCCGGCAAAATCATTCAGCAGATTGCGCCGATTGTCGGTGGCAAAGGCGGTGGCAAACCGGACAATGCCCGCGGCGGCGGCAAGGACGCCAGCAAACTGGATGAAGCGCTGGCCAAGGTAAAAACCTTGATGGGCTGAACAGCAAAAAGCTTCTTTTGGTCCGGCGGCGCATTTTTTGAGGCTGTTCCCACCGATTTTGGCAGGAATCAGTCCTTTACTGCCATGAGTAGATTATTTTACTGATTATCAATCGCTTGTATCATTTTTCTCTTTTTCCCTGTTGCTGGATAATTCGCGCTTCTAAAATTCAGCCAGTATGAACTGTAAACGGAGGCTGAACAAGGCTCCCCATGGCAATATTGAATTGAGACAGATGCAGTTAAAGGACCTGCCCCCAGTTTTTCGACTGGGACAAAGGCTTTTCACAGCTGAGGATCTGCCGACGTTGTATCGCAGTTGGGATGAACATGAGATTTTGGAATTGTTCAGTTCGGACGAAGAAACCTGCCTGGTGGCGGAGGACGATGGAAAGATCGTCGCGTTCGCGCTGGGCAGCATGATGGAGAAGCCGCGCAGTGCCTGGCGTTACGGCTGGCTGGAGTGGCTTGGGGTGGGACCGCGTTACAAGCGGTGCGGCATCGCCCGGCGGTTGCTGAACCAATTAACGCAGCTCTTCATTGACCGGGAAGCGCGGATCATGCTGGTGGACACCGACGAAGAAAATGCCGATGCCCTGGCGTTCCTGCGCCAGACGGGCTTCGGCCAGGAAACCCGGCACGTGTATCTGTCGCGAAATCTGGACGAACATCCCAAGCGGATTGAACGCCGGAACGGACACCGCAACGGTCGGGTCCACTGATAGGTGGTGCCAGGAGGCGGTCAGCCGAGCCGCGTCCGCAATTTGGCAAGCTGTTCGCTCAGGGCCTTGGGCAGTTTGCTGCCGAATTTTGCGTAATTCACGGCTACGTCTTCGGCTTCCTCTTTCCAGCCGGCCATGTCCACCGCGAGCAATTGCTGGAGATCGTTGGCGGGCAGTTTCAACCCGGAAATGTCAATCGCGTCCGGTGTGGGCAGATTCCCAATCGGCGATTTTTGCGCCTTGCCGGTGCCTTCCACCCGTTCGCAAATCCACTTGAGCACGCGGCTGTTTTCACCGTAACCGGGCCAGAGCCATCTGCCGTTCTCATCCTTGCGAAACCAGTTCACGAAGTAAACCTTCGGCAGCTTGGCGCGGTCGGTGCGCTGCGCGAAGGAGAGCCAGTGGGCAAAGTAATCCCCCATGTTGTAACCGCAGAACGGCAGCATGGCGAAGGGATCGCGCCGCATCACCCCGGCCTGGCCGAGCGCCGCGGCGGTGGTTTCCGAACCGCAGGCCGAACCCATGAACACCCCGTGCTCCCAGTCAAAGGCTTCATTCACCAGCGGAATCGTGTGGGGCCGGCGGCCGCCAAACAAAATCGCCGAGAGCGGCACCCCTTCGGGATTCTGCCAGTCGGGGTCGATGACCGGACATTGTGAGGCGGGCGCGGTAAACCGAGAATTTGGGTGTGCACCCTTCTTTCCACTGTCGAGCGTCCATTCATTGCCCTGCCAGTCAATGCCTTTGGCCGGTGCGGGCACACCCATGTCTTCCCACCACACGTCGTTGTCCGGTGTCAGCACGACGTTGGTAAAAATCGTGTTTTTTGCGCAGGCCGCGAGCGCGTGCGGATTGGATCTCGCGGAAGTGCCCGGCGCCACGCCGAAAAAGCCGGTTTCCGGGTTCATGGCATAAAGCCGCCCGTCTTTGCCAACGCGAATCCACGCGATGTCGTCGCCCAGCGTGGTGACTTTCCAGCCCGGCACCGTCGGCTGCATCATCGCCAGATTCGTTTTTCCGCACGCGCTCGGAAACGCCGCAGCGATGTAATATTTTTTGCCCTGGGGCGAAGTCAGGCAAAGAATGAGCATATGCTCGGCCATCCAGCCTTCCTTCCTTGCCACGGTGGAGGCGATGCGCAGCGCGAGGCATTTTTTGCCAAGCAACGCGTTGCCGCCATAACCGGAGCCGTAGGACCAGATGGAAGGCTCGTCGGGGAAGTGAACGATATATTTGTTTTTTGGATCGCCTTCGCAGGGCCAGGAAACGTCCTTTTGACCGGGCGCCAGCGGTGCGCCCACCGAGTGCAGGCAGGGGATAAACGTGCCGTTCGCGCCCAGTTTGTCCAGCTCGGTCTGGCCCATGCGCGTCATGATGCGCATGTTGACCACCACGTAAGGTGAATCGGTGATTTCAACGCCGATTTTGCAGATGGGCGAATCGAGCGGTCCCATCGCGAACGGAATCACGTACATCGTCCGGCCTTTCATGCAGCCCTTGAACAAACCGAGGAGCTTTTGCTTCATCTCGGCGGGATCGGCCCAGTTATTCGTCGGCCCGGCCTCGTCCCCGGTTTTTGAGCAGATGAACGTCCGGTCTTCCACGCGGGCCACGTCGCTCGGGTGCGAGCGCGCCAGGTATGAGCCGGGGCGTTTCTTTTCGTTGAGCCTGGTGAACGTGCCGCTCTTGACCATCAGATCGCATAACATCTGGTTTTCCGCCTCCGAACCGTTGCACCAATGGAGGCGCTCCGGCCGGCAGAGGCCGGCCATTTGTTGAACCCAATCGAGAATCTTTTGATTGGCGGTCTGTGGTTTGTCGTATGCGTTGCTCATTATTTATATCAATGCTCGCTTTAAGTTGCGGATGTCAGCACAAACTGCCAGAGACGAGGTAACTTGAACAGTCCAAATTGAAATTTTCCGGGGCGCGGGAGTGCAATTTGATACTGACGCCCAATGTTCCATCCACTCTGGTGTGTTTGTCGATGATGGCGACTTGGTTATGAGCTTGGGCGCATCTCAGTTTGTTGGCAGTCATTTGGTTCCGGAGGAACCATCGAAAATAGCCCGGCGTTTCAACGCCGGGAAGGATGGGAGGCACGTTGCGTCCCGCAGGGACGGCTGAAATAAACCACCTTTTTCGGTCGTTCCTGCGGGACTTGTGGCAATCTCGTCACGTCCCGGCGTTGAAACGCCGGGCTATTCTCAATATGTTCCTTTGGAACATGGCAGGTGCGGTTGTTCTGTAAATTGAGATGCGCCCTATGAGCTTCGGGCAGCTTCCAGCAAAGGCGGAGCGACTTTCGGCAGAAAGCCGTCATCTGAAGTTTGAAGACAAATTTACGGCGCTCCACCGAGGCGCCGTTGCGGGAAGCTTTTGCGTCGCGCCCTGTCCGGAGTTATGCTAAAAATGAATCGGCCATGAGTTCGCCGTCCATCAATCCCGCCGACCCGCCCGAGGCTGACCCCTGCCTCACGCGTTCCGTCGTGGACACGCTGGCCGAGGAGCCGACGCTGGAAGCGGTGACCATTGACCGCGCGCATCAGAAAATTTCCGTGGCCACGCTGGGCCGCGCCGATGTGGCCAAACTGACCGCGCGCATCACAACCCAGTTTCAGGCCGCTCAAGCTGTCGACGCCAGCCGCGCCTGTTCGTTGTTGAGCGGCGCGGGCGATTGTTTCACGTGCGACACGCCGTTGTCCGAAGCCGAACGTAAAACAATCACGATTCAAAACGACGGCCCGACCACGACCATCGCACGCGTCACCTGTCCGACCGCGCCGACGTTCTGGCGCTGGCGGGATATCCCGTTTCCGAAAGTCGTTCCGCGCGACGTTGAATTTCTCGAACACGTCGGGGAGATTAACGAGTGGAAAACCCAGCTTGCCGCCGCGATTTTGTGCGGCGTGTTCGGACTGGCCGGTTTTTTCCTTGGTCGATCCGGTTTTCACACGCCGGCGATTGTCAGTTTTGTGGCGGCCTGCCTTGCGGGCGGTTTTTATCCGGCGACGGAGGTTTGGGAGCGGCTGCAAAAGCGGACGATTGACGTGCATTTTCTCATGCTCTTCGTCGCTGCCGGTGCGGCCAGCATCGGTGCCTGGGCGGAAGGCGCCACGTTGTTGTTTCTGTTTTCGCTCTCCGGGGCGCTCGAACATTATGCGCTCGGCCGCACGCAAAAAGAAATCCGATCGCTTTTCCGCGACGCGCCGAAGGTCGCCACGGTGATTGACGCTCAGGGGAATGAACGCGAAGTCAAAGTCGAACAACTCAAACGGGGGATGCGCCTGCTCATCAAACCCGGCGTGCAATTTCCCGTGGACGGCGAAATCGCCAGGGGCAATACCGCCGCAGACGAATCGAATCTGACCGGCGAAGCCACGCCTGTCGAAAAAAAAATCGGCGACAACGCGCTTGCCGGGACCATCAATTTGTGGGGCGTGGTCGAGGTCGCTGTCACCCGGCCCGCCGCCGAAAGCTCGCTCCAAAAAATCATCACCCTCATCCGCGAGGCGCAGCAGCAAAAAGCGCCCGCGCAGATGTTTGCCGACAGGTTCAGCACCTATTACACCTACGGCGTCATCGGTCTGTCGTTCGCGATGTTTTTCGTGTGGTGGCTCGGCTTCGGTCTGGAGGCATTCAAATCCACGGTCGAGTCGCACAGCGCATTTTACCGGACGATGACGCTGCTGGTCGTCTCGTCGCCGTGCGCGCTTGTGCTTTCAATTCCGTCGGCGGTGCTCGCGGCCATCGCGTGGGGCGCGCGGCACGGCATCCTGTTCCGCGGCGGCGCGGCGGTGGAAAAGCTCGCCGAGATCAACACCGTCTGCCTCGACAAAACCGGCACGCTCACCACCGGCGAGCTGCGCGTGGAAACCGTCGAGAGTTTTCCGCCCGGACGCGAAAAAGAAATTGTGCAGCTCGCGTATTCGCTGGAAAAACTTTCGACGCATCCGCTCGCCCGCGCCATCACCCGCCACGGCAAACAGCACGGTCTGGAAGTCATCGAATTCCCGCAATTTGAATCCGTCACCGGCGAGGGCTTGAAGGCAACGCACGACGGCAAGGAAATCTTTCTCGGCAAACGCGAATGGGTTGAATCGCAGGTTTGCCGGGGCGGATTTGCCGCGCCCCAATCCGGCGCCGGCACGTCCGAGGTCTGGGTCGCCGGCGGCGATTTGCTGGGCCGCGTGATTTTGCGCGACGACATCCGTCCGCAGTCCGCCTCGGTCGTGGAGGAATTGCGCGGCGAAGGGCTGCGCAGCGTGGTATTGACCGGCGACCGCAAGGCCGCCGCCGAGCATTTGCGCGCGGCATTGAAGCTGGACGACGTGCGCGCGGAATTGAAACCGGAGCAGAAAGTCGCCGCCATCCAGGAATTGAGCGGACAAGGAAAGCGCGTGGCGATGATTGGCGACGGCGTGAATGATGCGCCGAGTCTCGCCGCCGCGCACATCGGCGTGGCAATGGGCGCGCGCGGATCGGACGCCGCGCTGGAGCAGGCCGACGTGGTGCTGATGCACGACCGGCTGGAAAATTTTCTCGCCGCGTTTCGCTTGAGCCAGCGGGCGCGGCGTATCATCCGTCAAAATCTTGTCATTTCGCTCGGCACGGTGGTGGTGTTGGTGACATTTGCCATGCTCGGAAAAATTCCGCTGACCATTGGCGTGGTCGGCCACGAGGGCAGCACGGTGGTGGTGGTGATGAACAGTTTGCGGTTGTTGTTTGGCGCGGCATCGGCGAATAAAAAGGCATGAACGCGCACGGATTCGTTTCCCAATTTGAGCATCTGATCAAAAAGGGCAGGTCGCTGCGTCCCGGAAAAATTATCCGGCCGGCGCGGGCCCGGATTCCGGCCAGCGCGCCCAAGGCCTTGATTTTTTCACCGCACCCGGACGACGAATGCATCGTCGGCGGGCTGGCGCTGCGGCTGTTGCGCGAGGCCCGGTGGAACGTCATCAACGTGGCGGTGACGCTCGGCAGTCAGAAGAGCCGGCGGGCGGCACGTCGGCGTGAATTATGCGACGCCTGCAAGTCGCTGGGCTTTGGTTTGATTCTGCCCCGGGAACAGGGTTTGGAGCGCATCACTCTTAAATCACGTAAACATGACCGGGCGCATTGGAAAGCGGCGGTCAAAATCATCGCCCGGATTCTGACGGAGCAGCGCCCGCGCGTGATTTTTGTTCCGCATGAGAATGACTGGCATCCGGCGCACGTTGGCACGCATTTTTTGGTTTTGGACGCGCTCAAGATCCTGCCGGCCAGTTTTCCCTGCCACGTCGTTGAGACGGAATTTTGGGGGCAGATGACGGAGCCCAATTTGCTGGTGGAATTGGGTGCCGCGGAGGCTGGCGATCTGGTCGCGGCGCTGGCGTGCCACACCGGTGAGGTGCGGCGCAATGCCTATCACGCGCGGTTGCCGGCGTGGCTGGTTGACAATGTGCGGCGCGGCGCGGAACTTGTCGCCGGGCCGGGCGGGGCGGCGCCGGATTTCGTATTCGGCGCGATTTACCGGCGCCGGAAATGGTCGCGCGGCCGGTTGATTCCGGTTCAATCCCAGCGAAGGTTTTTGTCGCGCACCATGAACGCCGGGAAACTGTTTGAATAAAAACAATTCAGGCGGCGCGAACGTTTTGCGCCTGGCCTGTCCGAAGGATTGAATGAAAAGGAAACTGATTTGGATTCCGGGAGTGTTGATCGTGATTTTTGCCTTGGTGCAATTCATGAATCCGTTGCGCACGAACCCGCCGGTCGTTCATGATTTCCTGGCCGCCGAAGCGCCGCCGCCGCCCATCGCCGCCCTGTTCCGCGGGGCGTGTTACGATTGTCATTCCTACGAAACCCAATGGCCGTGGTACAGCCGCATCGCGCCGGTGTCATGGTTGATCGCGAACGACGTCCAGGGCGGGCGCCGGCATTTAAATTTTTCCGACTGGCCGGTGGCTGACCCGGAGCGCGCCGCCAAGCGGCTGGAAAACGCCAGCGAAGAATTGGGTTACAACGAAATGCCGCCGGCCAAATACAAACTGATCCATCCGGCGGCCCGGCTGACCGCCGCCGAACGCCAGCAATTGATTCAATGGCTCGATCAGAAGGCCAAACAATTGAAAGCCGTCACGGCAGGAAAATAATTTCATGCTCCACAGCGAACTGGTTCCGGCCAAAGAAAAAAATTCCCGTCGGCTGATGGTGATGCTGCCCGGCCTGGGCGACAGCGTCGAAGGCTACCGCTGGCTGCCGGAGGCGATGGGCCTGCCCTGGCTGAATTATCTGCTGGTGAACGCCCCGGACGAATACTACGGCGGTTATTCCTGGTTTGACCTGAACGACCTCCTGCCCGGCGTGCAGCGCAGCCGGAAATTGCTGTTTGAGTTGCTCGACGATTTGCGCGCGCGTGGATTCCCGGCGGAACAAATCACCCTGGGCGGTTTTTCGCAGGGCTGTTTGATGGCCGTCGAAGCCGGGTTGCGTTATCCGCAGCGGCTGGCCGGCATTGTCGGCATCAGCGGCTGGGTGTGCGAGCCGGGAAAATTATTGCAGGAACTTCCGCCGGTTGCGCGGCAACAACGGCTGCTGATGACGCATGGCACCGCTGACCCGATGCTGCCGATCGCCCAGGTCCGCCCGCAAATCCCGCTGCTCAAAGCCGCAGGCATCAATGTGGAGTGGCGCGAATTCAACAAGCCGCACACGATGATCGAGGAGGAGATCGCGGTGATCCGTGATTTTGTGAAGGCTGGTTATCCCATTGCGGGGAAATAACCGGCGCGTCGTTCAGCGAGGCTGACCGCTTGTTCAAAATGTGTTCTCCCGTGGCAGCCGGGGTAATGAGGCTCAAATGACCTTCAGTACGATCATTTATTCAGAGCCTCCTTACGTCAGCTGCTACGACATCAACCGTTTGCTACACTTCCACTTCGCGGTGGGCACCGGGAATCCAGATTTGTTCCGGGCGCGGCTGGCCGGCGGTTTCCCAATCCATGGCGCGGTTGACGATGGCCCGCATCTGGGTGAACCACCAGCTGGCGCGGGCGCGACGGTTCCGCGCGGCAGGATGTCCCGTCCCATTCATGTGGAATTTGTTGCCGTGGATGCCGAGTTCGAGTTGTTCGTTGTTCATATCAAGCCTTTCATTTTTGACGGCATCCTAACGGGTTGGGTTGGACAAATGCTGTCCAAGCTAGAAGAAAAATTGTTTGGCCCGAAAGCCTGAAATTGGACGACAAAGTTGGAAAACAACCGGTTATTGCTGAAGAGTGACTATATCCCCGGGTTGCAGCGGCACGTCCTGACCTTGAAGCAAATCCCGTGGATTAATGCGGGTCGTCTGGCCTTGTCGCGTCAGAATGATTCCTCTTGGATTGCCGGAACCGGTGTAATCCGCGGCGATAATGGCCTGGGAGAGCGTCAAGTTATTCGTCCACGTTACTTCAGGATTATGCACCGGCCCGATGACCACCACGCTGGTGCGCTGCATGGCCGCCATGCGATCAAACGCGTCCCTTTGACCGGCAATATAGGCGGCCTGTGCCTGGACTTCCGCCTGGGAGTGCGTGGTGCAGCCGGGCAGGAATGCTCCGATCAGGAACAAAACAGCCAGCGCTCCACAGACGTAAACGATTTTTTGACACCGGTCCATCTTACTGCGGTTTCTTGATCTTGAGGATCTTTCCGAATTCACCTTCGACCGGTTCGATTTCGATTCGCCCGCTTTCGGTCGTGTCCGGGGCTTTGGTTTTCTTTTCCACTTTCGGCGCGATGGCCATGGCCGGCAGCGCGGCGGCGGGGAGGGATTCGGACGGTTCGCTGTCGGGCGGTTCCACGCCCTGGCCGGGGATGAAGAAATTGCTCCGCGTTTCCAGCCATTTGGCATAACGCTGGAAGGTCCACATGCCGTGATCGGCTCCGGTTTCAATGGCCGTAATGACTTTGAAAAATTCGCGGGTCCGGACGAAATTTTTCACGGCATGGGTCGCCATCAGGATTTCACACTCGGGGACGGCGATGTTCAAATCCTGCCGGAAGCGGAGCCGCTGCGAGACCACCGCGACGAGGCAATCGGACAGTTGCGCGCAGACGGCGCTTTGTATTTCCGCCGGAAAAGCGGAAGCCACCCGTTGCAGCGCCTCGGCGCAGGATGAGGAATGCACCGTGGCCAGGACGAGGTGGCCGGTTTCTGACGCGCTCAAGGTGAGGCGCATCGTTTCCGGATCCCGCATTTCGCCGACCATCAGCACGTCCGGGTCCTCCCGCAGGGCGTCCAGCAGGGCCTGTTCGAAACTCGGCGTATCGCGTCCGACTTCGCGCTGGCGGATGTAGGCGCGGCGCGGGCGAAACGTGTATTCGATGGGGCTTTCCACCGTCACGATGTGCCGGGTTTCGGTAAGATTGATTTCCTGGATCAAGGCCGCGAGGGTCGAGGATTTGCCGCTGCCCGTGGGGCCGCAGATCAGGATCAGGCCGTGTGAATTTTTGACAAGTTTCTTCAGGTCAGGATGCAGGTTGAGCTTTTCAACCGTGGCCTGAAAGGAACTGAGCAGTCGGATGGCCAGCCCGACGCCGCGCGAGGTTTGCAGCACGTTGATCCGGCAGCGGACGCTGCGGATGGTTTTGGACAGGTCAAAGGAACGCCGCTCCAGAAAGACCGGCCACTGGCTTTCGCCGATGAGGGTCCGTGCCGCCTCCAGCAGCATTTTCGGCGCAATCGGTTCGCCCTGCACCCGCAAGGCGCCGCGCACGCGCACCGCCGCCGGCATCCCGGCCTCCAGATGCAAATCACTGGCGCCACTGCCTGCCGCTGATTCAATCAAAGATTCCAATTCCATGCGATTTCAACCTGTTTTAAGCAACACTGGTGCCACCAAAAAGTTTTTAAGATTGGGTGAAGGAATTTTTCCAGGCCGCCACGGCTTTCTTGATTTCCCCCGCGCAATCCATCCTTGGCTTTACAAAGCGCGGCGTGAACCAGGGGAACATTCCAATCAAATCGGACGTCACCAGAATCTGTCCATCGCAATCGTCGCCGCTGCCGATGCTGATGGTGGGGATGGAAATTCGTTGCGTCAATTCCCGCGCGACCGGCGGCGTCACAATCTCCAGCACCAGGGCGAACGCGCCAGCGCCGGCCAGTGCTTCCGCATCCGCGAACAGGGCCTCGCGCTCGGATTCGGTCCGGCCCTTGATTTTGTAGCCGCCTTCCTCCCGCACGTGCTGCGGCTGCATGCCCAAATGACCGCAATAGGGAATGCCCGCCGCGACAATGGCCCGGACCTGCTCAAGGATCGAACGGCCCCCTTCGGCTTTCACGGCGTCGGCGCCGGCCGCGACGAGCCGGCGGGCGTTGGCCACCGCGTCCGCCACGGTTTCGTAGCTTTGGTAGGGCAAATCCGCCGCCAGCAGCGCGCGCGGTTTGGCGCGAGCGGCGGCGCGCATGTGATGCTCCATGTCCGCCATCGTCACGTGGGTGGTGTCGGGATAGCCCAGCACGACCATGCCCAGCGAATCACCGACGTGGATGAAGGGGATGCCCGCCTCATCGAGCAATTTCGTCATGGGAAAATCGTAGGCGGTCAGCGCCGCAATTTTTTCGCCGCGGCTTTTCATCGCGCGAATCCTTTCCACGGTGACTTTTTCAGAACTCATCGGCGGTTAAAGCTTTTGAGCAATTCGTCCGGTGACACCGTGGCCGTGCCGACCTTGCCGACGACGACGCCCGCCGCGTGATTCGACAGCACGGCTGCTTCCAGTGGCGATGCCCCGGCGGCAACCGCCAGCGTGAACGTGGCAATGACCGTGTCGCCCGCGCCGGAAACGTCAAACACCTCCTGCGCCACCGTTGGGATGTGAAACGGCCTTTGCCCGCGCTGACAGAGCAACATGCCGGATTCGCCCAGCGTGATTAAAAGCACCGCCGGGCGGAGTTCGTTGAGCAAACGTTCGGTGGCGAGCATGAGGTTTTTGTCCGCCAGCGGATTCGGGTGGCGCGTTTCGTCGTGCAAATTCGCCAGCTCGAAGGTTTCCTTGCGATTTGGCGTGATGAGCGAAAGGCCGGCCAGATTCAAATGATGGACCGGCTTGGGGTCGAGGCTTAACCAGACGCCGCGGGCGCGGCAAAGCAGCTTGATTTCATTGAGCAACGGCTGCGTGATGACGCCTTTGCCGTAATCACCCACGATCACGGCGTCTGTCCTGGGGAGTTTTGATTTGATTTCGCCCAGCAAACGCCCGGTCAGGCGCGCGTCCAGACCATCGCGCGTTTCGCGGTCAATGCGGACGACCTGCTGCTGATTTGCGACGATGCGGGTTTTGACGCTCGTGTGGCGCGCGGCGTTGGCGAGCAGCCCGCCGCAATGGATGTTTTGACCGGCAAGAAGTTTTTTCAAGTGCCGGCCGTTTTCGTCCTGGCCAATCATGCCGAAAAGTTCCGCGGGCACCTTGAGCGCGGTCAAATTGCGCGCGACGTTGGCCGCCCCGCCGGGCATGAAACTTTCGCGGTCAAAATCAACGACCGGAACCGGCGCCTCGGGTGAAATGCGCGACACCCCGCCCCAGATAAACTGGTCCAGCATCACGTCGCCGACCACCAGGACGCGGGTTTTGGCGGCGGCGGCCAGTAATTTCCGGACGCGCTCGACCGATAACGTTGTGTGATTCACGGCCATCTTTTAACCGGTATTGGCTGTTGAAGGAAACAAAGAATTATCGGCTGTCGGAGTGTAAAACAATTTTCGCGCCCTCGGCCAAAAACCGGGGCGCGGAGGCGCAAACTGATTTTGGTTGAATTTAGAAATTCCAGGTAAAGCCAAGAGAGAAGGAGTGGGTGTAGAAGCCGCCTTCTTTGACGCGGTCAGGGATTTTGTTGAAGTTCCAGCTTGGGTTCGACGCGCCGAGAAATTGATAGGCGATGTTGATGGAGGTATTTTTGGTAAATGCGTATTTCAAACCAACCTCTGCTTGATAAGCGAAAACAAGGCTGTAATCACGCGTGACGGTGGGAGCAAGTCCCCCGGTGTTGAACGAGGCGATGGCAGCCGCCCCGCCCACGCCAACTCCTACGTACGAAGACAATGAACCTTTGAGCGGGACCCTGTAAGTGATGTTCATCAGCAATGGGACCGTGTACGTGTTAAAACTTTGGCCAATGGAACTCAGCGAAACGCCACCGACTTTGTCCATCGAATTCCATAACACACCGGTATCCAATTCCGCTGCCCACGACTCATTGATGTCGTAACCCAGAATAAAATCACCCCGAATGCCGGGATTAAACGTCGCTGTGCTCTTGGGGGTGCCTAGTGTTTGATACAAAGTCGCGTCTTGTTGGAACACTCCGCCGAAATCAACGTTGGCATACAGATTTTGCGTCCAATCTTCCAAAAAACCTTGTGTCTGATGTTGTGATGGCGAAGGTTGCATCCGAATTTGAGAGCTTTGCGCCGGAACCTGCGGACTTTGCGTCGGAACCTGCGGAGTTTGCGTCGGAGCTTGAGGACTTTGCGTCGGAGCCTGAGGATTTTGCTTTGACCAATCTTGCGGGTTTTTCGTCCAGTCTTGTGCGGAGACAGCCACAGTGGACATGACGAGAACAGCACCGGCTATTGTGATTGAACGAACGCTCATCTTCATCACGCAGCCAACAGCAACTCTAATGCCATGGCATTAGTCCATTTACGACTATTGCCGAAAAGCCGGTTGCGGGGAAAATCGATTCAAGAATTCGGGAATGCGTGCCTGGCAGGGACAACTTTGGAATTTTCTGATGGTTCCGAACACAGCGCGCCTTCGTTGTATTCTGGAAAAACCCGCCCTGTGTCTAAAATCCCGATTCGACTGTCTTGAAAAACCCTCCCAACCCGGATCAAACGGTTCTTCGGCTAATCCAGAAACGCCGTCAAAGGGCTCGTGGCGCTGGCGGTCTCCTGTTGTGCGACAGGCCCGGTTTCATAAGCGGCGCGTCCGGCCTCGACGGCGGTTTTGAAGGCGACGGCCATGCGGTTCGGATCGCTCGAGACGGCGATGGCGGTGTTGACGAGCACGGCGTCCGCGCCCAGCTCCATCGCTTCCGCCGCATGGCTCGGCGCGCCGAGGCCGGCATCCACGACCACCGGCACCGTGGCCTGCTCGATGATGATGCGGATTTGGTCGCGGGTCTGGATGCCGCGATTCGAGCCGATGGGGGAACCGAGCGGCATCACCGTCGCGCAGCCGGCGTCCTGCAACCGTTTTGCCAGCACCGGGTCGGCATTGATATAAGGCAGGACGGTGAACCCTTCCTTGACCAGAATTTCCGCGGCTATGAAGGTTTCAACCGGATCGGGCAGCAGATAGCGCGGGTCGGGATGAATTTCGAGCTTCACCCATTTCGGCAGGCCGGCGGCGGCGGCGAGCCGGGCAAGCCGCACGGCTTCCCCGGCATTCATCGCGCCACTGGTATTGGGCAGAAGCAGGAATTTTTTCGGGTCAATGAATTCCAGAATGTTCGCAAACGGGTCACGCTGGCCGCTCAAATCAGCGCGGCGCAGGGCAACCGTGACCATTTCCGCGCCGCTGGCCTCCAGCGCGTCGCGCATGGCTTCGGGCGAGGAAAATTTTCCCGTGCCCAGGACGAGTCGTGAGCGAAATTCACGCCCGGCAATGGTCAATGGCCGATTCGATTGCATCACGAAACAATAACAATATATCGCCGGCTGTCGAGACGCCAGTCACCTGGCAGGCGTGACGGTAACGTGGTCGAAGAGCGTGGAATTCAACGCTGAATTGTTGTGCGCGCTGAGTGCGAGTCCGGCGTAGAGGGTCCTGTTCATCGGGACGACCACGCTGTCCACGCGCTTCCAATCACTGCCGTCCGTCGAAACATAGCTGGTGAACACGTCGCCGGCGCGGACCAGACGTACCCAATAAGGAGCGGTGGTTGAGGGTCCGTCAGTGTTGCGGCTGGCTTTGTCGGTGACCGGACGCCATTGATACGCCGAACCGCCGCCGCCGGTGACCACCACCATCGCGTATTTCGAGCCGGCCGAAAAATTCTCCCGGAACATGACGCCGGCCTTGGCCCACGGGTCGGTGAATTGCATGGCAACGACACGCGCGCTGATTTGCCCGTCGCCGGTCAGCGGCGTGCCGGCAAAATGGCAGCCGTCCGCGATGTCCCAAATATCGGCGCCGGAGGCGATGAGGTTGAAGCGGCCATTCAAAAAACTGGCATCACCGGCCAGACCGACCACGCCAATGTCCACGTGCGTCCAACCTGGCGGCAGCGATGGCGGGACCGGGGACAAGGATTTGATCCATTCGCCAATTGTGGCAACTGCCTTCTGATCCACGACGTTTTTGGCCAGCGGCGGCATTTGCAGGTTGCCGACAAGGCTGACGCGATGAAGCAGAATGGATTTTGAAATGTCTCCGGGCACGATGATTTTTGCGCCGGGAATGCCGAGCGGATTGGCGACCGGGCCGTTGAGAATGCCCCGTTTTTCCAGCGGCGTGTCAAAACGCGCGTCGAAAAACGCTTCGACCCCGCCAGGCCGGTGGCACTGCGCGCAGTTGGCGTCAAGATAGGAGCGCGCGCGGAGTTCGAGCGGCGCAGTTTCGTCGGTAACGGCGATGAGTTTGGTGAACCGCGGGATGTCGGCTTCGTTGAGTTTGGTGTCAAAAAGACCGATGTGATTCCAGGCGCGAATTTGATTGTCCGTCACGCCGTCCGGGTACGCGAAATCGCCGTTGAGCTGGCGCGTTTTGACGCCCAGCACGCCGCCGGACGCGGGCGTGTGGCAGGTGAGACAATCCTGCCGGCCGGGATAAAACCAGTGTTGCGTGCGCATGCCGGTGGCGGTTTTGGTGGGAATAACCTCGGTGATTCCTGCCGTCAGCAAATCGGCGTCACTGTGGTCGGCGCGCCATTTGTAACTGGCGCCATAGACCGCGCCGTTGGTGTCGCGCACGAGCAGGCGCGTTTCGAGCCGGCGCAGGACCTTGGGGTTCGTGTCGTCCACCGGCAGTTCAAAATCTTTCACGAAGGCCGTGCCGGCGGGGAAGGTCCATTCGCCGTCCGGTGTGAAATGAACGGTGGTGCCGGCGGGCAGCGCCAGCCAGCGCGTTTTGACCGCGCCGTCCGACCACAGCGGCGTGTTGACATTGTAAGGAATCAAACCCGCCGCCGGTGTGAGACTGGCGGGGTCGTGGAACGCACCGGTTTGCGAAAGCAACTTTGGAAATGGATGGCTGGGTGGCGGCGGGCCACCGCGCGCCAGGGTGTAAATGCGCCCGCCGATGCTGCTCATCTGGCAAAAGTAAATTTCGCCGACGGCGTCCACGCCGAACGAAGAAAGCCCGGTGTAGTCGGAGCCGGAATTCGGCCCGGTGCCTTTAGGCATGACGCAAAGCACGTTTTTTTCGACCGGGGTGGTTGTTTCGTCCATCGCCCAGACCGTGCGCATGACGTTGTCGCCAAAAATATATTTGCCACCGAGATCAGCGGTGAATTTTTTGCCGCGATAAACGTAGCCGCCAATAACCGCGCGCCCGTCGGTGTGCGGATAATCCAAAACCGGCCCGCGACTGATGCCGATGTAAGGGGATTTCATCTGCCCGAGCGTGCCTTCACAATAATTCCACTGAAAATTCAACCCGGATCCGCCCGGCTCAATCACGTCAACCTCCTCGCGCGCGCTTTCACCCACGTCGCCAATGAAAATCCGTCCAGTCGCCGGGTCATAGGTCATGCGATGCGGGCTTCGCAGGCCAAGGCAGAAAAATTCCTCGAGCGCGTTCGATTGGCGGACAAAAGGATTGTCGTTGGGAATGAAGTAATGCGCCGTCCGGCCATTCACCGGCTGGCGCGGAATCGGATGGCTGATGGAACCGCCGCGGCAATCCACGTAAATACGGAACACGCCGGAGAACAGGCTTCGGTTGATGATTTGAGTATTGTCGCCGTTGGCGCTGTCGCCGTCCGTCCAATACAAGAAGCCATTTTTAGGGTGGAAGAACATGCCGCCGCCGTGATGCCAGATGGTGTCGCATTTAAGATCCACCAACACGACTTCCGATCCCGGAATCGCCACTCCGCTGGTGTCCAGCGTGAAACGTGAAAGCCGGTCATGATAATCACCGGTTGCCGGCGGGCGGCTCGTCGGACTGCCGGCCACCGTGCCCGGCGGACACCAGGTGTAATAAACAAAAACGTAATGGTTCGTCGCAAAGCCGGGATGAAACGCCACGCCGAGCAGACCGGAATCATCCCAGCCCTGGCATTGGTTGCTGAGATCAATTGCCAGGGTCTTATTCGTCGTGCCGGACGAGTTTTCAAAAAACCACACCCGGCCCTCGCGTTCCCAGACACACAGTTTGTCCGTGCCGGGCACGAAGGTGAGGCCGACGGCATTGGTGAACAGCAGATTCGGAAACGCGGGCACCGCCGACCAATCGCCGGAAATGCCGGGTGCGGTTTCCGGCATCGTACCGTTCAGGAAGGCGCCGATGGGAGGGCGCGAGTTTAATCCGTAAGGGCTGGCCCGGGTGGAAGCGGCCAGGCAAAGAAACCATACAAGGGCAAAAAACCATTTGCCACTCGCGCGGGGACTGGGAAACAGCCTTTTCACGAATAAAACCTGCACAACATTCTCTGTCCCGGACACCGCGTCAATTTTTTAGTGTGCATTTTGCCCAAGCGACTCTAGCTTTTGGGCGATGTTTCGTCCCTGCATTGACCTGCATGAAGGCAAGGTGAAGCAAATCGTCGGCGGCACGCTTGACGATTCCGGCTTGCGAACGAATTTTGTCTCCGAGAAACCCGCCGCGTGGTTCGCCGAACTTTACAAACGCGATGGACTGGCGGGCGGCCACGTTATCATGCTCGGTCCGGGCAATGAGACCAAAGCCCGCGCGGCGCTGGCGGCGTTTCCGGGCGGACTCCAAATCGGCGGCGGCATCAACGCGCAAAACGCGCGCGCATGGCTCGATGCCGGCGCGTCACACGTCATCGCCACCAGCTGGGTTTTTCGCGAAGGCCGCCTGGATGAAGCGCGGCTGGGCGAACTGGTCAAAGCCGTTGGCAAATCCCGGCTCGTCCTGGATTTAAGCTGCCGTCGGCGCGGCGCGAATTATTTCGTCGTCACTGATCGCTGGCAAAAGTTCACGGAATTATTCCTGGCGCCGGACACGTTGCGGAAGCTCGCGGAAAGCTGCGACGAGTTTTTGATTCACGCCGTGGACATGGAAGGGTTGTGCCGCGGCATTGACCGCGAATTGGTTGAAAAACTCGGCTCCTGGACGCCGATCCCCACGACCTATGCCGGTGGCGCAAATTCTTTGGGTGATTTGGAGGCGGTCACGCGGCTGGGGCGGGGGAAGATTGACCTGACCATCGGTTCGGCGCTGGACATTTTCGGCGGCAGCGGTGTGAAGTACGAGGACTGCGTAAAATTCAACCGCCGCCAGATGGAAAAACCTGGCGGCGGTTGAGCGTCGGAATATCAGGATTTGATCACATCAATCTTGGTTGGCGTCAAGATTTCCTTGCCGTCCTTTTCCTTGACGGTGCCGGTGACGGTCACTTTCTCGGAGCTGCCGCCGCAAATCGGTTCGTGCATGCCCTTGCTCACGTCATTTTGTTTCAGGTAGTAATTGACGGTCTTCCCGTCCTTTTGAACCTGCACGACGTTCTGGCACGACTTGGTATCGTGCAGCGTGCATTTGCCGCAGACCATTGAGCCGGTGATGGTCACTTCCTTGCTCGCATCGCTGGCGAACAGACGCGCTGCGCCGAAAGTCAGCAGCAGTCCGACCGCCAGAGTTAATGTCAATGAGGTTTTTTTCATAGGTTTTTTATGGTATTTGGTTTTCGGGATTAAGACAGCTTAAACGGGTCATTCATTCAAGCAAAAAAACGTGAAATTAATGCGCCGTTGATTGCGCGGCGAACAATTCGGCAATAACAATCTGGAATTCAGGAATGAGCGTTTCCGCCAGCACTTCTTTTCCGGCCAAAATGCCCTTCAACACCAGTCCCCATTCCGTGCAGTGATAAATCTCCACGTTGTCGTAGCGGGGATCAATCATCCACAGCCGTGGCACGCGGATGTCCTCGTAAAGCTGTTTTTTGACGACCGTATCGGCCTGATGATCGTCGGTGCTGATGATTTCCGCCGCGAGCCAGAGTTTGCCGGTGGCCACGGTGACCAGCGCGAGATCGGGGCAGATGGCCGTCGAACGGGAAACCTGGACTTTCGTGCGCGGCGCCAGCAATTGCGTGGCGGGCAGGTTCGCCACGCTGGCGATCATTGTCTTGTGCAGGTGATGGCAAATCAGTTCGTGCCGCGCGCCCGGGGCGGAGCGGGGGAGGGATTCGCCGCTCAAAATTTCTTCATAGGGACGGCTCATTTTCGCCAAAGCAAACCAGTGATTGGCCAGGTCGGCAAGCAGCCTTTTTCGTCCAAAACAGGGCTTGCCAAGCGCCCGGCGCAACGGTATTCTCCATGCTCTTTTAAAAAATTTATGGCAGTAAAAATTCGCATGAAGCGCGTCGGGACCAAGAATGCCCCGGTATTTCGCATTGTGGTGGCCGATGGGCGCAGTCCGCGCGATGGCAAGTTCATCGAGGAAATCGGAACGTACCAGCCCTTGAAGCCGGGCGATAATTTTACGCTCAAGCTCGACCGCGCCAAATACTGGCTGGCCAAGGGCGCGCAGCCAAGCGAGACCGTCGCCAGCTTCATCAAGAAGGCGGGCAAGGCGACCGCCGCGGCCTGACTTGATTTTTTCGCGCCATGCAGGCCTTTTTGGAATACGTCATCAAGGGACTGGTGCAAAATCCCGAGGCGGTGTCCATCACGCCGGTGGAGCGCGACGGCCTGACGGTTTATGAACTGCGCCTGCACCCGGAAGACGTGGGCAAAATCATCGGACGGCACGGCGTGACCATCAATGCCATCCGGTCCTTGTTGCTCGCCGGCAGCGCAAAAAAAGGGGTGCGTTGTTCGGTGGAGATTGTTGAAGACAACAAACCGGCGGGTTGACTGAGGGCGGCGGTCTGCACCGCCGGGCACGCTTCGGCACCCGCGGGTGCCGCTACAGGATGAAAATTGACGTGCTCACTTTGTTTCCGGCAATGTTCGCCGGGCCGCTGGATGAAAGCATCATCCAGCGCGCGCGCACAACCGGTTTGCTGGATTTAAAAGTTCACAATCTGCGCGATTGGACGCACGACCGGCACAAGACGGTGGACGACCGGCCGTTCGGCGGCGGACCGGGAATGTTGCTGAAGCCGGAGCCGCTCTTTGAAGCGATTGAAGATTTGCAGCGCAAAGGCACGCGCGTGATTTTGTTGTCGCCGGCCGGGCGGAAATTCAATCAGGCCATTGCGCATGAACTGGCGGGACAACAACATCTGCTGCTCGTCACCGGTCATTACGAGGGTTTTGACGAGCGGGTGCGGGAAGAACTGGCCGACGACGAACTGTCCATCGGCGATTATGTGCTGACGAATGGCGCGCTGCCGGCGATGGTCGTGATTGACGCCGTGGCGCGGTTGTTGCCCGGGGTTTTGGGCGACGACGAAAGTTCGCACGATGAGTCGTTCAGTCCCGGCGAGCCGGGATTGGAATATCCGCAGTACACGCGGCCGGCGGAATTTCGCGGGATGAAGGTCCCGGCAATGTTGCTGTCCGGCAATCACGCTGAAATTGAAAAGTGGCGGCGGGAGCAGGCCCGGCAGCGGACGAAAGAGCGAAGACCGGACTTGATGTAACAAGTTTTGAATTTTGAGTGTTGCGTTTTGAGTTAAAAAACGCGGCAACTAAAAATTAAGAATTTAAAACTCAAAATTGGATTTTATATGAACCAGGCATTACAGGAAAAAATTGAATCGGAACAGTACCGCAAGGACGACGCAAAATTCGCCGTTGGCGACAGCGTGCGCGTGCACACCAAGGTCGTTGAAGGTGACAAGGAACGCATCCAAATCTTCTCCGGCGTCGTCATCGGCAAACGCGGTCATGGCTTGAACGAAACCTTCACCGTCCGTCGCATCAGCTACGGCGAAGGCGTCGAGCGCGTGTTCCCGCTGCACTCGCCGCGCGTGGACAAGATTGAAGTGGAACGCCAGGGCGAAGTCCGCCGTGCCAAGCTGACCTATCTGCGCAAACGACTCGGCAAGGGCGCCACCCTTGTGCGCGAGAAGGAAGAAAAGGCTGTTGCCGGACCCGCGGCCAAATAAGCCGTCAATTTAATCATAAAAAGCGGGGCTTTTGCCTCGCTTTTTTTATTTCCATTTTGCCCGGGGTTGATTAACTGTGTTTTTTGTGAAACAGCTTGGCATTCGATTTCTGGATGAGGGTTTGCACCGGGTGTTGTTCAATGCCATGCCCATGCCGGTTTTTGTGGTGGATGAGGACGTGCGCATTCTGGAATACAATGCGGCGGCCGCCCGATTGCTGGGATCGGACAAGCGGGCTGTCTTGCAGCGGCGCGGCGGCGCGGTGTTGCACTGCCTGCATGCGACGGAATCGCTTGAAGGATGCGGTCAGGCGCCTGCCTGTTCCCATTGCCAGGTGCTGGAGTCGGTGCGTGCGGCCGCACATGGCCGGCCCGTGCTACGCCAATCGGCGCAAATGGAACTGGTCAATAATGGTGGAACCAGGAAGGTGGATGTGCGAATCGGTTGCCATCCGTTTACCTACAATCAGCAGAAGCTCATCCTGTTGATGGTCGAGGGCCTGGGCGACTGAATTTGCGGAAACTTTTCACCACGGCGGGACTGCGACTTTGATGTTTCCAGGGGGAATTTCCCGTAATGCGGTCTGGTAAATTTTCAGCGCGCCGGCGCTGAAGCAGACCAGAATCACTTTCTCAACCGATTGGTCTTGTTCCAAAAAACTTTTGGTTTCGCGCAGGGCAATGCGCGCCGCGCGTTCCATCGGAAAGCCGTACGCGCCGGCGCTGATGGACGGAAAGGCCACGGTTTTGGCGCCCCGCTGCTGGACGAGGGCGAAGCAGCTCCGATAACAACTTGCGAGCAGTTCCTCTTCGCCGTGATTGCCGTCACGCCAGACCGGTCCGACGGTGTGAATCACCCATGGGGCGGAAAGTTTGTAACCCCTGGTGATTTTGGCCTGGCCCGTGGGGCAGCCGCCCAGTGTGCGGCATTCCGCGAGCAACTCCGGTCCGGCGGCGCGATGAATGGCGCCGTCCACGCCGCCGCCGCCCAGCAAGGATGCATTGGCGGCATTCACAATCGCGTCCACGCGCTGTTGCGTGATGTCGCCCTCAACCAGGGCAATGCGATTTTTCACAACCAAAGGAAAACGGAAAGTCAAATGAGCCGTTGGGAAGCGTCAGAGTTCCTCCGGTTTTGACATTAAATCCGCGACATGCTGGAGCAACCTGCCGGCCGCCCCGCCGTCGATGACGCGATGATCAAAGCTCAACGTCAGGTTTGCCTCCATGATCGGGACAAACTTGCCTTGTACGGAATCCCAACTCGGCGCGTGGCGTGCCGCGCCCAAGCCCAGCACCAGCGTCTGTTCCGGCAACGGAATCGGGGTTGCCCATTCCAGGCCGAAGGTGCCGAAGTTTGTGACGGTGGCAATGGAACCGCCGGTGGCGTCCGGCGGCAGTTTGCGTCCGCGCGCCAGTTCCACCAGTTTGTTGTAAGGCGCAATCAAGTCCTTCAACAGCCGCTTGTCCGCGTTGCGAATGACGGGAACCAGCACGCCTTCCTCCGCCTCAACCGCGAACGCGATGTCAATCGAGGAGGGATGCACAATTTTATTTCCCACCAGCCGGCCCGCGGGGGCGCTGTTTTGTGCCAGGGCCACTGCCAGGGCCCGCAACGCACAGAGTGCCGGGCCGGGCTTGGGCCGGGCCACCTTGCGGAAGGCGAACAGCGGGTCGAGGCAGACCGGCAGGCCCACGTGTGCGAGCGGCCGCGTCCAACTGCGTCGCATCGCATCGGCCACCGATACGCGCATGGACGAGGCCTGGCTGGTTTTTTGTTTTTCCAGATGCGCGATGAATTTTTCAAAATCCTCAACCGTCACGCGCCCCGCCGCGCCGCTGCCCGCGACGCCCGCCAGGTCGGCGGCACTCAGACCAAGTTCCGTCATGCGCGCCTTGAGCCGCGGTGAAAGGTAACTGGCGCCGGCGGCATTGGCCGGCACGGGCAGGCCGCGCACGGTCGGCTGCACGCGGCTCCGGCTGCCATTCCCGCCCTCCCGGGTAACGCGGTCGGTGTCGCCCGGCCTGACGGGTGGGGGAACATCCAAACCCAGCCGCGCGGCTTCTTCCTGCGTCGTTTCAATGCGGCCGAGCGTGGCGCCGACGGCGTAGCTTTCGTTCAATTGCGCCGTGAACTTTTCGATGCGCCCGCCGCAGGGCGACGTCACGGTCATGCTGGCCTTGTTGGTTTCGACTTCAATCAGGTCCTGGCCGGCTTCGACGGTGTCGCCCGGCTTGACCAAAAAACCGGTGATGTTGGCCTCGGCGATGGATTCGCCCAGTTGCGGCATGATGATGGGAATCTGCGGCATAATCTTTTAGAGCCTGAGTAGTTTCCTGGCGGTCGCGGCAATGGCACGGGCGGTCGGACGATGGGCTGCCCACAAATTCGGATGATAGGGCACGGGCGTATCCTTGGCGTTGAGCCGTTGCGGCGGTGCGTCCAGCAGGCCATAGCCTTCGCTCGTCACGCGGGCGATGATTTCCGCCGTCACGCCGCCCCAGGGCCAGGCTTCGCCGACGCAAAGCAACCGTCCCGTGCGCGCAACGCTGGCCATCACTGTGTCGGTGTCAATCGGCTTCACGGAACGCAGGTCCACGACTTCAACCTCCCAGCCTTCGGGTGTGAGTTCCTTGGCCGCTTCCAGCGCCTCATGCACCATGGCGCTGTAGGCCACAATGGTCATGTCGCGGCCTTCGCGCGCAATGCGGGCCTTGCCGACGGGCAGGGCTTCGCTCGGCAGGCTTTCGGCCTTGAGGTGGTAATAAAGCAATTTGTGCTCGCAGAAAATCACCGGGTCATCAATGGCCACCGCTTCGAGCAACATGCTGTAGGCATCCTCGACCGTGGCGGGCGTCAAAACAATCAATCCCGGATAATGCGCATAAACGGTTTCCATGCACTGGCTGTGAAACGGCCCGCTGCCGGATGTGCCGCCGAACGGCAGGCGCACCGTGACCGGACACGGCACGCTCGTCCGCCAGAACAGGGTCGCCGCCTGGTTGATGATCTGATTGAAGCCGACGGTGGAAAAATCCGCGAACTGCATTTCCACGATCGGCCGCATGCCTTCAATCGCCGCGCCGACGGCCAGACCGATGATGGCGTCCTCGCTGATGGGCGAATCCAGGACGCGGCCGGGAAATTCCACCGCCAGGTTTTTGGTGGCCTTGAATGCGCCGCCGAATGCGCCGACATCCTGTCCGTAGATGAACACGCGCGGGTCATCGCGCAGGGCGTGCGCCTGCGCTTCGCGAATGGCTTCGAGGTAGGTGATGCTCACGTGAGAAAGGATGAATGAAAAATGCCGGAGGCAGAAACAAGGTTTCTGCGGCTTGCTTCATGCCTCATTCCGCCTTCGGTCTTTTCAAACTTCTTCATGCGTTTCACTGAGACGTTCGGTTGCAATCGCCCGCCACTCCTCGGCGAACGGGTCCGGCGCCGGCTCGCGCTGCGCCTGGGCGACGGCTTCCTCGATTTCGCGGATGACCTCGCCGCGCCAGACCGCGAGCGTGGCGGCGTCCGCCCACTTTTGCCGGAGCAGATGTTCCTCGGCCACCTTTAAACAATCGCGCCCGGCGGGCGACGCCTTTAACTTTGGATCAATATAGCCGGCGTCGTCGTGCTCGCCGTGGCCGCACAGCCGGAGCAAGGTGGCAACGACCATTTGTGGTCCGCGACCCGCGCGGGCGCGGGCGACCGCCTGACCGACGGTTTTCAAGCACGCGTTCAAATCGGTGCCGTCCACCGAATCCACCGCCACGCCATAGCCGGCCGCCTTGTCGGCCAGATCCCGGCAGGCAAACTGGCGCGAAGTGGGGGTGGAATAGGCGTAATGATTGTTGGCGACCACCAGGACGAGCGGCAACCTTTCCACCGCCGCCTGATTGAGTGCTTCATGAAACGCGCCGGTGGAGGTTGCACCGTCGCCGATGCTGGCCAGGCCGACCGTGCCGGAAATGTTTTTGAACCGGCGCGCCAGTAAAATGCCGTTCACGACGGAAATCATCGCGCCGAGATGGCTGATCATGGGCAAATAACCTTCCTTCGGCTTGCCGCGATGAACGTTGCCGTCGCGTCCGTGCATCGGCCCCAGCGCCGAGCCGAGATAGGTGCGGGCGGCGTCCAGGACGGTTTCGCCAAAGGCCAGCCGTCCCGCCGCGTCGCGAATCAACGGGGCAAAAACATCGCCTTTTTTCAACCAGACACCGGCCGCTGCGCTCAAGGCTTCCTGGCCGCGCCCCAGGAACACGCCGCCGTGGATTCGGCCTGAGCGCCAAAGCGCGGCGAATTTGTCATCCAGCAACCGCGCCAGCAGCATGAACCGGCAGGCGGCCAGGTACCTTTCGCGAAATAAAGCCGTGTTTTCCGCCATGCCGGGTTCGAGCACCGTTTGCAGCATGGGCGGATTTTATCGCCAAAACTTTGCGCCAGCAACGTTTCTTTCGGCATTGGAAATGCGGTCAAATTAAAAAACAGGTTGGCCAAAATGGCAAAACTGATATTGAATAGGCGTCCTTGGCACAAGCGTCCTTAAAATAGACACCATAAACAAACAGAAATCGCCGACATGAGACAAGCCGCAGCCCAAATTTTCCTGGTCGGCAACGACCCGGAATTGCTGGCGACATTGTCCGAGTTGTTGCGGGCAGATGATATTGCCATCCAGCAGGTGCCGCCCGGCGACGGAATTTTTGAAATGCTTCACAGTCAGCCGGCGGATCTGATCCTGCTGGATGGCGGCCAGCCGGAACTGCTGCGGGAGCTCAAGGAAGTCCCGGCCACGGAAACCATTCCCGTCATTGTGTTCACCGCCGCGGCAGCTCCGGCGGAGAAATTACGCGCGTTTGAACTGGGCGCGTACGATTGTGTGAGCCGGCCGTTTGACGCCGGGGAACTGCGCGCGCGCCTGCAGGTGGCGCTGAAAATCAAACGGCAGTTTGGCGAATTGCTTCAACACCAGCGCGAGCTGATGACGGCCCGGATCGCCGCCGAGTCTTCCGCGCGCGCCAAATCGGATTTTCTGGCGGCGATGAGCCATGAAATCCGCACGCCGATGAACGGTGTCGTGGCGATGGTCGGGCTGCTGCTCGAAACGCCGCTGACCGCCGAGCAGCGCAGCTACCTGGAAACGATTCACGCCAGCAGCGAGGCGTTGCTCACCATCATCAATGACATCCTCGATTTTTCAAAAATCGAAGCCGGCAAGCTCGAGCTGGATTCGCGCCCATTCGATTTGCGCTTGTGTGTGGAGGAAACGCTGGACCTGATGGCCGCGCGGGCGTTCGAGAAGAACCTGGATCTGGTTTACCAGCTGGACGACGGGATTCCCGCGCTGGTGGAAGGCGACGCCTTGCGCCTGCGCCAGGTTTTGGTGAATCTTTTGAGCAACGCCATCAAGTTCACCAAGGCCGGTGAGATTTTCGTTCAAATCAAATTGGTTTCGTCCAAGGAGGAGGAAAAACAGAACCACTCCCTGCTGCACCTGCATTTTTCCGTGCGCGACACGGGGATTGGCATTCCACCGGACCGGTTGGCGCGCCTGTTCAAACCTTTCACGCAGGCCGACCCCTCGACGGCGCATCGCTATGGCGGCACCGGTCTGGGCCTGGCCATCAGCAAACAACTCGTCGAATTGATGGGCGGCAAAATGTGGGCCGAGAGCGTGCCGGGTGAGGGCTCAACGTTCCATTTCACCACCAACGTCATGATCCAGCCGCAAACCGCGCCGTTCCCGCTTGCCGGACGGCAGGATAAACTGGCGGATCGGCGCGTTTTGATTGTGGACGACAATGCCACCAGCCGCAGCGTGCTGACCGAACTGCTGACGAGGTGGGGCATGGTTCCCCGGGGCGCCGGGGATGGACAGGAGGCAATGAGTTTGCTCCGTGATGGCAACCAGTTTGATCTGGTCATTCTCAACGCGCAACTGCCCGGCATGGACGGTTTTACCCTGGCCGCTGAAATTCATGAGCTGCCCAAGGCGGTCACGCTGCCGCTGGTGATTCTCACGCCGCTGGGCACGCGCCAGGAAATTCCAACGTCCGCCCACATTCCGTTTGTAACCTTTACCACGAAGCCCATCAAACCCGTGCCATTTTTTGAAACCTTGACCCGCGCTTTCTCCAACATCAAACCCGCGCCGGAGCAGGCCGCCCCGGCGGTTCAGGCCCAGCAAACACTCGCCAGCCGGCGGCCGTTGCGCGTGTTGTTGTGCGACGACAACACCATCAACCAGAAGGTCGCCGTGCGCATTTTGCAGCAGCTTGGCTACGAGCCGGACCAGGCCGCCAACGGCCGGGAAGCGCTCGACGCGCTTGACCGGAAGCCTTATGATTTGATTTTTATGGATGTGATGATGCCGGAAATGGACGGCCTGGAAGCGACGCGCGTGATTCGCAAGCTCCAGCAGAGCGGTGGAAGTGCCAATTTCAACGCCCGCATTATCATCATTGCCATGACCGCCCAGGCGATGCAGGGCGATCGCGACAAATGCATCGCCGCAGGCATGGACGATTATCTTGCCAAACCCATCCGCCCGAAAGACGTGCGCGACGTCATCGAACGCTGGAGTTCGGAAATAGGGTCAGCGGCCCCAGCTGCGCCCGCGGCCCCGCCGGCTGCCGCGGCCCTGCCGGTCGCCGAGGAATCGCCGGTGGAGATGGACCGGCTGATGGATTTGGGCGGCGGGGACCAGGAAAGTCTGCGGGAACTGGTGGATCTTTACCTCAAGCAGACGACCGAACAAATTACACAACTGGAAACGGCGGTTCGCGCGAACCAGCCCGAACAAGTCCGCCACGTGGCGCATAGTTGCGCCGGGGCCAGTGCCACCCTCGGCATGGCGCGACTGGTGCCGTTGTTGCGGGAATTGGAACGACAGGGCAAGGCCGGCCAGTTGACCAACGCGGAACAATTGTGTGCCGACCTTGCACGTGAATTCAGACGCATCCAGGATTTCCTGGTGAACCATCCCTCCTTCAGGGGGACGGCTGCGACCACTGTTCATTCATGAAAAAAGTTCTCATCATCGAGGATGATCAAATCATTGCGAACATTTACCGGAATAAATTCACGGTTGATGGTTATCAGACCGAGTTGGCGTTCGATGGCGAAGCCGGCTTGAAAACCATGCGGACGTTTCAGCCGGACATCGTGATCCTCGATCTCGTTCTTCCCAAAATGTCGGGGGTGGATTTCATCAAACAGGTCCGCGCCGAGCCGGGTTCCGCCAGGGTGCCCATCATCGTTTTTTCCAACACCTACCTGACCAACATGATTCAGGAAGCCTGGAAGGCCGGCGCCAATAAATGCCTGTCCAAAACCAATTGCACACCCAAGGATGTTTTGGACGTTGTCCGCCAGACCATCGGCGGTGGGGGAGCCGTGCCGACGGCCGCCGCCACCCCATCCAGCCCGGCCGCCACCGCCAAGCCCGATTTCGCCGACATCGAGGGAGACACAAAATTTCTGACGGAACTGCGGCAGACGTTCATTGAGAACCAGCCCGCCGCGCTCACCGCGTTGCGTGCCGGTCTGCAAAACCTCATCAAGGCGGACAATGAAACCACCCAGCTCAAAACCATCCACGAACTTTACCGCCGCACCCATGCGCTCGCCGGCAATGCCGGCCTCGCGGGTTTCATTCACGTCGCGCAAATGTCCGCCGCCGTGGAGGCGTTGCTGAAGGAACTTTACGAGAAACCGAAAAGCATCAATACCTCCACCCTGCGCACCGTGGCCTCGGCCGTGGATTTTCTTGGCTTTCTCTTCGAGCGCGGCAAGCAGCCGGACCGGCCGGAATCCGCTGCGGTGAACATTCTCGTGGTGGACGACGAGCCGATTTCACAACGCGCCGTCGTTTACGCCCTCGAAAAGGCGCAGTTGCATTCCACCAGCACCGCGGACCCGAACGCCGCCCTGAAACTGCTGACGGAAACCCATTTTGACCTCGTGTTTCTCGACGTGGACATGCCCGGCATGACCGGGTTTGAACTTTGCACCAAACTGCGCGCCATGCCGCAATACAAAAAAACCCCCGTCGTTTTCGTCACCGCGCTCAGTGACTTCGACAGCCGCACCAGCTCCATGATGGCCGGCGGCAACGATTTCATCGCCAAGCCGTTTCTCTTCATCGAACTCACCGTCAAGGCGCTCATCCATGTTTTGCGCGCCAGACTGCAGCCGGTAAAGTAAACCCGCCCGTTCTGCGGCCACAATCCTGACCGGGTGCCCGCCTGGAACCGGGCGGAGTTCCGCCGGTTGAGGTGATTTTTCTTGGCGTTGGGCGCGTCCGAATCGTTACGATGGGCAAACGCATGGCTGACCGTCTGCCCATTTACGACATCGAGCGCGATATTGTCACCCGGTTGAAAACCGACCGGCGATTGATTTTGTCCGCGCCCACCGGCTCCGGCAAATCCACGCAGGTTCCCCAGATGCTGCTCCGGCACGATTTTCTGCGTGACGGCCAGGTGGTGGTGCTTCAGCCGCGCCGGCTGGCCACGCGTCTGCTCGCGGCCCGCGTTGCGCAGGAACTGGACGTGAAACCTGGCCAGGAGGTTGGTTACCAGATTCGCTTCGAAAATGTGACATCGCCGCGGACAAAAATCCGGTTTGTGACCGAAGGCGTTTTGTTGCGGCAAATGATTGAAGACCCCAGGTTGAACGGCGTTTCCGTTTTGATCTTCGACGAATTTCACGAGCGCCATCTCTATGGCGACATCACGCTGGCCCGCGCGCTCGATTTGCAGGAGCAACATCGCCCCGACCTGGGTCTCGTCGTCATGTCCGCGACGCTGGATGCGGGCAAGCTGGAGGAATATCTTTCTGAAGTTCGGAGGGGCGAGTTACACGAGCCCCAAACTTTGCCATCTAAAATGGGGCGTCGTATAACTCTGCCCTCCGACTTTGGTTGCTCCGTTCTTTCTTCCGAAGGCCGCGTGCATCCGGTTGAAATCGAATATGCCGCGCAGCCGGGTTACCTGGACAAGCGCCCGGTGTGGGAACAGGCTGCCGAGGCGTTCAGTCATTATGTCCAGTCCGGCGGCGAAGGGGACGTGCTGGTGTTCATGCCGGGCGGTTTCGAGATTGCCCAAACCATCGAGGCCATCCGGCACGCGCCCGGGTCGAACGGTTTCATCCTACTTCCGCTGCACGGCGAATTGCCGCCACGCGACCAGGACGCCGCCGTGGCGCGCTACGACCGGCGCAAGGTCGTCGTGGCCACCAACGTGGCGGAAACCTCGCTCACGATTGACGGCATCCGGCTGGTGATTGACAGCGGACTGGCGCGGCTGGCGCGTTACGATTCGCATCGCGGCCTCAACACGTTGCTCATTGAGAAGATCAGCCAATCCTCCGCCGACCAGCGCGCGGGCCGCGCCGGCCGCACCGCGCCGGGTGTCTGCGTGAGGCTTTGGTCGCGTGAAGAACACGGGCACCGCCCCGCGCAGGAACTGCCGGAGGTCAAACGACTCGATCTGGCCGAAGTCGTGCTCATGCTCAAGGCCTCCGGCGTCGACGACCTGCGAAATTTTCGCTGGCTGGAAAAGCCGGAGGAACAGGCGCTGGCGCACGCGGAGGAGCTGTTGCTGGATTTGGGGGCGCTGAAAACCGTAGCGCAGGCGTCCTCGCCGGCGGGTTCGAGTGGCATCCCTGCCACCCATTTTGACTGCGAGCAAGGATGCTCGCAGAACCCGCAGACAGGGATGTCTGCGCTACAAATCACTCCCATTGGCCGCCGGATGCTGGCCTTTCCGTTGCATCCGCGTTACGCGCGCATGTTGCTGGCGGCGCAGGAATACGGCTGTGTCCACCAGGCTTGTCTCGTGGCCGCGCTTACCCAGGGCCGCGACTTGCTCCTGCGCAACATGGGGCGCGAAGTGGTGTCCGCCCGCGAAGATTTATTCGGCGAAAAGGCATCATCGGATTTCTGGATTTTGATGCGCGCATGGACGTACGCGGCCAAAAATCAGTTTCACCTCGATGCCTGCCGCAAGCTTGGTATTCACGCCGTCACCGCGCGACAGGTCGGGCCGTTGTTGGAGCAATTTCTCCGCATCGCCAAGGCTGAAGGTCTCGACACCCAGCCGCGCGAGATCAAGGATGAGGCGCTGCAAAAATGCATTCTCATCGGGTTCAGCGATCGGGTGGCGCGACGGCTGGACCAGGGCACGCTGCGTTGTGAACTCGTTCACAACCGGCGCGGCGTGCTGGCGCGCGAAAGCGTGGTCAGCCGTTATCTGGATTCCAGTAGGAGTCGAGGTAACGAGACTCTAACTTCAAAAACGACAAATCAGCCTCGTCACCTCGGCTCCTACGAATTATTTGTTGCCGCTGAAGTTCGCGAGGTTGAAACGCGTGACAAGGAGGTCAACACCATTCTTTCCCTAGCCACGGCGATTGAACCGGACTGGCTGCGCGAGTTTTTTCCCGGAGACATGGAATCCCAATTGCATGTCCAGTTCGATGCCACCGCGAAGCGTGTGCAAGCCGCCGAACTGTTGCGCTTTCGCGACCTGGCGCTGTCCGTCAAACGCGTTGAACCGCCGCCGGCGGAAGCTGCGGCGCGGTTGCTGGCCGATGAAATCATCGCCGGGCGATTGCTGTTGCCCAATTGGGACCACGGCGTCGAGCAATGGCTGGTTCGGCTGCGGCTGCTTTGCCGGCATTGCCCCGAACTCCAGCTTCCGCCCATCACCGATGACGATCATAAACACATCATCGAGCAGCTTTGTCACGGCGCCGTGGGTTACAAGGACATCAAGGAGCGCGAGGTCAAACCGCTGGTGATGTCATGGCTGTCCGGCACGCAGCGTGAGTTGCTGGACAAGCACGCGCCGGAGCGGCTTACCTTGCCGAACGGCCGCACGCCCAAGGTGGTTTATGAAGAAGGCAAGCCGCCGCACATTGCGCTGCGGATTCAGGAGCTTTACGACGTGAACCAGACGCCGAAGATTGCGCTGGGCCGCGTGCCGGTGCTGGTTCACATTTTGACCCCGGGCATGAAGCCGGTTCAAATCACACAGGACCTGGCCGGTTTCTGGCGCGAACATTATCCGCGTATTAAATCCGAGTTGCAGCGGAAATATCCGAAGCACCTCTGGCGGTGATTGGATGCCGCCGCGGAGATTCGGTAGATTTTATTTTGCCGGCAGCGGCAGGCCAACATCCTGACTCAGCTTGGCGGCGGCTTCGGGATTTACCCATTTTACCAGCGTGATAAAGTTCAGCAGCGCCGGGCTGTCGGATTTGACCTTGAACAGGTTTTTCAAGGCCTGCACGACCTTGGTGTAGGTGTCCGCATATTTTTCATGCACCAGCCGGGACACATAGGATTCCATCACAGCCTGGGCTATCGGATCGGTTTGCCCGTCGGGCAGGTAGGGCAGTTGGCAAAAAATTCGGACCAACAACATGGGCTCGGCTTCAATCAACACCAGCCAGCTTTGTTTGACCTCATCGGCGTCGTATTTGGCATGCAGCCGGTCACGGATGGCGGTGGCAATGTCGTTGGGCGCAGCGTGCTGTGTCAGGCGGGCCTTGATGTTGTCCCAAGCCACCTGCTGCTGCTGTTCCGGGGAGAGCGCGGCTTCGGGCGCTTTTAGTTCCGCTTCGAGTCCCTTCAAACCGAGTTCCTGGCCGACAGCCAGGCTGAGGGTTTCCGCCTCCTTCTTGCGAATCCGGGTCGAGTTGAAGATGGCTTTCACCACCTGGCGCTGCCGTTCGGGATTTATCAACCGCAGGACGGCGGCGATGGGTTGGGGCGGCGGCGCTTTCTGGTTGGGGATGAGATGTTTGACGAAGGTGGCAATCACCCCTTCCAGTTCAGACACCTTTTCCATCCGCAACGTGAGAACAAACTTAGGGTCCGTCCCGTCCCGCCGCTTTTCCCGGTGTTGTTGACCACCATCTGGCGTTGATCGAGGCCGGCGACGAAGGCCAGCAGGCTTTCCGCCGAATGCAACAACTTTTCATCCAGGTTGTTCTGGCTGTGCGCGGCCACCAGCTGCTCAATCACCGCGGGCAGGCGTTGGGCGAAAATGCCTTCGGATGATTCGGTGTTTTGATGGGTGTAGTAATGGAGCAATTCCAGGATGAACGAGAGTTTTAGAAAGGCATTTTTCTGCGCCTGGGCTTCGGCGGTGGACGCCCGGCTGCGCTGAATTTTCTGGTGCAGGGCCAGCAATCCCTTCCGTTTGTCCGCGGGCAGGGTTGCGTCCTGCTGGAGCAACGCTTCAAAATCATTTTTGAAGGCCAATACAATTTCCTCCGGCTTGGGACGCGGATTGAGCTTGGGGTCGGTGGTCAAGTCGTTGAAACCGGCCAGGGCCGGCTCGCCAAATTCCCGGACAATCCGTTCCCGCGGCAGCTGTCCTTTGACGAAGCAACGATTGGCCCGGACGAATTCCGGGGAAAAGAACGACTCCGGCTGCGTGATCAGGGACTGGAGCATCCTGGTTTCGAAGGGTGCGTCCAGCCGGATCAATTCTTCCACGGTCGGCTTCACGGCTGCCGTCAGGGCACGCTTGGTCTGCTCCAGGACCTTCAAAATTGCCGGCTGGAGCATGTTCGCCTCAATCTTGCCATGGGCCAGCGCGGCGCAGACCTCGTTGACGTGGGCGTTGTGCTCGACCAGCTTGGAAACCACGACCCCGACGTCATTGATCGGCAATTTGCTCACCAGGCCGGCGATCAGGTTCACCAGTTCGCCGTGCGATTTTTGGCGGTATTCGATGGTTTTTTCCAGGAGCGATCGCAGCGCCTTGTTTTCCTGCTCCAGTACTGTGCGCTCGGCCTCCAACTGTTCCACCCTTAAAGTAAACTCATGCCATCCCTGTTGGATTTCCTCCATCGAAGTGACCGGGCGCTTGCCGTTCTCTGTGTCTGGCTTTGCCATGAATCAATATTCACCGATGACGCCCCTTTTTTCCATTCAATTTTTTGTGCAAGGGAGGGAAAGGGACTTGGTAGTGTCCTAATTTGCAGGCGACGAGGTGACGAGTCGTTAGGGCTGACACTCCTTACGTCGTGCCCTACAACCAAATTAGGGGGATTATATACCTGACTCACCGCTTGACGCAAGACGCGGGGGTGCTAGGGCGTGATTTGCAAGCGGAAGAACCGCTGGGTCACAGTAACGCTGACGAAGTTGCTGAACGAAAGCGGGCCGCCGATGGCGTTGCTGACCACTCCGCTGGGGGCGTTGGACCAAACGGCCGCCGGCAGCACGTTGGCGAATTGCAGCTGGTAGATTTCGCCCGCAACGCCGGCGAGGCTGAGAACGAAATGGTTGGTTGCGCCGGAACTGCCGCTGTTGGTGATGTTGAGTTTATTGGCATTCTGGGGCGGGGGATAGGCCAGTTTGTAGACCACGCCGAACCCGTTGGTTCCGCCCGAATAGGTCGTGCCGTAATAGTTGCCGTCGTAGCCCTCGACCAGCGCGCCCTCCGGATGAACGCCGTCGCTCGCAAAGGCGTCAAAAGCATGCAGGTAAATCAGGCCGCCCGCCGGGCCGATTTTGAACAGGGAGCCGGCGCCGTTGGTCCCGCCCAGCAAGGTGGTTCCATACAAATAGGAGTCACTACCTTGCAGCAAACCCGTATAGGGGTTCAGGCCGTCATAAGCGGGGCCGCCGAAATGATACAAGTTGGTCAGCACGCCCGCGGAGGTGATCCGGAAGACCGTGCCATAGCCGTTCGAGCCACCGCCGTAAGTCGTGCCGAAATAATCGCCGGCATAACCCTGAATGATCCCGCCGAGCGGATTCAGCCCGTCGGTGGCGGTATCGCCAAATTGATGCAAAGGGGTGAACGCGCCGCCGGAGCTGACCTTGTACACGGTGCCGTAGCCGCCGAACGGGCCGCCATTCGTGCCGCCTTTCTGGGTTGTCCCGTAGAAATAGCCGTCACTGCCCTGAAAAACCCCGGCGTAGGGGATGTTGCCATCCACACCATTGGTAAACGAATAGATCACTGTCAGGTTGCCTGCCAAATCCATCTGGAACACGGTGCCGTAACCTGGCGTTCCGCCGGCGCTGGTGGTGCCGTAGAAAAGGCCGTTGGTGCCCTGGATTAATGGCGAAAAAGGCCAGCGGCCATCATGGGTCGCAGGGCCCTGAAAGATATGAAGGTTCGTCAGCACGCCCGCAGGAGTCATCCTGAACACTGTTCCGAGGAAATTGGTCCCGCCTTCGTAGGTGGTCCCGTAGAAATTGCCGTCGCTGCCCTGCACCAGCCCCGCTTCCGGAAACTCGCCGTCGTTGGCCACGCTGCCCTTGAATTGATACAGGACAGTCAGCGAACCTGCGGAGTTGATCTTGAAGACAGTGCCGACGTTGCTGATTCCGCCGAATTCGGTGGTTCCGTAGAAATCGCCGTCGCTGGCTTGAATGAGATGCATCCAGATCGGCTGGCTGCCATCATTGGTCCCGCCGGCGAACTGATGCAGGATGGTCAGTGACTGCGCCGTCACGCGGCCGGCCGGCATCAAACCGAGGCCGGCCAACAGAAGGGGCATGAGAAACATTCGGAATTGATGGGCATTCATAATGTCTTCGCAGCGATTCCGTTGCGTTGGCTGAATCACGCCTCCCAACAGCCCGGAATGGTAACCAGGAATGAGGAGTACGCCTGACGAGTGGATTATTATTGCATCGAATAATTATGTCAATCGAAGGTTAATATTCTCCATCGCTGACTGCCCTGAATATCGCCAATTTGGGTGGTGGTACGTTTTGCAACTTTCGGTGGGGCGAGCGTCCTCGCGAGCCGGCTCGTCAGTAGCCTCGCCCCACCAAACTGTACCACTACCCCAATTTGGGTGCTGTCGGGGAACCGCGCCGCGGCATATGTCCCGTTTCGGCCGCATACGAAGCAACGTCCCTGTCAACTGAAGTCCAATGGGTCCGCAGCCGGAAGCTCGGATTCAACTTTTCAACACCGGGAGATGGAACAGTTTTACAAATTGACCACGTGCAGCGGGAGCCGGTCCTGAAAAGGGTGGCCGGGAACAGCGGGCGGATCAAAACTGTGGCGCATCCGATTTGAGGGCGCGTTGGCGAAATCGCGATAGAGCGTGATGGCCACGTGTTCGTTGCGGCGGACGCAATCCTTGATGGCCTCGGCGTCCTTCTCGCAATGGATAAGCGTTTTCCATGAGTAGATGTGTTTGGGTTTGTGGAAGTCGCTGTTGGCGATGAACGGCAGCCGTTTGAGGCCGATGTCGTTGAAGATGTTGTTGCGGTTGGCGATTTCCCAGGCGTCGAGCAGCGGTGCGAATTTCTCCTGGTTTTCCCAAAGATACAGCGTGTTCTTGCCCCATTCGCTTTTCATGATGTGCGGGTGCGAAGCCACGGCCAGCCCGCCCTGCTCGTGGATTTTTTCGATGATTTCGGGAATATCGAGCGACGGATCCACCGGCGCCTTCAAATCAATGCCCAGCAGGTGCGCGGAGGTTTTGCTGGTGTAACCGTCCTTGTTGAATTCGATGCCGGTCAGCACGAGCATTTTGTAGCGACGCCACGCGCGATGCCGTTCGCGCTCAATCACGGCGAAGTAT
>Ga0265338_10001551_pt1 | contig 37120 bp, 52 predicted proteins | sample 42126metaG_FD_193579 | JGI IMG/M metagenome (GOLD analysis project Ga0265338, IMG submission 193579) | Rhizosphere microbial communities from Carex aquatilis grown in University of Washington, Seatle, WA, United States - 4-21-26 metaG | ecosystem: Host-associated > Plants > Roots > Rhizosphere... | reverse complement strand
CCTAGTGTGGAAACCCGGCCGTTACTTTCTTCCCGCAACACCACAAACCGCTGCGGTGCGGTTTTACGACGTCCCATGGTTGGCCCCCAGCCAAAATAAAGCCCCCATAGTTACATACTATGGGGGAATTCATTAACACACGATGCGTTAAACTACGGTGACATTTGCCGCTTCGCCGCCACGCCGTCCCTCGGTCATGGTGAAGGAAACGTGGTCGTCCTTCTGAAGCGGGTTCGTTTTGCCGTTCACGACATTTTTGACATGGAAGAAAATGTCAGGCCCTTTGTCGTCGGGAATGATAAAGCCGTAGCCTTTACCTTCCGCGAAGAATTTGACCGTTCCAAACTTCTTTTCCACAGGCGTATTCATAACAATTCCCTTCTTAGCCACACATCTTCTGGCCAGCTTCGTCAATGTAGCAAGCTTCGCCCTCAACCACTTCCCCATTGTGCTTCGGCGCTGCCACCAGAAGTGCCAGACGCCTGCCGGACTTATTGAATGTCGAACAGCCCTTCGCGCCACTCTGCCAGCACGCGGCATATATTTTTTCGAAGTCGCCCCAGGGCATGGTGTTGCTGTCCATATTGATCGTTTTGGACACCGAACTGTCGACGTATTTTTGGGTGGTGACCAGCACGGCCACGTGTTCGTCAACCGTGACTTCGTCCGCCAGCTTGCCGCGCACGCCCAGGAAGCCAGCGCCATAGTCGTCAATGGTCGCCAGAATTGGGCCTTCCGGGGTGTTAATGCTTCGCTGGGTGGAATAGCTGAACACCGGTTCCAGGCCCGACGAAACATTGTCGGCGCACATGGAAATGGTGCCCGTCGGCGCAATGCTGGTCAGGTGGGAATTGCGAATGCCGTACTTCGCAATATCCTGCCGCAGTTCGCTGGGCAGCTTCTGAATGAATTTGCCCTGCAGGTATTTTTCGTCGTCGAACAAAGCGAAGGAACCCTTTTCGCGTGCCAAGTGCATGCTGGCTTCATACGAAAGTTCGGCCAGCTTCTGTGTGATGCCGGACGTAAAGGCAAGGAATTCCGTCGACCCATAAACAAAGCCCATGGCTTCGGCCGCGTTCGCCAAGCCGGTGAAGCCAAGGCCCATGCGACGCTTGCTGGTGGCTTCGGCCTTCTGCTGGGGCAGCGGGTATTTGGAACGGTCGGTGACATTGTCCATGGCGCGCACGACCACAGGAATGTCTTCTTCGAATTGGGTCCAGTTGAAGTCGTAGGCGGGCGCCCCGACATGGCGCGGCGTCGGCGCCGGTTCCAGGTACTTGACCAAATTGAAAGACCCCAGCAGGCACGCACCGTAAGGCGGCAGCGGCTGTTCGGCGCATGGGTTGGTCGCGGCAATGGTTTCGCAATACCAAAGGTTGTTCATTTCGTTGATGCGGTCAATGAACAGGACGCCGGGTTCAGCCCAGTCCCAGGTGCTGCGCATAATGGAATTCCACAGGGCAGCGGCGTCAATGGTGCGGTAGACGGTGCCGTTCCAGCGCAGGTCGAATTCTTTGCCAGCCAGCGCGGCTTCCATGAATTCGTCGGTGACGGCAATGGAAATATTGAAGCCGGTCAGGTTGTCGGTGTTCTGCTTGGCTTTGATATATTCTTCAATGTCGGGGTGGTCGACACGCAGCACACCCATTTGGGCGCCACGACGGTGCCCTGACGAACAGGTGGCAAGGCAGACCGCGTTGAAAATGGACATGAAGGAAACGGGGCCGGTCGACGAAGAAGCCAGCTTGCGGATCAAGTCACCCTTCGGACGCAGCGTCGAAAAGTCATAACCAATGCCCCCGCCCATGCGCATGGTGGCCGCCGCTTCCTTGGCGCGGTCCATAATGTTGCCGTCCCCGTGGACGAAGCTGTCGGCAATGGTGCCGGACACATAGCAATTTAAGGCGGTCACACTTTTGGAAGACCCAATGGCGGACTGAACCCTGCCAGCGGGCAGAAAGCGTTGGTGCAGAAGCGCGTCGCGGAATGCGTGGTAATGTTCGTCATTATCCTTCAAGCCGAAAGCAATGCGCGACATGGCTTCGCGGAAGTCTTCGCCTTGGCCACGGTATTTGGTGGCGTGCAGTCCGTCGGCCGCTGCTGTTTTTGGGCCAAAGCTATTCTGCAACATGGTGTGCCTTTCTTATCGTTGTGGAAGTTGGAAAAGAAAACGCGGGGACATTGCCCCGCGTGGTTTAAGCCGCTACCGAAACCTGTTGGTCCTTAACCATACTGGGCAGGTTGCCCAGCGGGTAGACTTCAAGGGTTTCGTAAAAACGCCCAAGGTGCTTTTTCATGACCCAAAGCGCGGTGCCCGGAACAAGCTGAAGGAAGGCGTCGACCTGTTCGGGAAAATATTCGTCAATGACGACACGGAAGATAATTTGCGCGGCGGTGACGTTGCCCGTGTCCTTGCGGTTCACCTTCAGGTCTTTGACGGATTGGTACCAGGGAATAAACACTTCCTGGTAGAATTCCCAGGTGTTGTCGCCCATGACGTCCAGCGGCTGCATGGCACAGCCACGCTTGGCGCCGCCACCGCCTTCGTAATTGCGACCGGCAATAGACAGACACCGGCCGAAGGCAGCCCACACGTCGCGCAGCCCGAAGGCGGCGGAAACGTGAATGGGTTCCAGGAAGCCTTGAAGTTCCAAAACGTCAATTGGGTCGCGGGCGGGCGCCGGGGCAACGTGCGCGTTGCTACGGGCCGGGTCGGTGCGTTTCAGCAGCAGGGCTAGGCCGGTGTTGTCGACGCCGTCATGGCCAAGCTGTGCTTCTGCAGCGGCACGCATTTCCAAATTCAGGGAAGCAATGGCAGCACGAACTTCTGGTGCGTTCTTGCTGTGGGTCAAAGCTGCTGCCGCTAGGGCTTCCAGCTTTTTATAAATACGAGGGTCGGTGGTAGTGGGTATGACATTCGCAAACGCGGCCGTAGCCGTGCGGTTCTTTTTGGACACTGTGTTGAAGCCCCATTAGGACAGTCCGCGCCCAAGCCTGCGCGTGACCGTGGACGCTAATGAAGGGCCAAAAATTGCGCAACAACTTTCAGGGCAAAATGTCCCGCGTATGTCTTAACCGACGGTGCCGGGCTTTGGTTGCCCACAGGCACGCGGTCTTTTTCATGGAACAAGGGCCGGAAGGGGTAAGACCGCTGCCGCCCTGGTGCGAAAACGGACCTACAGCGGGTGCCATAGGTCCGGCCCTAGTGTTGAAGCTGGACGGGGCAGGCAGTGTCGGTGGGCAAGACCGGTGCAAAGGCGAACCAGCGAATGGGTGGGCTTGCCCCCACACCCGTGCCCGTGGCTCCGCGAACCCAGGCCAGGGCATGTCCACTAACCCTATCTGGGCTACTACAGCCTGGGTAGGGCTGGTGTGTCATGCCCGTTCACCACGCCCCAGACGAGTAAAAGCAAAATGGGGCCTTGCATCGAAGCATGGGCACACGTATGTGTAACGGGTATTGGAAAGGAACGCCCATGACCACGACAAACCCAGCCCACTGGACCGCCCAGCAATGCAGCATATGGCTGCGCAGCCGCCGCATCCCCCACCCCCTGACCGCACCCACCACAGTTCTGCGGGAAATGGTCGCCCGCGCAGTCGCAGCCCCTGACACCATCCACTACGAACCCGGTGTGGTCGCAAAGTGAAAGCGCCGCCAAACTGTCCTGACGAAAAGCGTCCACCCGCGCCCAAGCCGGTTTGGAAACCGAAGCCGACATGGAAGCGCATGCGGCCAGGGTCTGCCGCCTGGGAACGCGTAGCGAACCGCTTGGCCCGCGACGTCACATCCATAAAGTCCTGCAAGAACTGCGGGCACCCCTACATTGAAGGGTTCGTCTGCCCCACATGCGGAACGGACAAACCATGACCCGCAACGAACTTCGCCGCCAGCGCGACACGCTAAAGCGGTACGCCGACATAATCGAAACAGTCCAGAAAGCGGCGGCGCGGCACGCGACACACGGACCCGTCATGGCCGACTTGGCGCTGAACGACGTCTTCGAACTGCGCAATGCGCACGCCGACGTCAGAAAAGTGTACCTGTCAATTGACGGCGCCTTGAACGAAAGAACCATGGTGCTGACCACACTAAGTTACGAATGCAACAGGTTCGGGTCGGGGCGCCACCACGCAAAACGGAAAAAGAAATGAACCGCCGCGACACCGCAATATTGATAAGCATGCTGTACCGCTATGCGGGCGACTTGAAGCCGCTTATCGAAGACAACCATTTACAGCAACAGCACGAACTGAAGCAGGGCGAAGACCTTAGCGACGAAAGCATGGAAGACGAACTGCTCATAAAACGGGCGGCGCTTTTCGCTTTGCAGTTGGCCCAAGTGCTGACAAAGGCTGCTGGGAAAGGTAAGCTGGTCGAAACCAGCCTGGACTACAAAACCAACGTGCTGACCAATGACTGACCAGCCTGAAATTCATAATGGGCGCGAATACCGCGACCACGAAAAATGGCGCTACGGCAGCAGCCATGGGCGCAGCACCGTTAAGATAAAATGCCCCTACTGCATGACCGTGGTCACCGCGTATGTATGGTCATTGGCGGGCGGCGGCAAAAAATGCCCCAACTGCGGCGCCATACACACCAGCTTTGGCCGGTCGACACGAAAGGTTGCGACGTGACGGACAAGAAGAAAGTTATCCATAGCCTTGCCGACTTGCAGCAAATAATTCCGCCTGAACTGAAGGTGGTCGACACCGACAAAGTGCTGGGCCGGAATGCCGACGACATTGACGAAGTCACGCGGCAAATAATTAAAACCCCGTATATCAAAGTCGACGAAACCGCGACAGAACAAATGGAACGCAAGGAAGCCGAAAGACGCCTGAAGGAAATCTATGAAATAAACGCCATGGCGCGGCTGTTGGCTTACCAGCACAAGCTGCGCAACCTTGGCACCGCGTCCTACAAACACGCCCCGCGCGACTGCGCGCTGTGGTCGCTGCAGCATTGGGATCTGTTCCGCGCCGAAGCCGCGCAAATCTATAAGACCTGGGCGTTGCACATATGAACACCGAACGGCTAACCATTCTGGCGGACCAAGTGGAAGCGGCGGCGCCCGACGCCAAGCCTGACCTTGGCTTCAACATGAAATGCTATTGGGCTTCCAGGGAAGAACGCCCTCTAATACGCGACCACACCGACCACAATTGCGAAACCGTGGCGTGTTTGGCGGGCTGGACCTGTCACCTGTTCGGGTATGCCGGGCGCCCCATACCGGTGCCGGAAGGCCTGTCGTTGAACGATGCCATTCACGATCTTGCCGCCCAGTTACTCGAATTGACGTCTGAAGAAGCGGTCGCTTTGTTCGTGCCGACACCGTCGAACGGCTGGCTGTCGGGCATTCCCTTGGAAAAGGCCGTGCGTGCCGTGCGCGAAACTGCTGCCACGGGAAAGGTGCCGCTGTGGTGGTCTGTGGACGTCGTGGAGAACTGACCAATGAACATGGAACGTATACGCATCTTGTATAAGCTGTTTCGCAAGCTGAACGACCCCAAGTCGAAGCCGCGTATTGGCTTCAATATGGCGCGCTATAGGGCCAGCTTCTTGCCCGATATTTCATTGCATAATTGCGGAACCACTTGCTGCATAGGTGGCTGGGTGGTCGAAGCGTTTGAAGGGTCGCCGACAAAAGAACAATTGAAAAGCGACACTATGTACATTTACAGGCGTGCGAAAGCTTTGCTGGATTTGCAAGACTTTGAAGCAACACGCCTGTTCGTTCCGACCAGCGTTAATGGCCATAATTTGGTGAACACTACACCGTTGGAAGTTGCGCAGTGTTTGGCCCACCTGCTGACCTTCGGTGAATTCCCAGACTGGTGGGACAGGGACGAATTAGAATGACCACTTTCCAACAAAACCCGCTGGTCATTGGCCTGAACGAAATTGAACGGCAAGTCAAATATTGGGTGGAATTCGACCTAAAGCAGCGCGACGCCGAAGGTCTGGAAACCACGGACGCCACCCACATTATGTCGCCGCCAGGGTGGCCAAGCCACGGGCAGTTGAAGGCCTGGGTGAAGTGCCTGAAGGAAGCGCAGCTTGCGCTGGAAACCGAAGACTGTTTCAACAAATTGACGGATGGCACTGAATGGATCTTGCGTTATATTGGGCAAGTGCGCAGTCAGTTGTTGCCCCATGACCGGGCTTTTCTGGAACTAGCGGCAAAAGAAATTGAGCTATTAAAAGCGAAGCTGAAGGAAAAACAGGAAGCGAATGGTTGAACAGGTCGTGACAGTCGCGGTGACCCTGCCGGTCAACGGCACGCGGCTGGACATTGCCCAGGCGCTGGTGCAAGCCATTTACGCCAACCACGACGTCTTCACCAAGACCGCGTTATCGCAACTTCTGTCCTGCGTCGAATTGCCGAAACCTATGCAGTATGAAGAAGGTAGGACTATGCTGGTTTTTGGCAGGGGTAATTGAAGCTATGACGGAAATGGCCGAACGGGAAAGTGTTGTGAAGCTGCTGCGCGCCATGGCTGGCAGCGAAATAGCGGCTGCAAACCAACACGACGTTATCTTGAACGCAGCCGCAGACATAATTGAAATGCAGCACGAAGAATTGGACGCGGCCATGCGCTGTACTTTCTGGATGTACAAGAAACACCGCGAAGGCGTCCCGCTGGCCAAGGTGAATATTGGCTACCACAGCCCGACGCTTGCCGCCGCCGCGCGCTGGGTCATTCAGCGTGCCCATGACGGTCGCGGTTATTTCTTCGGCAAGAAAGTCGAAGTGCTTCACGCCGCCTTGGCCGTCTATGACGAACCCAGCGGCGACCCACGCCCCACAGTAGGAAACAACGCATGACGGAAGTCCCCGCCAAGGCATCAGTTTTGCCTGTCATAGACCAAGCAGCCCTGCAAATTGCGCAGCACCTTCTGGCCATGCTGAAGCCGTCGCTTCAGCCCGAAGTCGTCATTGACGAAGGCGCGCTGGCGAAGAAGGCGAAGGAATTGCTGACGCTGAACAAGCTGGTCACGGTGCCGCAGAACTGGAAGCTGGTGCCCATGGTCCCGGACCTGGAAATGCTGACTTCGACCGCGACCGCGTTCCAGGGCATAAACTTGCTTATGGAATTCCTGTCGACCAAGGGCATTGCCATTGCCAACCCTGGTGGGCTGCCGCCCATGTTCCATGCCTGGATAGCCATGGTGGCGAATGCCCCGGCGCCCGACGGGCCGCCCAGGCAGCAGGTCGTGGCGGCCGTCCGGTGACCGCTGGGGACCGGGCCTGGGAAAAGCCCCTGGTAGACGACTGGGCCAAAGGTCTTGGACTGTGGCCTTACCCCAGGCTTCCAGACCTTCGTCCAGGACGCTATTCGGGAACACGCCCTGTGGCTGGACGCGGTCATTTATTGCCTTCTGGGGCGCTGGGTGTCCGAATACACCCCGGTTTTGGTCATGCAGGACCATTGGCCGGTGGGCCTGACCGCCTTGGAATATGACCGGCAGTACCTGCGCCCCGTCGTCGTGGTGCGCGTCAGCGACGTTCCCAAGGCCGAAATAGGGGAAGCTTATTTCCAGCGGGCATGGAAAACAGAGTGTGACAGCCGGTCGCATCGTAGCCCTTGACGGGTAGCCAGGGCGTGCCTACATTACGAGTGTCTGTGGAAAGGACACTTCATGAAAAGCTACGAAGAACATGTGGGCCGGGCCAGGGAAATGCTGGCCCAGGGCTTTCACACCAAGCAGGCCCGGAAGTGGGCCGCTGAACACGCGACCAGGGCCTACGAAGCGGTCGAACGCGAAATACGCGACAAGATATTGGCGCTGCCCCGCGACGCGGACAACAAGACCAGGGACGACGACCTGTATTGGAATTTCCCGGCGTGCCATGCGCTGAAGGAAAAGCACTTCAAGAAATTCGAGCATTACAAGCCGGAACTGGCCAAGCTGTTGGTCTGCACCGCCCTGCGTGCGGAAATTATGGCGGCGCCGGAAGCGCCCAAACCCAAGACCAAGAAGGAAGTCGAAGAAGAAATTCGGAACGCGGAAGCTATGACCTGTCAAATTTGCGGCAGGAAGATTTACGCGGAACTGGGGGTTATAGCGCACCACGGTTACGAACGCCCTGGGCAAGGGTGGCAGACCGAAAGCTGCGAAGGCGCGCGGGAATTGCCTTTCGAAGTCGACCGGGTCGTTTTGGAAAAATACATTGCCGCGTGCAAACAGCGCCTGTCGAATATGAAGCAGTCGCGCAACCACGTGAACCGTGAAATTGACCCGGTGCTGGTGTCTTACGAAAAACGGATCCCAAAGGAAAAATGGGTAAATAGTTGGAAGCCGGAATACCAGACCATTCACGTGGTCTTGACCAGGGCGACCTGCGAAGCGGCCGTGGCTGAACACCCCATTCTTCAACAGGCCCACCAATACCGCGACGGGAAGGACTACTGGGAATATTTCAAGGCCCGTGACCTTCGGCAGCGCGATTACCAAATTCATAATTTGGCCGAACACATTAAATGGCAGACCAAACGGTTTGCTGAATGGCCGGGTGTGACCCACCGGTTTGAAAAGGGGCGCAACAGACTGGAAGGGAAGTGGGTGAAAATATGACGGAAGCGGCGCCAGCGTGGGCGGAAAAGTACACGCACTGTCAACAGGAAGGCTGCACGCACCCGGTGACCGGGCACGTGTTGGAAGTCGCCATGCGGCGCTTCGAACAACAATATTGTTCGATGGAATGTCGCGCGGCGGCGGACCTTAAGCGGTATGCCTGCTGTGACAAGGCAACCACGCGCCATTGCGTCTGCTACTATTCGACGGACTGCCCCGACCATGGGGTCATTTGCAACGGAATACACGATTAACATGAAACTATTCTTAGACCTGGACGGCGTGCTGGTCGACTTCGACCGGCACCATAAGGAAAAGTTCGGGTGGTTGCCTGACCGCAATGACCCGAAGGTGGACGTCGACTGGAAGCACGTTTCGGAAACCGACTTCTTCGAAACCGCGCCACCCATGCCCGACTACATGGACCTGCTGAATTTCGCACGTCCCTATAACCCGATTATTTTGACGGGCGTCCCCGAACTGGGAAGCGAAAAGGCGGCCAAGGACAAAGTCGACTGGGTCAGGCGCCACGTGCCGTTCCATGTGCCGGTCATAACCACCCGGTCGAAGCTGAAGGCCAACCACTGCGAAATTGGGGACGTTATTGTCGACGACTGGGCCAAGCACCGGCCGCGCTGGCTTTTGAAGGGTGGCATTTGGGTGCTGCATAAGAATGCGGCGCAGTCCATTGAAGAACTGAAAAAGATAGGGTTCAAATGACCAAACCACTGGCGAACTGGAATGAAGTTTTCCACGACGCTTGGAAGTGGCCCCAGCATCGCGTCATCGGGTATGACGTCTACAAAAACAAAAACGCACATCACCTTGAACAGCATTTCAAGAAGTTCCTGTTCCAGCTTGGGCGCCCAGGTTACTGGTTGCATTCGCTGAAGCTGTCCGCCGACGTGGTGTGGGCGGTGTCGAAGCTGTCGCAGGAATTACCACTTGATTATTTGACGGCTCAGGCGAAGTCCTGCCGGTTTCCGTTTTTGACCATGGTTGTTGAATGGAACCCCAACGTCCGCGAACAGGCTTATGCCGACATGCGCGTCCGGCAAGACAACCGTGTGCCCGCAATGCCCGGCGAAACGCCCGCCTTCGTCATTTCGCAAGACGAAGAAGGGGAAACGTCGGTCTTTCAAATTTCCTACACACCAGTTGAAAAAATTATGGCGTGGTTTCCGTTGATGTTCAAACTGAACAAACCAATGAACAGCGACCAAACTTTCAAATGTCTGCTGCGTCAGTTGAAAATACCGGACAATATTTACGCCGAGTATTTGTTCACAACCGACCTTGTAAAGAAAGAGCCGGAAAGTCTGAAAGTTTATGACGACCCCAACGTGGGCGTGTTTATGACCGGGCCTTTAGCACTTAAAGCTTCCAGGCTTCCCGCCAAGGAATGGGTGGACACGCTTATGTCGCAGACCGCTGGGCAATTCCGCTGGTTCGGCGCCCTATGCACACTGCTGAACCGGCAAGCCATGACCCGTTACGTGGACATAGACCTGCCGGAAAGCGTCCCAGGCGAAGCCAAGAAGCCCAGGGAAAGCGACGCGGTCGACCGCCAGTTGGTCCTGCTGCTGCCAAGGGAAAAGGTCGTCAAGCGGTGCGTCCAGACCGCTGAACGTGAACGCAAGCAGGTGGGGCTGCACGAAGTTGGTGGGCATTGGGCCTATAGCCACCACAAAGGGAATGATGCTTGCCAGCATCAGTGGCCAACCCAACCGTCCAGGCGGCAGGTATGTGAATTATGCGGCAAGCTGCGCTGGTGGAAGGAAGCGCACGAACGCGGCGAAGGTGAAATGCTGAAGGTGCGCAGGCGCCGGGCGGACATGTCCGGGGTGTCGGTCGACAGGTTGGTTGAAACGATAAAGCAGGAAGTGAAGGAAGCAAAGCATGGTCACGACAATTAGCAAGCTGCGTGTGGCGGAAGTCCAGCACAAGCTGGAAACCATAGAATTCTGCGGCGAACTGCTGAAGACCTATAAGCGCGCCGACTTCGACGCCAAGGGAATTTACAAAGGCGCCGGGAAGCATGTGCGCAATTCCTTCGCAACTATCTACTTCGACGCCAGGGCTGAAGACGGTGACGGTGAAACCATTGTCCTGGACAAGGACGAAGGGCACACGCTGTTCGAACCGACGTCGTGGGAAATGATTATGTTTGACTTGAAGGCCACCCACTACCATATTCGAGTCAACGCGGAAGGTTACGTGTTCGGCCGCGAATTGACCAGCGAACAAGCCGACGTCTTGCGGCTTCACCAAGACGACAACAAACCTGGGGACGGACCGCCGTGAATATCGAAGAAAAGCTTAAGGAAATTGTGGAAGCCACGAATTATAATGGCGCCGAAGCAAACCTTGTTTTCACCAACCACCCTTCAGCGAAAGAACCCCTGGCACGCTTTAGCTGGTCGCGGCGGACCAGTCATGCTGGGCGAATATTTCGACTGGTCTGGCTAGGGCGTGACGCCGGAAGAAGCCCTTGAAAAATGTCTGGCAGACGTCAAAACAAACCCGAAGGATTGAATAGCTATGAAGGAAGCATTTATTGAAAAGCGGTTCACCACGTCCAGCCTGGACATAATCAAAAAGGCGGACGCCATTTGCAAGGAATATATGGCCCAGGGCCTGACGCTGACCTTGCGCCAGCTTTATTACCAGTTCGTGTCGCGCGACTGGCTGCCGAACAAGCAGACCGAATACAAGCGCCTTGGCAGCATTATCAACGACGCACGGCTGGCCGGTCTAATTGACTGGGAAGCCATGGAAGACCGCACCCGCAATTTGGAAAGCATTCCGAACTGGGGCGCCGTCAGCGACTTTTTCCGAAGCGTCCCGCACTGGTTCCATTATGACATGTGGAAGCACCAGGACACGCGGTTGGAAGTTTGGATTGAAAAGGAAGCTTTGGTTGGCGTCATTGAAGGCGTCTGCAACCAATACAAGGTGCCTTACTTCGCTTGCCGTGGAAATTCTTCGCAGTCCGAAATGTATGTCGCCGCCCAACGCTTCCAGGAACACAACGAAAGGGGGCAGCGCACCGTCATTCTGCACTTGGGCGACCATGACCCCAGCGGCATTGACATGACGCGCGACAATGCTGACCGGCTGGAATTGTTCTGGAACAAGCACCAGGACGGCACGTTGGTGGAAGTTCAGCGGCTGGCGCTTAACATGGATCAAATTCAACGCCACCGGCCGCCGCCGAACCCGGCCAAGACGACGGACAGCCGGTATACCGAATATGAAAAGAAGTTCGGTAACCAGTCTTGGGAATTGGACGCATTGAACCCGACCATCATTCGTGACTTGCTGGAAACAGAAATTTCCAGCTACATTGACCACGACGCCTGGAAGGAAGCGGCAGACCAGGAAATTGAAGAAAAGAAACGCATCGCAAAATTCCTGAAGGATTGGAAGGGCGATTAATAAACCGCCGAAGTATGTATAGCTTGAACCACGAAACGAGGTTACGCATGTCACGTATTATGCAGGTAGTCCTGCAGTTAACGGAACAGCAGGTTGGCACCGTCGTTGCTGACCTGCTGGAAAAGGGCATAGACGCCCAGGTGGCTGGTATAGGCTTGGTCGAACAGGTGCCCTTCACCAAGAACAAGAAGCCTGACGCGCCCAGGAAGAAAAAGAAAATGCCGCCCTGGTCCGCCAAGCGCAAACGCGCGTTTCGTGCCGCGCAGAAAAAGCGGAAGAAGAAAACAGCCGCCCAGGCTAGGGCTTTACTTAATTCAGCGGGGATTTAACAGACCATGCGCACCATTCAAATTTACCGCACCTATTCCTTCAAGGACAAAGACCCCGCCATTGACATGCTGCGTACAGCCATCAAGGACGAAGGCGCGACCTACAAGGAAATTCACGAAACGTCCGACGTCAGCGTTTCGTCCCTGAAGGGTTGGTTTGACGGCAAGACCCGGCGCCCCCACCACGCAACCATGGCGGCCGTAGCAGGTGCCCTGGGTTATGACTTCAAATTGGTCAAGCAGCGTGGCCGGTCCGCCGTGGAAAAACTGAAGAGGAAAAGCCGGTCATGATTAGGGCAAAGGTTCTTATTGACGCGTCGACGCACGAAAGCGAAAAACGCTTTTTCGCCATGGAACTTCGCTACCCGAAATTTATCCATAGCGAATTCATGACCCACCGTGCGTTAAGTCGGAACGCTTCCAGCAGCCGGGCCATACCGACGTCCAAGCTATTGGAAGAAGTCCGGTCGGACGCGTTGCGTGCCACACCTGAATTCTGGGGCGCCAACCAGAAGGGCATGCAAGCGGTCGAAGAACTTAGCGACGAAGTGTTGGATGGTTTTCAGGCGGGTAAGCCAACGCCGCGTCGCAACGCCCAAATTATTTGGGCTAATGCCGCCATGCGTGCCGCTGACAGCGCCGAACGGTTAATGGACATGGGTGCCCACAAGCAAATTGTGAACCGCATTCTGGAACCTTTTAGCCACATCAATGTGGTCGTGTCCGCGACCGAATGGAAGAACTTCTTCGGCTTGCGCCTGGACAAAGCGGCGCAGCCGGAAATGCGCTTGCTGGCGGAAGCCATGTGGAATGCCCAGCAGGCAAGCACCACGACAATGCTGGACCCTGGTGACTGGGCGCTGCCTTATGTCGGGTACCTGCGCCAACGGCTTGACGGGCGCTACCTGTGCGAACATGGCAAGGACGACTGGTCTGCAACCCCCCATGCAATATTCGACTTGATTAAGGTGTCGGTCGCAAGGTGTGCGCGGGTGTCCTACCGAAGCCACGAAACTGGCAAGGAAACGACATTTGAAGAAGACCGCGACATGTACACCGCCAAGCTGCACCTGCCGGACTTCGGTGACGAAGTCTACTATGGCGTCATGCACGCCAGCCCGGCCGAACACCAAACCACGCCGGACGAAAAGGTACCGTCCAGGCTGTCTGGGCGCGTCGGTGGCGGCGGTCCTTTTGTCTGGCGTCACCCTGAACAGCATGGCAATTTCGTCGGTTGGCGCCAGTACCGCAAAATGCTGAAGGGGGAAAATGAAGCCCCGCTGCCGTCGGAATATTTGGGGAAGTTGTCGCATCTATGACCGGTTTTTCTGACTTAACTGACGAAGGTTTCCAGGACAAAATGCGCGTTGCAGACCTGCCCGGCAATGAAGTCGCGTTGGTTTTTGTTTGTAGGTCACCGGAAGAACGGATCAAACTTTACGTGAAGCTGCGCGACCGGCTACGGTCTGGGAAAATTAGAATGTTAATCGAAACCACAAGGGTGAAATAATGCCATTGCAGAAGAACCGGGGTGATACGGGTGAAGACGGCACGGTGCGTAAGGCCCACTATGGCGAAGGGCGCCAGCCGTGGGACGTCATGGTCGACCTGGAAATAGCCCCAGAATTTGCGGCTGGGTCTATTCTGAAATACCTGCGCCGGGACAAAGACCCCGAACACAGCCTGGAAAGCGCGCAGTGGTATTATAATCAACTTTACCAGCATGCGGCTACCGAAAATAGAAACGGTTCCCACCTTACCCCCTGGTCCAAAATGCTGCACAAGCTGGAAGCCGAACTGACCAGTGCCGAACTTAAGCGCGTGCGGGGCGTCATTGGATAGCCAAAAAACAACACCGCCCCCACCGCAGGACGCGGCAACTGTCCTGCGCGACATTGCCACCCGCTTGGAAGCCGGGTTCAACGGTCGCGGGAAGAAGACCGGCTTTATGCTTTTGACCTGGGACTGCCTAAAGCAGCACCTGCCGTCGGTGCCCAGCGTCAATTTCGTGGCGAACGAACCGAACGACGTTATGGACAAAGTAATTATCCAGCTAATGGCGGCGCGCGGTTACCACTTCTTCAGGAAGGCCACTGACCTAAAGGACATTCCAAATTGAAAGACCGCACCAAAAGCCGCCACATGACGCCCTTCGTGGTGGTCGAAACCAAAATGCCGTCCATGGACGGCATGCTGGCGACGTCCCGTCTGTCGGGCGAACCCATTGACATGGTCCACGCCCGCGCCATGAAAATGGCTAGGACGCCCACCTTCAAAAACAACCACTACACCGTCATGCGGTCAGTGCAAGAAGGTGTCTGGGGCACCATGTGGCACCTTGCCATTCGCCGCAACGACGGCAAGCCCATTACCCAGTATTGGGAAGACTTCCAAGCCATCAAGAATGAACTGTGTGGGCCTGACACCGAAGCGGTGGAACTGTACCCGTTGGAAGCGCGCCGCATTCCGAACGAAGGGCACCACCTTTTCTGCTTTGTTGAAAAGGGCAAAATGTTTCCCATTGGCGTTGACCCGCGCGGCGCCCCGAAATGATTAAACGCATAAAAGTTAACGAACCGTCGAAGCAGGCGCGCGGGGACGACCCGCCGAAGCAGACGGTCTATGACTTTTCCAGCTTCGAAAAACGGCAGGCGTTCAAAGACGCGCTGGTGAAGAACACCATTGACTGGAACAAGGCGCTGCCGAATTTCGAATGGATAAACCACACCGAATTCTGCCGTGGCCCTTTCTTCATGTATTCGGACTGGGTGTTCTTCACCAGGGCGCTGGGTGGGCGCGGCCAGACCCCGCTGCCAGACGAATGGACCATGAACCGGGGCATTACGGTTTACGCCCGCTGCTTTATTGGAGGCACCATGGGCGGCTACCTGCTGCTGCCGAACAACCACTACAAGAAGTCGACCGACGCTGGTCAAGCGGTTTATGGCGAATGGAAGTCGAAGCTGTACATCGGCAAATTCCGCTTCTGCAGGCACGACATGCTGCAAACCAAAGTCGGAAAGTGCTTGAATAAATACGATTGCAAACTATGTGGTTTCAGTGAAACCATAGACAGCAGCGGGTGACATGGTAGCCAGGATCAAATTGGAAGACGCCCCCAAGGCGCCGGAAGAAGACGTTTCCGAAAAGAAGCGCAATTGGGGCAAGGTGACGGAAGTGGGCGCGGTCAAAGCAACCCTGTATTACACGACCGCCGAAAGCGCCATGCCCCAACTGAAGGAAGTGCGTCGGTACTTTATTGGGTCGGTCATGTTCGCCTTCGTCGAAGTGTACAAGGACGGCTACGGCCCGGATAAATATTTGAAGGACGGGTCCAAGGTAGCCAAATTTGCGGTCCACATGGCTGACGGCAAAGGTAATGGCGGGCACCGGTTCGGGAACGAAGCCAACCTTGAAGCGTTTTTGCGACAGACGTTGAACGGGCAACCGTAGCTTCGAGGACACACCTCGGTTCTTGCGACTGTCACGTTTCTCGGCTAAATGGGCAACTGTCGCAAATTTTCGAGGGCTGACATGGCTACGAAAAAGCAAAGCATGGACGAACTGGCGAAAGCCTTAACCAGCGCCACCCCCGCCGAACTGCGGACCATGCAGGCGCGCATTAACGGCCTGCTGGCGGTCAACCCCACAGCCAAGGGCGCCAAGCCCGACGACTGGCTGTGGGACGGTCTGGTGGAAGAACTGGTCAGCCGTGGAATGCTTCACCTAGCGGGCGCCAGCGCCCTGCAGCGGTCGAAGGCTTACAAGGCCTACCTGGGCAAGGCCCCGGCCGTGAAGGCGCTGCTGCTGCGCGCTGCGCCCGACCTGGACCAAAGCAAGGTGGTCCTGCAGGCCCTGGGCCAGCGGGTCGCAAGCTGCCTTGTGGACAGCTTGAAGTCCTGGACGGTCGTGACGCCCAATTTGGTGCTGAACAACATTGACCAAGCGCCCGCCGCCGTGGAACAAGGTTTCCCTGGCTACATGTCGTGCGGGCTGCTGGGTAAGCTGGTCAAGGTAGCATCTAGCCAGTCCGCCTAACGTATGTGTTGGTGGGAACACCCGCCAACACATTAGGGCACCTTGGCTAACAACGACCGCTTAACCGGGCCGGTACAAGAAAGCGTCATTACGCTTCTGCTGTTCGACCAGCATTATGGCGCGCAAGCCGCCGCCGTGCTGAAGCCCGCGCACTTCGACCTGTCATACCGCGAACTGGCCACGGCCGTGCTGGACTTCCGGCGCGAATACAAGAAGCCACCCGGCGAAGCGCACCTGGACGACATTTTCGACCACGTCTTGGGCGACACCAAGCACCCCCAATATAAGCTTTACAAAAACATCCTTCGCAGCGTCGTCGAACAGGCACCGCACCTGAATGCGGAATACCTGTCGAAGCGCGTCAACGACTTTGCGCGCAAGCAGTCGCTGAAGGCAGCGACCATTAAAGCTGGCGAACGTATAACCGAAGGCGGCGCCAATGTGGTTCCCGACTTAGAAAAGATCTTTTATGACGCGTTGCGTGTCAAGAATGCCGACTTACAAATAGGCACCTTTCTTGGCGACCGGCGAAACATTAGCCGCGTCATAAACCGCAAGCCCGTCGACTTCTTACTCGACATTAAAGAACTGGACCAGCGCGGCTTTGGTTTGACCAGGGGCGAAATCATGCTGTTCCAGGGCGTCAAGGGAAAAGGCAAGACGTGGTTCCTGACGCATGCGGGCAAGGCGGCATTGATGCAGCACGCCAAGGTGGCGCATGTCACGCTGGAAATGCCGGAAGACCAAATTACCGAACGCTACCTGCGCACACTGTTTGCGCTGGGCCGCCGCAAGGAACAGTTCACCCGCATTCGCTTCGAACGCGACGAATTGGGCAAGCTGACCAACTTCAGGGAAATTGCTGGCGAAACGAAACGCTTTCTACATGACCCGAAAATTCGACCACACCTGGACCTGAAATACGACCAGTTTGGCGACATGATGAATAACCTTGTCGTCAAGAATTTTCCGTCGGGCAGCTTGACCATTCCCATGCTGGACGCGTGGCTGGACAGTTTGGAACTGGAGCAATTCTACCCTGACGTGTTTCTGCTGGACTACCCGGCGCTAATGGACCACCCAATTTCACACCTGCGCGAAAGCCTGGGCAAGACCACGGTGGATCTGCGCGGCCGGTGTCAGGCCCGCAATATGGCTGGTGGCTTCCCCGTGCAGTCGAACCGTACCGGCGCCCAGTCCAAGACCGTGTCGGACACCAATGTGGCGGAAGACTGGTCGCAGGGCTTTACCACCGACATGTCCATGTCGTTCAGCCAGACCAAGCAAGAAAAGTCGCTGAACCTTGCACGTTTGACGGTCGACAAGAACCGAAACGATATCGACAATTTCACCGTGCTTATTTCCCAGAATTATGCCCAGGGGCAGTTCTGCGTTGACAGCATCATAATGGAACCCAACCGCTACTGGGACAAGTTGAAGGCTGCCGCAGGCGAAGACGAATGATCCCGAAGAAGCTAATTCGGGCGTATCTGAATGAACCCAAGGACAATTGGCTTTGGCTGAAGGAAAAGTCTGAAGCCGAAATAGACGACATGTTGAAGCAGCTTCGGCCACGGCCGCGCTTCGTCGCCAACCTGTGGCTTCACCAGAAGGTCTGCTTCCTGCTGGGCGTGGCAATGCCCCAGTTCTGCTTCTGGCTTGGCATGGCGGGCGGCAAGACCGTGCTGTCCCTTGAACTGCTCAATTATTGGCGCATGTGCGGCAAGGTGGAAACCGGGCTGGCCATGTCGCTGGACCCGGAACGGCTTTACAATTGGGAAAAGGATATAAAGGACATTGGTTATGACCTGCCGCACCTTATGTTGGACACCGGTTCGTCAAAGGAAAATTGGTCGCTGCTGGCGGAAAACAAACCCGCGCTAGTGCTGGCGCCTTACCCGACCGTGGCCGCCATGCTGTCGGAACTGGAAAAGGTCAAGAACAAAGCCAAGACCGCGCGCAAGCCCAAGCCCAAGCTGGCAACCCAATTCGCGCAATATGTCGACGCGGTATTCTGGGACGAAAGCACCAAGGCCGGAAACCTGTCGTCGGTGGTCAACCGCACCTGCCGCCTGCTGTCGAACCGCATTGACTACCGCTATGGGTTGGCGGGCGTGCCGTTTGGCCGCGACCCGGTGCTGCTGCGCAACCAGACCAACCTTGTGGACCATGGCAAAACATTCGGGCCGAACCTCGAAATGTTCTATGCCGCCTACTTCAGCGAAAAGGAAAACCACTGGGCCAAGGGCAACCGCGCGAAGTATGCCAAAAGCTATACCTTCCTAAAAACGATGAAGGAAGACTTGGCGGTGCAGCTTCAGCACCGGTCCATTACCTACACCACAGACGAATTGAAGAAGCTGCGCACCACGGCGCTGGAAGTTCGCAAGCAGAATTTCTATGTCAGCTTTGGTGAAGACGCGCAGTCATATTTCGATAAATTCATGGCGCGCATGAAGAAGGCCGCCAAGGTCGGTGACATTGCTGCGCGCGACAATAGCTTTATTCGCATGCGCCAAATTGCGTCCGGCTTCATTGGCGTCAAGGACGACGAAACCGGCGACCGTGCTGAAGTCGAATTCCCCGACAACCCGAAGCTGGATATGGTCCTGGAACTGGTGGCGCGCATTCCGCCGAAGCGGAAGTTTTTGATAGTTTATGAATATAACTACACCGGTCGCAAAATTGTGGAAGCACTTCGCGCACAGGGCATTCGCGGCGGCTGGCTGTGGTCCGGCACGAAAGACCCGCTGAAGGTCCAGCACAAGTTCGACACAGACCCCGACTACCGTTTCATTGTCGGCAACTGGCGCAAGACCGCCTTTGGCCTGAACGCCCAGAAGGGCAATTACACAATCGTGGTTGAACGCCCGGTGTCGGTAATTGAAAGCGCCCAGGTGGACCTGCGACAAGATAGACCAGGGCAAACGCGAATTGTTCGCATCTGGGACATTGTCATGCGGCCTATAGACGAAAAAATCCAGTTATTTCATAAGGAAGGCGGAAGCCTGTTTAAATCGTTAATGCGCGACCCGTCCAAAAAGACCTTGAAACCGAAGCGTTAGAGTACTACTTTAAGGGTGTCCTGTGGAAAGGAAGTACTCATGAAAAAGTGGTATGAAGCGTTCAAGGCGTGGCTGGAAATGGCCGCGTACTGGGAACTGGTTGGGCCGCGCGGCAGTGTCAGGGAAGTTTACTCCATTTTTTATTGAAGACATGAAACCAAAGCCAATGGACTTCGAAGAATTCGCCAGCCAGAACGGCGGTGCGCGTCAGCAATTCGGTGAAGCTGGTCTTCACCGTAACCCTGGACAACAGTCGCAGAAGGTTTGGGGGCGAAAGGTCAAAGCGCAAATGGTCAAGGATGCAGCTTTGGCCGGGTACCGTGAAGAATTGCGCGCGACGTATGACGCCTTGGTGACTGCTGGCGAATTGCGCCCGCGCACCAACCTGGAACGCATGGTGTTGACGGCGCGCGGGCATGACGACAACGAAAACGTTCAGGCAGCACGTCGTGTGCTGACAAAGCGTGGAATTGAATGGAAGGAATAAAATGAGTTTTCCAACCGACGCCAAAGGCTATGAAGCCCACATTCTGTCCAGGGCAGTTTATTTCACGACGTGCCTGTTTAGTGGTCGCGGGCAGTATAATCGTGAAGTCCATAAGACCTTGGACGAAGCCCGCGCCCGCGCAGCGCAGCGCACGGACAGCCAAGGCCGCAAGGCAATGATCTATGCCGTGACGGCTGACGGAAGGGACGCCCATGTCGAATGACTGTCCTTATTGTGAAGCCGGGCATAAAGCGGTGACGACAATTACAATTGATTTTTCGAAGGTTCGTGCGCACCAAATTCCTAAGCTTGTCGAAGCGGCACGGAAGGCGGACAAAGTCATATTTCTGAATTTGGAAATGGGACCGCGTGACTTTCAAAAATTGATAGACACAATTAAATCATGACTTTCGAATGGGTCAAATTCCTGCGCCAGCACCACATACCCTATGTGGAAGAAGGCCCAAGCATTGTGCGCGGCAACGTGGCCATTCATTGCCCGTTCTGCGGCGGCGCGGACCCGTCGCAGCACATGGGCCTGCTGGTCGACGGACCGAAGCGCGGCCGGTGGGGTTGCTGGCGCAATAGCGCGCACCGTGGGAACAAGCCGCATAATTTGATAATGGCGTTGCTGGGCTGCAGCTATTCCCAGGCAGCCACGTTGGTTGGCGACAAAGGCCCAACCGACATGGGCGACGATAAGGACGTGTCGGCGCACCTGAAGCAGCTATTTGCCGAACCGGAAGAAGGCAGCAGCGTCATTGAACCGCTGGACTGGCCCGCCAACATTCGGCGCCTTGACCGACCGTCCGCCTATGCGGACCAATTTATTCGGTACCTGACCGCCAAGCGCGGCTACACCAAGGACGAAGCCTGGGTCTTGGCGCGGGTCTATAGCTTGCGTTACGCGGTGCGCGGACCGTTTGCCTACCGGCTAATTATTCCGGTGCGCATGAAAGAAGGTCTGGTGGGCTGGACCGGCCGAACCATCTTGACGGAAGAAAAGCTACGTTACATGTCCTTGACCGACAAAGCGCAGAAGGCGAAAGAACTGGGACTGGTTGCGGCGCCCATGAACATTAAGTCCACGCTGTGGAATTATAGAAACCTTCTAAAGAACACCCAGTTGGAATTCCCCCACGAAGTCCTGGTGGTCGTCGAAGGTCCGCTGGACGCTTTGCGGGTCGACTATTTCGGCAGGCCTTACGGCGTTCGGGCCACCTGCCTGTTCAGCAAGTCCTTGTCGGTGGCCCAGGAAGCCCTGCTTGGCACGCTGGCGGACCGCTTTACCCACAAGCTAATTCTGGTGGACGCAGACGCACAAACTGACGCCTTCCCTTTATGGACCCGGCTGGAACGCTACGGTTTTCAATACCACTTGCTGGCGGAAGGTGACCCGGCAGAAATGTCTGCGGACCAAATTAAGGGCTTGCGTCGCGTCGCGGCGCGGGTATAGCTTGAACCCCTAAATTTTCTTTGCCTTCGAAGGGGCAAATTTCAAGATGAAAAGAATTCCGGTAGACCCGTGGTTAGACGCGGGCGTGAAGGGCTGTATTGCAAACATAGCCCGGCAGAATTTCTGGCGCGTCCAACACTACTATGACCTGGACGACTTAATCATGGACGGCTATGTCTGTTGGTGCAAGGTTCGCCGCCATTACCCCGACATAACGAACGTCAAGCACCTGCAAGGTTTGTTGAAGACCGCGTTTCACCGGCACATTCACGACCTGTCGAAGAAGCGCACCCGCGTGGACGAATTGGCTATGTCCCAATTTGTTCAGGAAGACGGTAGCGAAATGAACTGGGACGATATGTTCGGCGCCGAAGAAGGGGCGGCCGTGGCCGTCAACCTTATGCGAACCGCGCCGCAGGAAATTAAAATGTTGTGGCGCTTCCTGACGTCGGAAGACGGGCGCCGCCGCTTGCGTCACAAGAAGCGTACCTTCAGCAATGGCAGGCGCGAAACCACCAACGAATTTTTGTGCCGCACGCTGGGCCTGAACGCCAAGGAAGTCGACCTTGAGGCAATGGCGCGCAAGCATTTCTATTCCGAAACGCCCCGGTCGTGGGAAGGTTTCCTGCTTCAGTGCATGAAGGCTGAACCGTCCTTCTAATTTTTTCCGATTGCCTACTTGCAGCCATGCCGGTATCGGCCTAAGTATGTCTTACCAAGGCCTCGTCGGCCCGAACAAACTTAGGAGAAGTTAATGGCCGAAAAAATGGGCGCAATTGAAAAGGAAGTCACCAAGGCTTTTGGCATTAAGTCGAAAGACGGCGAAGACTTCCAAACCTACATCAAGCGCATTTCCCACGCAATTGACAACAACGACGAAGACAGCACCAAGTGGGACAGTCTGTCCCCAGCGGCGCAGAAATTCATGAACGACGTCAGCATTGCCATTAAGAAAGGCAACGACGTCGAACCCTTCCCCGCCGACGAAGAAGAAGACGAGGAAGAAGACGACGAAGCGGAAGCTAAGCCCAAGGGCAAGAAGGCAGCCGCCAAGGACGACAGCGAAAACGGCGGCGCTGACGGTGACAAGGAAGAAGCCGAAGGCGAAGAAGAAGAGGAGGCTGAAAAGCCTGCGAAACAGAAAGGCAGCAAGGACGTGACCACGAAGAAGAAAGCGGTTGCCACCGCTAAGGACAAGGGCAAGCCCGTGAAGGGCGACAAGGGCAAGCCGGTCAAGGGCGAAAAGACCGCCAAGGCCAAGCCTGCCAAGAAGGCGAAGCCGGAAAAGGCGCCCAAGAAGAAGGGCAAGTCCGCAACCATGCGCATCAAGGAATTGGTGTTTGGTAAGCCGGACATTACGACCGAAGAAGTCGTGGCCAAGCTCAAGAAGGAAGGCTTCAGCGCGACCCAGACCACCGTGGCCAGCTACCGTGCTGACTTCTTGCATTCCATGCGGTACCTGAAGTCGGCGGGCGTGAAAGGGCTGCCGAACCTGGACTAAGAGTTTTTACCGCTGCAGCCGTTCGCAGCTAAGTGCCGGTGGTTTGGAAAAACGTCCTCAGTGGGCGCGATTACACCCAGCGGCGTACTGGCGGAACGGAAAGGAAGGTAATGGTTGGGGACGACCCTAGCAGGAATAGCCCTGACCACTGACCGGCCCAGTAATCTGGTGGTACCAAACCCTGGCCAAATACCAGGGGCACCTACAGGTCGGACGGTACTAGCGCCCTGGACGTAAGCGGACCGAAGTACAAGGCACCGCAACGGGGCGACGAATGGGTGTAAGGCCCAGTGTTCCCACGAGTACACAAGGGGGTCGTTAACAGCGACCCCCTTGTGCGTATGTATAACCATGCGCCCCGACGAATTGACCCCATTGCACAAGGTTGGCCGTGTTTGGCTGAAGCGGGACGACATGTTCACCGCTGCAGGCGCCAAGGGCGGTAAGGCGCGCACCTGTTGGGTTCTGGCCCAGGGTGCAAAAGGCCTCGTCACCGCAGGCAGCCGCTTCAGCCCACAAATAAATATTGTGGCGCGCATAGCGCACAAGCTGGGCATTCCATGCCGCGCCCACACACCGACCGGCGAACTTCTATTTCCTGTGGCCGAAGCGCGGGACAAGTTCGGCGCTGAAATTATCCAGCATAAGGCTGGCTACAACAGCGTCATTATTGAACGGGCGCGCGGCGACGCCATGAAGCGGAAGTGGAAAGAAATTCCCTTCGGCATGGAATGCAAGGAAGCCATTGAACAGACCAGCAGGCAGGTCGAAAACGCGCTTATTGGAAAGCGCATTGTTGTGCCGGTGGGCAGCGCCATGTCCCTGGCTGGCATTCTTCGCGGCATGCAGCAGGCGCGCAGTATCATACCCGTGCTTGGTATTATTGTTGGCGCGGACCCGCGCAAGCGTCTGCACAAATGGTGTACGATGTTTGAACTAAGCCGGTTGACCCTGGTCACCAGCAAACTGGACTACCACCAAGCGGCAAGCAACAGCGTTATAGGAAACATTCAGTTGGACCCAATCTACGAAGCAAAGTGTTTGCCTTACGTGCAAGACGACGACGTGTTTTGGTTGGTGGGGGTGCGGCCCGGTGTCTAAGTCTGTCCACAAGTCGAAAATTTGGCCGAACGGAAAACGTCGTCGCTGGATAGGCGGCAGGGAAGGCACGGGGCTGCGCGAATACGTCACGCAAATAATTGTGGAAGACGGCAATGTGCCCGCTTTGGACGTTTACTTGGAACTGCGGGCTGCTAAAATCAAATGTGACCTGAACCACATTCGCAACGTGGTGTCGTTTGTCAAAACCTTCCTGCTTCACCTGCAGTCTATGGGCATGCTGACGAAGAAAGTTTTACCAGACTGATGGAACGCAAACCGAAACGCTTCAAAGACCTGTTGAACCCAGGCAAGGAAATTCGTGCCTTCGGTGGCGCGCTTTCCAATGAATTTATCATTCCGCCGTTTTCGGTGTTCGACGCCGCGTCCAAGGACTGGGCGAACCGGCGTCGCCAGTGGGGCAGGCTGGACCTGTTGAAGGTCACCGGCCGGGACTTGGATATGTCCTACCACACGGAAAAAATTCTAAAAGACCTTATGGGCACGACGTCGGACAACACCAGCCGCTTCGACCCGGTATTGGCCGAAGTCATGTACACGTGGTTTGCGGCCGACGAAGGAATGGTGCTGGACCCGTTCGCTGGCGGGCACGTGCGCGGCATTGTCGCCTGCATGCTGGGTTATGGCTATGTCGGCATTGACCTGTCGGAAAGGCAGGTCGACGACAATTACCGGCGCCTGAAGGAATATGGCGGCATGGGGCGCTACCCGTCCTGGCTGGTGGGCGACAGCACGCGCATGAAGAAGGTGTTGGTGAATGCGCCCAGCCGCCAGAAGCACCCAGGCCCAGGCGACGACACAGAGTATGGTTTCGTTTTCAGTTGCCCGCCTTACTTCGACCTGGAAAAATACACCGACAACCCTAACGACCTTTCGAACATGTCGTGGGAACAGTTTCAGGAAAATTACCGCCAGTGTATCTGGAACGCCTGCAGCCGCCTTGCGGACGACAGCTTTGCCGCGTTCGTGGTTGGTGACCTGCGCGACGAAAACGGTCTGCTGCGCAATTTGCCCGGCGTGACCATTGAAGCATTCCAAGACAGCGGCGTGCATTTCTATAACGATATAGTCATGACCGACCCGCTGGGGTCAGCCATATTGCGTGCGCGCCGCAATTTCATTACTGGCAAGGTTTCGAAAGTCCACCAGTACGTGTTGGTATTCGTCAAGGGCGACCCGCGCAAGGCGTTCGCCAAGACACGTGCAGGCAGGCTTATGATCAAGGAAATGGCGGAAGCCAAGAAGGACAAAAAGAAGTGACCTGCCGTTTTGACACGAAGTATGGTGAAACGGTTTGTCGTAATGGCATGTTGTGGACTTTGACTTATAGTGAAATGGGTCCACCAGATCAAAGGCAAAGCGTTGGGCCTTGCCCGGAATGTGCAAAACGGAAAAAGGCAAAAAAGAAATGAAGCTGGACCGAAAAGAACTTCTGGCCGCTGTCGACACCGTCAAGCCTGGGCTGGCCACCAAGTCGACCATCGACGAATTTGCCCACGTCTGGTTCAACGGCAAAACCGCCCTGACTTTCAACGACACCGACCTTGGCATGGAAGTGCCGTTCGCGGCGCCATTGAAAGGTGGGCTGCGCGGCGCCTTGCTGCTGGGCATGCTGAATGCTTCGCGCGCCAAGGAAGTGGAAATTGACGTGGCGCCGGACGCGCCGTTGCCAAATGAAATTTTGATCAAAGCTGGCGGCATGAAGTTGACCATGCCCGTACTTGGCCTGAAGAAGACGGTGTGGAAATTCCCCGACGTGTCCGGCGCCAAGCCCTTTACCCTGACCAAGGATATGCTGCGTGCGGTCGACATGGTCATGGTGTCGACGTCGGACCCCGAACCCAGCGTGCCAGAAAAGCTTGGGGTGACCTTCGAACCGGCCGAAGACGGCAAGGTGAACATTTACGCCACCGACGCCTTGACCGTGTCCAAGGCCACGTGCGCGGCGCCCAAGGGCTACAAGGTGCCGCTGGTGACCATGCCCACGCCCTTCTGGGCTGAAGTCCTGCGCCAGTGCAAGGAAGGCGGCAAGCTGTGGGTGCTGGACGACTGCGTAATCGCTGAAAACGAAAAGGGCGTGCGCATATTCGCCAAGCTGGTCAATGTGGAAAGGCCCCAGGACTGGGCCAACGCGTTCGACACGGCGTTGCCCAAGCGGTGGCACCTGAAGAAGCAGGCCATACCCGCCAAGCTGCCCCTGGCCTTCCAGCGGGCCGGTATTCTATTGGAAGGGCACGACGCCGAAGCCGTGGCGGTGACCGTGGTGGGCGACCGGCTGCGCATGGAAGCCAAGTCTTCCATTGGGGAACTGAAGGAAGCGGTCAAGCTGGAAGCCCCCGCAGACGACGTCAGCGTGCGCCTGGAACCGTCCCTGGTGAACCGTGGCTTCAAGGACGCCGAAGAAATGCTTGTGACCGGCGACTGCTTTGCCCTATTCGGTGCGCACGGTTTCATATACTTGGTCGGGGCCTGCATTTAACCAGGAAGTAAGCACTTGGGCTTTTTCGCCAGCGGTGGTTCGTCAGCTTCCGCATACGATAAGCGTCAGCCAAAGGCTGAAACGCTGCACATGCTTCAGTGCAGGGCATGCCCGCTGAATGAACAGCATGGGCTGCATAACCCGCACATGGAACCGACCGGCGCCGAAAATCCGGTGATCTATATGCTGGGGGACTTCCCCGGCAAGACTGAAGACCGGCGCGGCCGACAAATGACCGGCACGCCATTCGACCTGCTGCAGAATTACATTCCTGAAGAATGGGAACGTAAGATGCGCTGGAACAATGTCGTGCGCACCGCCAGCGTTGAAGAAGCGCACCCCACCTTTATGGAAATTGAATGCTGCCGCCCCAGCATTATTGCCGACATTGAAGCGGCAAAGCCAAAGGCAATCTTTGGGTTCGGTGACCTGCCGTTGGAATGGGTGTCGACCTATACCGGAATAGCTAGGTGGCGCGGGCGCCGCATGCCGGTGCGCATAGGCAAGCACACCTGCTGGTTTTACCCCATGCTTCACCCGAAGGAACTTGTCGAACTGCGCAAGAAGCGGGAACGCAATAGCGGCCGCAAATGGAAAATTGATAGAATTGCCACGGAAGACGAACGCGCCTTTACCTTCGACCTGAAGCGCGCCTTCGCGGAAATTGAAGCAGGTCTGCCCGAACCGGTGGTTCACGACCGCAAGGAAGCTGAACGCGGTGTGGAAATTTGCACCGACTATAGCGAACGTGGCATCAAGCGCATTGAAGAAGTCCTGCGCCTTATGGCCACCCGCGACGCGGTGGGCTTCGACTATGAAACCAACCGGCTGCGCCCCTATAACCGTGGCGCCAAAATTCTGTCGTTCGGTGTGTCCGACGGCACGCTGTCGTTTTCGGCGCCGCTGTGGAAGCGCGGCGCGAAATGGACCAAGGACCAACGCAAGCGCATTCGCTTCTTACTCAAAGAATTTCTTTTCGCCACACCCGTAAAGAAAGTCGTCCACAACCTTGCCTTTGAAATGGAATGGTCAGCGGTCAAATTCGACAAGGCCGTGCTGCGTTCCAGCTTCTGGGAAGATAGCATGGTGCAGGCGGTGTGCCTGGACGAACGTGTTGGCGGCAAGGGGTCCGGCTGCCTAAGCCTGGACTTCTTGGTGCAGCAGTATTTCGGTTTCGGCCTGAAAAGCCTTTCCAACGTCGACAGGAAGGCGCTGGACGCCGAACCGTTGGAAGTGGTGCTGCGCTACAACGCCATGGACGCCAAGTACCACCTGCTGCTGTGGCGGGCGCAGGGACCGCGCCTGGAAGAACAGAAGCAGGTCATGACCTACCAGCGACGGCTGAAGCGCGTCCCGACCGCTGTCTTGACCCAAATTCGCGGCGTGCCGGTGGACCCCGCCGAAGCCAAGGTCATAGGTGATAAGTACCTTGACCGCGTCAAAACCATTGAAGCCGAAATTATGGCGCTTCCATCGGTAAAGCGTTTCAAGCAGAAATTCAAAGAAACCTTTAAGCCAATGTCGAACACGCACGTCACGAAGATGTTTCGTGACATGCTTGGGCGTGTCGAAGGGTTGACCAGCAAGGAAGAACGCGACGAAGGTTTTGCGCGCAAGCATAAGTCGGATAGCAAGTACGCGGTCGACGAAGACGTTTTGAAAGCCATAGGCACAAAGCTGGCGCTGAAGCTGCTTGTGCTGCGCAAAGCCCATAAGCGTTTTTCGACATACATCGAACCAATGCTGGAAGGCGCCGACACGCTTTACGAAGACGGCAGCATGCACCCGACGCTGAACACTTGCTTCAGCGAACCTGGGCGGACGTCCAGCGAAGGACCAAATATCCAGAATTACCCGAAGCGCGACGGTGAAGCCAAGGAAGTGCGCAAGCCGGTCAAGGTTGACGACGACGAAGTGTTTATGGCGGTCGACCAGGGACAAATTCAGGCCCGCATTATTGCCATGGCCACGAAGGACAAGGTGTTTGTTCAGTCCCTGTGGGACCGCTATGACGTTCACCAGGAATGGGCCGAACGCATTGCCCATGTCTGCCCGTCGCGCATTGGTGGCAAAGCGTATCTTAAAGACAAAGAAGTCATGAAGAATTTCCGTGGCGACGTCAAAAACCAGTGGACGTTCCCCTTGTTCTTCGGCGCGCAAATTAAGTCGGTGGCCGGTTACCTCCATATTGAAGAAGACAAGGCCACGCAATTGGTGGAAGAATTCTGGGACCAATTCAATGGCGTGCGCGACTGGCACGAAACGCTGCGCACTTTCTATCACAAATACGGTTATGTGAAGCTGTTGACCGGCGCCCGCGTGCGTTCCCCGCTGTCCTTCAACGAAATGATCAACTACCCCATTCAGGGCACCGAAGCCGAAATGGTTATGGACTGTCACAACCGCATTTCGGAAATGGAAAGCGACCTGTGGGACAAACGCAGCCTGGACCTGCCAAAGAAGAAGCCGAAGGGCTTTCGTGCGCTGGCTACCGAACACCCAATGTCGTTTCAGCCCGCTATGATGATACACGACGACCTGACGTTTCGGGTACCGAAGTCGAAGGTCGACCAGTACAGCGCCATCATTGTTCCCGAAATGTTGAAGAAGACTTTCAAATTCGTGAACGTGCCGCTGACCGTGGAAATGGCGCTTGGCGACAGTTGGTATTCGCTGAAGGAAGTCGAAAAGTTTTCGTCCGATAAAGTTTTCCAACCGGGCGAAGGTGGCTGGTAGTATGGTTGGACATGAAGGTTAAACCATTCTTCCGGGGTGCCCTGGTCTGGCACGTGTCCGCACGCTGGTGCCGACGTCGCCACAATTGCACGCTGGCGGGCATTCTGAAGAACTGCCATGGCAACTGCTGCAAGTCGAAGAAGTTCTGGCCACCGGCCGCCTATGGCGACGCTGGTTGTGTCTGGCTGGGGCCGAAGGGCTGCAGCCTGGACCAGCAGACCCGCCCGGCCGTGTGCAGTCTGTACCCGCTTCGGCTGGTGAAAGGCACGCTGGTGCTTTACATTCGCGCCACCTACCCCAAGGGCCACTGCGCCGGGAACCATGGCGACGGCCCAATGATCATAGACGCGTTGAAGTCGTCGCTAATTGCCTTGTTCGGGCAGGAACAATATGACCGCGTGCGCGCCGACGTTGTGGCGGGCAAGAATAGCTATTTCGTTCCCAGCGAGTATTTGCTGAAGAAGTTCGGAATGGAAGACAAACTGGCGAAGGAAATGCTGCCCTATGTCCCTCTATAACAAGTACAGGCCTAAGACCTTTGACGAAGTTATTGGGCAGCCAGCCGTGGTCAAGTCTTTGGCCATGGCGCTGAAGAAGCAGTCCGCGCATGCGTTCCTTATGTGCGGGCCGTCCGGCACGGGAAAGACCACCTTGGCGCGCAATTGCGCCACGGCGCTGGGCGCCACCGACCCGAAACAAGTTGTGGAATTCGACGCGGCCGAAAACACTGGCGTTGACGACGTGCGCGCCATCAAGTCGACGCTGGCTTATAAGCCCATTGGCGTCAAAGCAATCAAAGTCGTCATTGTCGACGAATGCCATGCCCTGTCTGCGGCTGCGTGGAAGGCGCTGCTGAAAATTTTAGAAGAACCCCCGACGTGGTGCTATTGGTTTCTTTGCACCACTGAACCGGCGCGCGTGCCCGCCACCATAAAGACCCGGTGCAACAGCTATAACCTGGAACTGGTGGACCGCGACGTCATTTATGAATGGCTGGCTGCCATTGCCGCCAAAGAAGGTATTCACCAGGGCGACGCGGGCGACAAGATAGTTTATGCGTGTGCCAAGGAAGCGTTCGGGTCACCGCGTCAGGCGCTGTCGAACCTGTCCACCTGCGAAGGCGCCGAAACGCTGGCCGAAGCCCGCAACCTATTGCGGTCGGTCGACGCCAAGAAGAAAGAAGCGGTCGACCTTGCCAAGCTGCTTGTCCAGGGCGGTGGAAACTGGATGACTGTGCAGGCGCTGCTGAAGGAACTGGAAAACGCCAACCCGGAAGGTATTCGGCAGGTCGTGCGCGCCTATGTGACCAAGGCCGTGCTGGGCGCCCAGAAAGAAGCCGCTTTTGCCAAGGGGCTGAAGGTGCTGAACGCTTTCAGCGAACCCTGCTACAGCCATGACGGAATTACGCCGATAGTCATGGCGACCGCCCGCGCGCTATTTACCTGACGTATGTATAGACATGACCAAGCGCGTTAAAGTCGACGACCACGAAGCCCTGTCCCCCAGCGAACGCGCTGCAAAGCGCCGCGTCGAACTGGCCGAACTTGTCAAGATTGACAGGGACGACCTTGACGAAATGTTCGTGACCCAGCCCATGCTGCTGGCGGAAGTGGGGGACCAGCACGCCATGGCCATGTCCAGGCGCGACCGTTCGGACCGCAAGGCGGACGAAATATTCGCCATGTTGGACATGCGTTTTCGGAAAGGCCCTGACAAGCTTTCCGAAACCCAAATTAAAATGCGCATTACGGTACACGCAGAGTACAAGGAAGCCTTCGACGAATATTTGCGCATGAAGCGTGAAGCGGACCGCTGGCAGGCCCTGCGTGACGCCATGGGCGACCGTTCCTATATGCTGAAAGAACTTGGTGCGAAATTCCGCACGGAGTACCATGCGGAAAGTTCAAGTGTCCGCACGTCGCGGGAAACTGGGGCGGATGCACGGGTGGCTGAAGACAACAAAGAAGCTGCCGGTCGGAAACGACACGGCGGCTAAGGGTAATGAAATGGGTGTAGTTTTAATTTGTATCGTGGCGTTGGTTTTAACGCCACCGGTCGTTGTGACGACGGTCTATTTGTCGGTTCGCGCAGCGGCGCTTGCGTTCTTCAAGACCAAACGCGAGCATAACAGGTTGGTCTTACAAGAACTTCAAAACGGAGAACGACGCCATGGCGCGTAGCACTGAAGAATTTGTATACCGGGGGCGGTCAGCAGAAGACGTCGACGCCCAGGCGAACCAGTCGAATTCAAATTTCGACAAAATTATCAAGGACCGCTTTCCCACCATGAAGGTGGAAAAGGGTGACCACACATTCCGTGCGCTGCCACCGACGTTCGCCAAAAGCAAAGCGGACCTGAAGAAATACGGCAAGCATTGGGGCCTGAAGATCTTCGTTCACCGCAACGTCGGCCCCAAAGACCAAATGTACCTGTGTCTGGACGCCATGAAGGGCGAAGAATGCCCCATTTGCGAATTCGCCAAGCAGTTGGAACGTGAAGGTGAAAGCGAAGACGCCTACCAGCTTCGCCAACAGTTCCTGTATTTGGCCTGGGCCATTGACCGCGACGACGAAAGCGCAGGCCCGCAAGTGTGGATGGTTCCAATGACGCTGGACCGCGACATTGGCCTGCTTTCCAAGGACAGGCGCACCAAGGAACTGCTGCTGGTCGACCACCCGGAAGAAGGTTATGACATTGACTTCCGGCGTGAAGGCAAAGGCCTGGGTACCAAATACACGGGCGTGCGCATTGCGCGCGACCAGACGCCCATTCTGGAAGGCAAGCCCAAGACCCAGGCGAAGTGGTTGGCGTTCATTACCGAAAATTCGCTGCTGGACGTCCTGAATTTCTATGACCCGGAATATCTGGAAAAGCAGGTCAATGCCACGGCGCCGGACAAGGACGACGAAGACAAGCCGTCCAAAAAGAAGAAGAAGGCCGCTGAAGAAGATGAAGATGAAGAAGACGAAGCGCCCAAAAAGGTGAAGCGCGTCAAGGCAACCGTCGACGAGGACGAAGACGAAGAAGACGAACCGAAGCCCAAGAAGAAAAAGCCAGCGGCCGACGAAGAAGACGAAGACGAAGAAGCGCCGCCGCCTAAAAAGAAAAAGGCTGTGGTGGAGGAAGACGAAGACGAAGAAGACGAACCGAAGTCGAAAAAGAAAAAGGCGCCGGTCGAAGACGAAGACGACGAGGACGAAACCCCATCCAAGTCCGCCAAGGCTGCGCTGCGCGCGGGCAAGAAGAAGCCTGCCGCCGACGAAGACGACGATGAAGAAGAAGACCCCAAGCCGAAAAAGAAAAAGGCCCCGGTCGAAGAAGACGAGGACGAGGAAGACGAACCCGCCCCGAAGAAAAAGAAGAAGCCTGTCGTCGAAGAAGACGAAGACGAAGAAGACGAACCGGCGCCCAAGCTCAAGAAGAAAAAGGCGCCCGTCGAAGACGAAGACGAGAACGACGACTAATGGTAAAGCGCGTCCGCGCTGAAACGGAAGGGGGCGACCAGTACGGACTGGCGCCCCCTTCGGGTCTTCAGTTTATTTCGTCCGGTTGTCGCAAGCTGGACTGTGACCTTGGCGGTGGTTGGCCGCTGGGCCGCGTGTCCAACGTGGTGGGCGACGCTTCGACCGGCAAGACCCTGCTGGCCATTGAAGCCGCCGCCAACTTCGTCAGGGATTACGAAGGCTTTGTGGAATTCGACGAAGCTGAAGCCGCGTTCGACCGCCCCTATGCCGAAGGCCTGGGGCTGGACATGCGGCGGGTCAAGCTGAAGTCAGTCGACACCGTCGAAGACATTGAAGCCCGGCTGTCGCGGCGCATTGATTTGTGTCTGCAGAAGAACGTGCCGGGCCTGTTCATTTGGGACAGCATTGACGCCACCACTGACAAGGCCGAACAGGAAACGGCTTTTGACAAGGGCAGCTATGGCGGCAGCAAGCCGAAGCAAATTGGCAAACTGTTCCGGTCGCATGTGCGTGGGCTGCGCGAAGCAAACATCCACCTTATGTGCATTTCCCAGACCCGCGACAAAATAGGCGTGACGTTTGGTGAAAAGCACACGCGGTCGGGAGGCAAGGCGCTGCAGTTCTATGCGTCGCAGGTTCTGTGGCTGTCGCACCTGGGCCAAATTCACAAGACCGTGGCGGGCGTCAAGCGCACCATTGGAATTGAAATTCGCGGCAAGGTGAAGAAGAATAAGATTGGCGTCAATTACCGCGAAGCCAATTTCAACATTGAATTCGGTTTCGGCATTGACGACTTGCAGGCCAGCGTGGCGTGGCTTCAGGAAATTGGGCGCCTTGCTGACGTCGGCTTGGACGGCCGCGAAGGTAAGAAGGTCAAGGTGGAAAGCTACCTGTCCAGCATTCGCACCATGGACAGCAAGACCTACGCATCTGAAGCGAAGCGCATTGGCAAAGTCATTCCCCGCGTATGGAAGGAAGTTGAAACCGCATTCTTGCCGACAAGGAAAAAATACTGATGGGTAGGGTAATTCCGCAAAACGTCGTTCAGTCTTGGGTTGAAGTGCTTTCGTTCATGCAGCAGACAGTTTTGCTGTCCGCCATTCGCGGGGCCGACGGTGTTCATAAAGGGCACCGTTGTAAGGCGCTTATTCGCTGGTACCGGCGTTGTGTGGTTAGGGACGCTATGAATGGTGGCATCATTTCAAACCCGTGGGACGAAAATGGCGGCAGCTTTACTGGTCCGTCTTGTTGGCCGAACGAAGTCATGCGGAAAATGGATTATTTGTCAGACGGTGCTGTCATGGGCAAAGCTGTGGACGACTTTCTGAAAAGCCGCGACGACCTGCCATTGCATTACTATCTGCACGCCATGCACGCGTTCGAAATTCTTGGCTATAAGCACCCTGACAAGGACATTCGGATATTTTGGAAAGAAGTCTACATGCGTATGGTGCATGCTTTCCACTTGTGGCCTGAAAAAGAAGAACAAATGGACCGACGTCTGGGCGACACTGAAGAAGGCTGGCGCGAACGGGAAGACAAAGGTGGAAGCTGCGAAACATGAGCTACGACCAAATGCAGCTTATGTCTTCGCCGTTCTGCATTGAACAGAAGGTCTATGTGGACGGTGACGAAAGCTTTAAGGCCCATGTCCATGGACTTTATTTCGATAAACGTGGGCACCTTGTGGAAATTCGTTATTGGTCGAATGGCGAACAGAAACTGTGCTATGTTCACCCAGGGCGTTTAACGCTGGTGGGTTGAATGGGTGCTGCTTCAAAGCGCAAAGGTGGTGCGTTCGAAAGGGAAACCTGCGAATCCTTGTCCCTGTGGGTCAGTAAAGGCGAACGGGACGACCTATTCTGGCGCAGTGCCATGTCGGGCGGCCGGGCCACCGTCAAGCAGAAGACGGGCAAGGCCAATGTTTCCCAGGGCGGTGACATTTGCGCGGTCGACCCGCGCGGCCATGCCTTGGTCGGGCCGTTCGCTATTGAATGTAAATTTTACAAAGACTTGAAACTGGATTGCGCGTTCCTGCGCGGCTATGGCCCGCTAATTAAATTTTGGCGTGAAGCTGTTCACATGGCAAAGCGTCAGGGGAAAATTCCCATGCTTATTGCCAAGCAGAACGGCTGGCCGGTGCTGCTAATTCTGAACACCAGGGGCGCCGAAGAATTGTATCTTACCGACAACGCAATTCTTAAGAGTGTGACCAATAACGGCAGACGCGTGCTGTATGTCTTTAACATGGAAGAAGTGCTGAAGACCCAGTTCCCGCTATGACCTTGCTGCTGACCGCCGACACGCATTTTACCAGCAACCCGCGCGACGCCGGGCGCAAGGAACTGTTCCCCTGGCTGCGCAAGCAGGCCAAGAAGACTGGCGCCAAGGCCATTCTGCTGCTGGGCGACGGTACCGACGAAAAGGACCGGCACAAATCGGAACTGGTCAATTGGCTGGTGAACGAAGTAAAAGAAACCGCTGCGTGCGTCGACCATTTCATTTGGCTTATGGGAAACCATGACGCCTACGACCCGCAAAGCCCGTTCTTCGGTTTCCTGGACAACATAGACCCGCGCGTCAGTTTTATCAAAACCCCAACCACCATGGAATTGGACGACGGTGTCAACGGTGCGCGCACGCGCAAGCAATGCTTGCTGCTGCCAGCCACGCGCAATTACAAGGAAGACTGGGCCAAGCTAAGTCTGAAGGGAATTGACTATGTCTTCTGTCACCAGACTTTCACGGGCGCTGAAGCTGAAAACGGCACAAAGCTTCAAGGTGTACCGGCCGACTTCTTTGCGGGATTTTCTGGGGATGTTTGGTCGGGGGACATTCACGTTCCACAACGCGTCGGAAAAACCAACATCAGGTATGTCGGTGCTGCGTACCGTGTCCGGTTCGGTGACGCGTTTACACCCCGTGTTGTGCTGCTTAAAAATGGTAGCGCCACCGACCTGCACTTCCCAGGTGTGGAAAAACATCTGGTCACCCTGAAGAAGCTGGCGCGGCTGAAGACCTACGAATTCCCGAAAGGTTCGCAGGTTAAGGTGCGCGTGCAGCTTCATCGCCAAGACCTGCCGGAATGGAAAGAATGGAAACGGCAAATTGTCGAATATGCCAAGGCGCAGGAATGGCAGCTTTTCGGGCCTGAATTGGAAACGCTGCCTGACGACGTCGACAATGCCGACGTCGCGGAAGCGGCCAAGGAAACCGGCAACTACCGCAAGCCTGTCCAGGTGCTGAAGGCCTATGCCAAGGCACACAAACTGGAACAGGAACTGACCGACACCGGTTTGGAGTTGTTGAAGCAATGCTAAACAAATTCAATAAATTTCCGAAGCTGGCGAAGCTTAAGCATTTCGAATTTACGTTCACCTTTAAACCGTTCGATTGGAAATTGAATTGGTTTTATGGGGACAAGCGTTTTGGTTTAGCTTATCTTAATGTTGGACCGGTGCGCTTTACAATAATTTGGCCATGGCTTGGACGCCCAATTGAATGACACACGGTTTGGAATTTAAATGGGTCATCTTCAGTGACTTCAAAAACTTCAACGGCAAGCACAAGGTGTTCTTGGGCAAGGCCAAGCCTGGGCTGTACTTCTTCACCGGCAAGAATTTGGTCGAACCCCAGCTTGGCGCCAATGGTGTCGGCAAGTCGACTATCTTTGACGCGGTGTTCTGGTGCTTCTTCGGCAAGACCATAAAGGACGGCCGCCCGGCCGACGCCGTGGTGCCGTGGTCGGACAAGAAGGCGGCGCCCAGCGCGACGGTGCGCTTCTACCGCGACGGCTTGCAAATGTCGCTGACGCGCACCCGCAAACCCAACCGGCTATTTGTCACGGTCAACGACGACAAAAAGATTGTTGAAAAAGAAATTCAGCAGACCGAAGTGCCACAGCTTCTGGGCATGAACGAAGAAACATTCCGCCGCACCATTCTAATTGGCCAGTTCGGCACCATGTTCCTGGACCTGAAGCCGGAAGCCCAGTCGGCCATGTTCAACGACGCCCTGGACCTGGACCGCTGGCTGCGCGCAGCCAAGCTGGCGGGCACCAACGCAACGGAACTGGAAGGGACGCTGGCCCAGGTCAAAAGCCACCAGGAACGGCTTGCGGGGCGCCTGGAAGCTGCCAGGGCAGCCAGAACCAACGCTAAGGCGGGTGAGGCGGTCTGGGAAGCCGACAACGCCAAGGCCTTGAAGCGCCACAAGGCGGCCGTGCAGGCGGCCCAGGAAGCCCTGGACGAACTGGACGCCCACCCCGAAGCCAAGCCCGCCACGGCCGAAAAGCTGCGCACGAAGCGAAAGGCAGCCAAGGAAGCCCTTGCCGCGCTGACCGAAGCCAAGGACCGCGCCCAGCGCCTGGAACGCACCGCAGACCGCGCTGAAACGGCCTGCGTGGCGGAAATTCGAACAGCCA
>Ga0265338_10001550_pt1 | contig 37131 bp, 32 predicted proteins | sample 42126metaG_FD_193579 | JGI IMG/M metagenome (GOLD analysis project Ga0265338, IMG submission 193579) | Rhizosphere microbial communities from Carex aquatilis grown in University of Washington, Seatle, WA, United States - 4-21-26 metaG | ecosystem: Host-associated > Plants > Roots > Rhizosphere... | reverse complement strand
TTGGATGAAGCAGGGTTCTCAACGCTGAAAACATCAGTACCGGCCCGAGTCCCGTGAAAAGGTGCCGGCGATTGGAGCACGAGTTTGGAATCCGGTGTGTGTTTTGTGATCGGGATTGGAATTCCGCCGCATTCCCATAATCCAAAAGCGGCCGAGGGCTGCCGCAGTCCAGGACGCTCTCGCGCCTTCAAATGCTGTGGTCCTTTGTCATCCGCAACTGCCTTTCGCGGAGCATATTACTCCATGGATTCATTCTTTTCGTGTCAATGCAGCCCGGCGTCCACAATTAGATATATTTAAATGGCTGTCAGCATCTTACGCGGCAGCTTATTGACACATTCGCCCCGCGGGAGGACACTCGTTTCAGTAGCAGCCTAAGTTGGCCTGCCTTCCTGCAGGTCTACGCGGGGGAACCAATCCCCGGAAAATTGGCGGCGCTCATAGAGCAGCCGCTACAGATCCGGGGTGGGGCGAACGGCGATGGTGAACCATCGTCGAGGTCACTTTCAGGACCTAGCCCGTCAGCTAACCTCGTCGGCATCTGGAAGGGCGATCCTACAGGACCCGCGTGTGCGGGCACCCGCGGTCTCCCCGATTAAAACCCGTTGCGTATTTGTGTAGCGGTGGCTTATGGGCCGCCGCAATTTGGTAGGGATGGCGCGCTTGCGTCGTCCGCGCCGCGTTCAGCGGCGCAACATGGGGCGGTTTCACGCGAGGGGCGTGATTCGTTCCGCCCGCTGATGCGCGGGCGGGGACGCCGTAGCACGGCGTCCCTACCAAAAAGTGCGGCGGTCACAGACCGCCGCTACATGAGCTACCGCGCAACCATTTAGGAGACTGTTTATGATGACAAATGTATTCACGTTAATGGCGAGTCACTGGGTGTTGACCGGGGTGGCGCTGCTCGTTCTGTTGGCGATGTTCGCACAACTCCTGACTGGAGCGGTGCTCATCTCGGAACGGCAGGTGGGCATCGTCGTGAAGCGATTCGGCGGGCGCGGCCTGGAGCCGGGCCGGTTGATCGCGCTCGCGGGCGAGGCGGGTTACCAGGCCGATACGCTTGCACCGGGACTGCATTTCGGGTTCTGGCGCTGGCAATATCGGATCATCAAAGGGCCGGTCACCGTCGTGCCCCAGGGTGAAATTGCCCTGGTGCTCGCCGCGGACGGCGCGGCGATTCCGGCGGAACGGATCCTGGGAAAAATCGTGGACAGCGATAATTTCCAGGATGCCCGGAAGTTCCTGGTGAACGGCGGCGAGAAGGGCCGTCAGCTCGGGATGCTGACTGGTGGCACGTATCGCATCAACAGCGCGCTGTTCACGATTATCACGTCGCACACGGCGGATAATAACGGGATGGTGCCAACGCAATTGGAGCTGACCCGCGTGAACACCGACATGGTGGGCATCGTGACCACGCTCGACGGCCGACCGATTGAGGCCGGAGAAATTGCCGGGGCCACCATTGGTGGTCACGACAACTTCCAGAACGCGCAGGCGTTCCTGGACGGTGGTGGAAGTCGCGGATTGCAGGAACAAGTCCTGTTATCCGGTACGTGGAACCTGAACCCCTGGTTTGTCCAGGTGGAGCAGGTCCCGATGGTGCACATACCGATTGGCCATATTGGCGTCGTGATCTCGTTCGTAGGAAAGGCGCACGAGGACGTCAGTGGCGTCGAGTTCAAGCACGGCGATCTGGTGATGGTCGGCCACAAAGGTGTGTGGGTGACGCCGCTTTATCCCGGCAAACACCCGCTCAACACCCGCGTGATGAAAGTGGAATTGGTGCCGACCACAAACATCGTGTTGAACTGGGCGACGCGCACGGAAGCGCACAAGTACGACGAAAAGTTACAGTCGATCACGGTGCGCTCGAAAGATGGGTTCGCGTTCAACCTGGACGTGTCGCAGATCATCCACGTCGGCGCGCTGGATGCGCCGAAGGTGATCTCTCGCGTGGGATCGATGCAAAACCTGGTCGATCACGTGTTGCAGCCGATTGTGGGAAATTATTTCCGCAACTCGGCGCAGGATTACACGGTGCTCGACTTCCTGAGCGCGCGCAGCCAGCGCCAGGTGGAAGCCGCGGAACATATCCGGGCCGCCATCGGGGCGTATGACGTGCAGGCGATTGACACGTTGATCGGCGATATCAATCCGCCGGCGCAGTTAATGCAGACGCAGACGGACCGGAAGATCGCCGAAGAGCAGCGCAAGACCTACGAAGTGCAGGAAGCCGCGCAGAAGCAGCGCCAACAATTGGTGCGTCAGACTTCGCTGGCGGACATCCAGCAACAGGTCGTCGGCGCGGAGCAGGGCGTGAGCATCGCGGAATTACACGCGAATGCGAGCGTGAAGCAGGCGACCGGTGAAGCGGAATCGACGCGGTTGCGCGCCATCGGCGAAGCGGAAGCCATCCGCGCGACGGGCCAGGCGAAGGCCGAAGCGTATCGCGCGGGCGTGGAATCGCTCGGCACGCAGGGCTACACGGTGATGCAGTTGATGCAGATCGTGGGCGATCACAATGTGCGGATTGTGCCGGACGTCGCGGTAAGCGGCGCCACGGCAAACCCGGGATTGGTGGATGGATTGCTCGGCGTGATGTTGCGCAATCAAACCACTGGTCCAACTCAGAAAGACTGAGCGCCAGGGAGGCACGGGGTGGAGCGCGCCAGGAATGGCGCGCTCCATTTTTAACTTCAACAAAATGTAGGAGACGACGTGAGGAGGCTCTATTATAAATGGGGGAGAGAAATCTGGAAGTGAGAGACTTGTCACCTCGTCTGCTGCGAGGATATAGCAATTATGAAAAGCTACCAACACACTCAGCCCGCGCGAGCGATCATTGCCGGACTTACAGGAACCGGTCTGGTATTCGCCGTGTTAAGCATCTTCGTCCATACTTTTATATTTGGAACGGGGGTTTTATTCATCAGCGCCTATCTCTTTCGTTCGATGACCATTGAAATCTCGGATACGGAATTGACCTGGTATTTTGGTTCCGGGTTTCCGCGGAAACGCGTGCCGATCGGCGAGGTGGTGTCCGTGGAACCCGTGCGCACGACTTTATGGGAGGGCTGGGGAATTCATTACACGTCGCGTGGCTGGCTTTACAACGCGTCCGGTTATGGCGCGGTGGCCATTAAGTTGCGAAATGGGAAACGCTTTTGTCTCGGGACCGACGAACCGGAAATCCTGGCGAAGCAACTGACGAGACCTTCGTGAATATCGGAGGATAGGCATCTTGCCTGTTTCCATTTTTGATTTCTCCGCGCAGAAATAAATAGAGACAGGCAAGATGCCTGTCCTACGGTTACAGCTCATCCTCGCGTTCGGCGTAGAACAGTTGATGGGCGCGGTCGTAATCGGCTTCCGGCACGAACACTTTTGCCGGGCGATTCAAATCGCCATCCTCCGGCAGGCTGGGATCAACAAACTCCTGCGTGGCGATGATGTCGTGCTTTTCGAGCATGACGATGAGCATCTCGGTATTGATGACCGGGCCGGTATAGAAAAGCTTCACGCATGGCAATTTAACCACGGCTTATCGCGCCGAAGCAAGCGAAGGCGGAAGGGGCTCAGATAAGCGCGAAGACTACGGTCCAAGTATCGGCATTTGCAGGCGATTGGTGGCGACGCCGGTGTTTTCGACCGTGGCCCTCAAATTGAGCGTGCTCAGTTGCTGCACGCTGCCATCCGCCAAAGCGATATTACCGATTTTATTGTGCATTTCCGCCGTCCAACCGGAGGGACGGTTTGTGGTGAGATCCAGCACGCCGTTTTTCGCTGACGTTCCGTTGGTGATGTTGCGGTCGCCAGACAGAAGCGTCTGGGGATTCGTTTCTTCCGCATCCACACCGACGAAATAACTGAGGTTGGAATTGCTCATGAAATCGAAGTTCGTGGCTGCCGCGCGCATGCGATCGGATTCCGCAGGGCAAATCAAAACTTTTGGAGTGCTGAGTTCGTTGGACATGACTTGAAAATGCCGCCATGCGTTTGGCCCGGTGATGAAGCCAATGGTCCCTCCACTCGTTCCGGCAACCGCCATGGGATACTTGGGGACATTGGGTGACCAAACGCGACAGGAAACGCCGATTTGCTTTAAGTTGTTAACGCAATGAATACGAAGCGCTTTTCGCTTTTCTCGAACAAGCCGCGGCAAGAGCAAACTTGCCAGTACAGCTAACACGACAAGAATCACCAACAAGTCAATCAGTGTCAGCCCGCGCTCTCGCTTGGATGAAAGAGATGCTTTCATGAATTTTACGGTCCAAGCATCGGCATTTGCAGGCGGCTGGTGGCGAGTCCGGTGTTGGTGACGGCCGTGCGCAAGCCGGTCGCGCTCACTTGCTGCACGCTACCGTCGGACAAGGCGAGGTTTCCGACTCCGTCATGCATTTCCGCGGTCCAACCGGAAGGACGGTGTGTGGTGAGTTCCAGTAAGCCATTTTTAACGAGCGTCCCATTCGTAATATTGCGATCACCCGACAGAATCAGCTGAGGATTGGTGTCGTTAGCGTCTATGCCTACGAAATAACTGATATTTGAGTTGCGCAAAAAATCGAAGTTCGTGGCCGCCGCACGCGTGCGGTCGGATTCCGCAGGACAGATCAAAACTAGTGGCGTGCTGAGTTCGTTGGACATGACCTGAAAATGGCGCCATGCATTTGGCCCGGTGATGAAGTCCATGGTACCGCCGTTTGTTCCAGCAACTTGCGTGGGATATAAGTCTTTGTTATCGCCTTCCCACACGCGATACGCGAGGCCGATTTGCTTGAGGTAACCGTTGCAGGTGATTCGTTGCGCGCGAATTTTGGCCCGGTTAAGTGCTGGCACCAACAGAAGCCCCAGAACTGAAATGACTGCGAGGATCACGAATATTTCAAGTAGTGTCAGCCCTCGGTCTGTGGTGGGTGAGAGAGATGTTTTCACAATTTCACGGTCCGAGAATTGGCATTTGCAGGCGGTTGGTGGCGAGGCCGGAATTCGCGAAAAGCACCTGCAAATTTGTCGCATAGACTTGCCGAACGCTTCCATCGGACAGTGCAATATTGCCATAGGTCCGATGCATCGCTTTGGTCCAGCCGGTTGGCCGATGGGTAGTCACTTCCAGGATTCCATTCTTCAACGACAGGCCGTTGGTTAGATTATGATCTCCAGCGAGGATCGAGGCGGGGTTCGTTTCGGTCGCATCCACTCCAAAAAAGAAACTCAGGTTTGAATTGCTCAGAAATTGGATTTCGTCCGGCCGCCGGGCGATGTCGAATGTGTTTGCACAAATTCTGTCTCGATCAGATTCCTCAGGACAGAATACAAGTATTGGAGTCCTTAGATAGTTGGACATGACCTGAAAATGGCGCCAGGAATTTGGGCCGGTAATATATTCCATCGTGCCGCCGTTGGTGGTGGGAACTTGAGGCGGGTATTTATCACTGTTGTCGCCCTCCCACATGCGCACTGCCAGTGCGGTTTGTTTTAGATTGTTGACGCATCGAATCCTAAGTGGACCCATCCGGGGACTCGGACTTAGCATTCGTGGTAACAGAATTACGGCCAATATCGCCAGCACTGCCAACACAACGAGGAGTTCAAGTAGGGTTATCGCGCGGTTCTGCTTAGTGAGTGGAAATGTCTTCACAACCTTTACGGGTTGAGTATGGGCATTTGCAAGCGGTTCGTAAAGGTTCCGGTGTTTGCGACTGCGGAGCGCAAGCCGGTTATGCTGAGTTGCTGCACGCTGCCGTCGGATAAAAGAACATTCCCAACTTTATTGTGCAGTTCGGCGGTCCAGCCCGCCGGGGTATTTTTAGTTAATTCCAGGATTCCATTTCTAATCGGCGTGCCGTTGGTGAGGTTGCGATCGCCGCAGAGCACGCCTTGCGGGTCGGTTTCCGTTACATCCAACCCAATGAAATAGCTGAGGTTTGAATTGCCGAACGCGGCGAAGTTCGCCGCGAATCTCCGCATCCGATCCGACTCCGCGGAGCAAATCAGAATCTTAGGCGTGCTTAATTCATTGGACATCACTTGAAAATGTCTAAATTCACCCGCCCCAGCCGTGAATTCGATCGTTCCTCCGTTGGTTTTGGAGATGTTGAACGGGTATTTGTCACCATGGCCCCCTTCCCATACACGATCCGCCTCTCCGATTTGCTTGAGATTATTGACACATTGGATTCGATGCGGGCGGGCTCTGTCTCTGGAGCCGGCGGGTAGGAGCATGCAAGCAAGAATTGTAATAACGGCCATTATCACCAGCAACTCCACCAACGTGAATCCTCGCTGCCGGTTTTTGCAGGAGGACGTTTTCATGAATCTCCTTTTTTAACGCCGTCTCTCTCGGCGCATTTTGTTCCGCGAATAAAGAAATGCCATCAGGGCAATCAAGAGCGCGAGCATCAACCACATCCACCATCTGGTTGAGGTCGCCACGTAGGTGCGCACCGCGCCCAGCAGCCGAAGCGACGGCGCTACGTCGTCGTCATTGGCTGCGGGCGCGGCGGCTGGTTTAACGTCGCTGAGCGCGGCGGTCCCCGTTAGCTCCCTGGCTTGTACTTCGAGAAAAATGGTGTTTGAGCCGCGCATCGACGCGGTTTGCGAACTCGCCATGCCGTTTCGCATGGGCGCGGGCGTGGGCTGCGCGGGCGCGTTTAAACCGGCATCGCCCGAATCGGCAAGGCGCGTGGAGGATGATTGCGGGGTTTGGGCGGTAGCGGGGCTTGGGCTTTGAGGGTCCCCCGGCGTGGGGCCCGCGGCGAAGAGAGTCGGTTTGACCGCCGGCAAAAAGAAAACTGAATTCGCCACCGTCCTCGGCAATTCGATTTGCGGGTAGTTGCATTGTTCCACGTGCGCGTCGGCGAAAAGAACGTTGCCTTTGAAAACGTGCAGTTCGCTCGTCCACTCCAAGCCGTAATTGCCGCGCACGAGCGAGGCCGTGGCTGTGCTGTTGGTGATGTTGCGGTCGCCCGCGAGCACGGACGACGGTTCGCTGTAGTCGGCGTAGGCCGAAACAAAGTAACTGATGTTCGAATTCTGAAGTGTGCCAAAGCCGGGAGCCGGCTCGCGCGCGCGGTCGGTGGGGCAAAGGAGAAGTCTCGGCGTCGTGAGGTCATTGCCCAAAGTCTGAAGGTGCCGATAGGAAAAATAGAATGTTCCGGCGATTTTGTTGGCGGCCTCGACGTATTCCTCCGAGCCGCCTTCGGCTTTGGGTGTTTGCATCGGAAATTTCCCGCCATGATCGTGGGCGAACATCTGGAAAGCCGTGCCCATTTCGTTCAGGTTGCCAATGCATTGGATTCGTTGAGCGCGTTGTTTCCCGCGGGTCAAAGCCGGCAGCAGCAGCGCCGCCAGAACGGCTATGATGGCTATGACCACGAGCATCTCGACGAGCGTGAACGCCCGCGACATTCGCAACTTCCGAGGCTTCTGAGATTGCCAGGTTGGTTTCATCGACACTACCCATAAAAGCAACCTGCGTGCCGAGCAATTTGGTGGGGATTATCGCGGAATCTAGAAAATCATGAAAAAGAAAATGAGTGAAAATCACGCTCAAGGCGTGAATTTCACGAAGGTTGGTAGGGACGGCGCGCCTGCGCCGTCCGCGCCGCGTTCAGCGGCGCAACGTGGGGCGATCTTATGTCGTGGGTGTGATTTGTTCCACCCGCTACTGCGCGGGCGGGGGCGGCGCAGGCGCGCCATCACTACCCATCATCGGAAATTTTTACGATTTGCCGGCTGCTTCCAGCGCGGGTTCGGGTATTTCGAAATCACGGCCGATCGCTCCCGGTTCTTCGCCGGCGTGTTGCTTGGCGATGAGAACGTAAATCGCCGGGATGACGAGCAGGGTGAAGATTGTTCCCAAGGCCATGCCGGCCACGATTACGATACCGATGGAATTCCTCGCCGCCGCGCCGGCGCCGCTCACCAGCGTCAGGGGGAAATGGCCGCAAACCGTCGCCACGCTGGTCATCAGCACGGGGCGCAAGCGCACGAGCGCCGCTTCGCGGACCGCCTGAATTTTTGTCATGCCACGCCGTTGCAGCTCATTGGCAAATTGCACGATGAGAATTCCGTTTTTCGAGACGAGCCCCACGAGCGTCACCAGTCCGACCTCGGAATAAATGTTGAGCGTCGTGGTCCAGCCGTTGGTGAAAAACGGCACGCCCTGGCCGGGCATTTTCAGGAAACAAAAGGTCAACGCCCCGAACAGGGCCAGCGGCACGGACCCGAGGAGGATGATGAGCGGATCGCGGAAGCTGTTGAATTGTGCCGCGAGCACCAGGAAGATCAGCACGATTGAAAGCACGAACATCGGCAGAAATTTGCTGCCTTCCACGCGTAACTGCCGGGATTCGCCGGTGTAGCCGATGGTGTAGCCTTTGGGCAAGATCTTCGCGGCTTCGTCTTCCAGGAGTTTCAATGCCTGGTCGAGCGGCACGATCGCCATGGCCTGGAGCTTCACCGCGTTGAGTTGTTGGAAACGGTTCAGCGAGCGCGGCTCGGTATGCGTGGACAGGGTCGCAAAGGTGCTGAGCGGAACCAGTTGTCCGTTCGGCCCTTTGACGTAAGTGTTCTCCAATTGGCTGGCGTTTAACCGTTCGATGCGTTTCAATTGGGGAATCACTTTGTAGCTGCGGCCCGCAAAGTTGAAGCGGTTCACGAAATTCCCTCCGACCAGTGCCGCGAGGTCCCCGCCGACGTCGGACATGTTCAGGCCCATCGAAGCCACCTTGTCCCGATCGAGCACCAACTCGGTTTCCGGCTGGTCAATCTTGGTGTCAATATCCGTAAACACGAATTTGCCGCTGGCCAGGGCTTTTTGTTCCAGCTTCTGGACGAATTCCAGAATGCGTTCCTGGTCAAAGGTCGAAGCAATCACGAACTCCACGGGATAGGTTCCACCTCCGGGCAATGCGGGCGGTAACGCGATGAAAGCTTTGACGCCGGGCACGCTGTTCACTTTTGCCTGGATTTCGGGTTGTATCTGGAAGGTGGTTCGTTTGCGTTCGCCCCAAGGCTTGAGGACGAGGCCGGCGATGCTCTGATCCAGGGAGGTCAATTGAAAGGTTCGGTCCCGTTCGGGAACGGCCATGATCAGCTTATTCACTTCATCCGCGTAATAAGCGCGTTGATCGATGGTGGCGTTGGCGTCGAACTGGACGGCGCCGAACAAGAAACCCTGGTCTTCCGTGGGCGCCAGTTCCTTGTTTGAAAACATATACAGCGGGAAGATCAGCAAAAACAGGACAATCCAGATGATGTAAACGGCCGGACGCGCCGCGAGGGTGCCGTCCAGAATCCGGCTGTAAAAATGACGCAGCCGGTCGAAACCGTGATTGATTCTGCCGACCAAACCTTCTTCCTCGTGGCCGCCCTTGATGAGCGTTGCGGACATCACGGGGGACAGGGTCAAGGCGACGACGCCGGAGATGAAAACCGCCCCGGCGAGGGTGAACGCAAATTCCCGGAACAGCGAACCGGTGAGTCCACCTTGCAGACCGATGGGCGCGTACACCGCCGCCAGGGTGACCGTCATGGCGATCACGGGGCCGACCAGTTCGCGCGCGCCGAGCAACGCGGCATTTACCGGCGTTTGCCCTTCGCGGATGTGGCGTTCCACGTTTTCCACAATGACGATCGCATCATCCACCACCAGGCCGACCGAAAGCACGACGGCCAGGAGAGTCAGCAAGTTGAGGGTGAAACCGAAAATTTGCATGAGGAAGACGGCGCCAATGAGCGAAATCGGAATCGCCACCAACGGCACCAGCACCGAGCGTAGCGAGCCCAGGAACAGGAAAATGACAATCGCCACAATCAGGAGCGTTTCGGACAAGGTCCTCACTACTTCGTGAATGGCGTCATCAATGTAGCCGGTCGCATCGTAGGCCACGCTCGCCGTGAGACCGCTGGGCAAATCCTTCTGGATGGACTCCAACTCCACGCGCGCGCGTTTGATGACGTCGAGGGAATTGGCATTCGGCAAAACCCATACGCCAATAAACACGGCTCGTTCGCCGCTGAAACGCACTTCGCTGTCGTAATCTTCCGCGCCCAGCACCACGTCCGCGACATCGCTCAACCGCACCAGCTGATCGCCGTTTTGGCGGATGACGAGCTTCTTGAAATCCTCCACTGATCGCAGGTCGGTGTTGGCGGAGAGATTGACTTGCACGAGCGAGCCCTTCGTGCGCCCAACGGCGGAGAGGAAATTGTTGTTGGCCAGTGCCTGCCGGATCTGGTTCGGACTGATGTTGAGCGCGGCGAGGCGTTCTGACTTGAGCCAGATGCGCATCGCAAAGGTGCGTCCGCCGAGGATGTCCGCCTTTTGCACGCCTTCGATGGCGGTCAATCGCGGTTGGACGACGCGCACCAGGTAATCCGTGATCTGATTTGCTTCGAGAATATCCGACGTGAAACTCAAGTAAGCGAGGGCGTATTGGGTATCAGCTGATTCCACGTCGAGGGCGGGCACTTCCGCTTCCGGCGGCAAGTCATTGCGCACCTGGTCCACCTTGGAGCTGATTTGCGCCAAGGCCCGGTTGGCTTCGAAATTCAGTTTGAGATGGATGGTAATGGTGGACATGCCCAGCGAGCTTTGCGACTCGATGTAATCAATGCCGTCCGCGGCGGCGACCGCGCGTTCCAGCGGAGTGGTGACAAATCCGCGCACGAGATCCGCGCTCGCGCCCACGTATACGGTTCGGATCGTGATGGTGGCGTTTTCGCTGCGCGGATATTGCCGGACGTTTACCGTCCGGATGGCCTGGAGGCCGGCGATTAGGATGACCAGGTTCACCACGATGGCGAGCACCGGCCGCTTGATAAACAGGTCAGTAAAAGACTTCATTTCAAGAATAGGTAGGGACGGCGCGCGGCGTGGGCGTGATTTGTTCCGCCCGCTACTGCGCGGGCGGGGATGCCGTAGCACGGCGTCCCTACCACACAGAATCGCGTTGTTAAAAATCTATTGGTCATTTGCAGTTCCAAAAACCTCACGCATCCGACGGCTTCGGTTTTTCCGTGGCTTTCGGCGCGATGTCATTGTTTTCGGTCACGGCTCCTCCGTTGCGCAATTTGAAAAGCCCACCGCTGACCACGTGATCGCCCGCTTTCAGCCCCGTTTCCACGGAAATGAAATCTCCGTGCGCGCGACCCGTGCGAACGAATTGCTGCCGGACGACGCTTCCGGGTCCGTTGGTGCTTTTTTCAATCACATAAACGGAGTCGCCATACGGTGCGCTCAGAATGGCGGTCGCGGGAATCACGAGCACATCTTTCTCCGAAGGCAGCACCACGGCGATCCGTGCGAACATCCCGGGACGCAGCAATTGATCGGAATTATCCAGCGTGCCCTGCAGTCGCACGCTGCGCGTGCTCTCGTCGAGGTTGGGGTTGATCGCCGTCAGGGTGCCCTCAAATTGTTTATTGGTGTAAGTATCCATCGAGACCAGCACTTTCATGCCGGTTTTGACTTCGGCAAGGGTCTGTTGCGGCAGCGAAAAATCCGCGTAAACCGGGCTGAGCGATTGGAGAGAAACGATCGGTTTCCCGGCGTCAATATATTCGCCAAGGTTCACCTGGCGGATGCCGAGTTTGCCGGCGAACGGCGCGCGGATGGTCTTTTTATCAATCGCCGCCTGAACGGCGTCAGCATTGGCCTTGGCCTGTTGGAACGAAGCTTCGGCCTGGTCAACTTCCGATTGCGAAACGGTGCTGTCGGTCCGCAATTTATGCGCGCGTTCCGCGCTGACCCGTGCCCATTCGAGCTGCGCATTCAATGATTTCAGTTGCGCTTCCTCGGTGGATGTATCAAAGCGCACCAGCAAATCGCCCTTGGCCACCACCGCGCCGGATTCGAAAGCGATTTCGCTTACCGTCCCGGCGACTTCCGGAGTCACGATCACGCCCTGCACGGCGGTAATGGAGCCGACCGCGGAAACGGTGTCCTGCCATTTTTCCTCGTGTGCGACGGCGGACGCAATGGTGTCGGGCGGCGCCGCATATGGTTGGGAGGTCAATTTTTTGATCTGCAAAACCTTGGTTCCGGCCAGAGCGCCGATCAAGACCAACACGCCAACAATGGCGATGACTATTTTCAATTTCATAAGATTAAATTTCAGTTCCCGGGTAGGTTTCAGTTCCCGCCCTTCTTGGCGGCAGCGCCAGCCAAAAACAATTCTACAATCCGCCGGGCCATGTCCCGGTTCAAGTGGCAATCCGGCATCAGCAATTGCGACACCAGGTAAGCGTTGAGCTGGCCATAGAATCCATAAGCAATCTCCCGGCTGTCAAATCGTTTGTCCAGCTCGCCGTCGGCCAGCGCTTTTTTCATGACCGAATGGACGAACTCAAAATTGCGCTCGCATTTTTCGTAATAGCGCAGGCCCTCGGGCATTTCGCCCGGGGCGGCGAACGCGGTGGCAAAGGCGATCCGCATCAACTCGCGGTTCTTCTGCAAATAATCAAAGGAGGCGGTCAGGATTTCGACCAGTTGCGCCTTCAAATCCTTGCCGCGCGCGACCGCCGCCTGCATGAGGCGCAGCCGGTCATCATGCGCCTCATCCACCAGCGCCTGGAACAAACCGGCCTTGTCTCCAAAATAATAATAGAGCGCCGGTTTGGAAACCTTCGCATCATCGACAATTTGCTGCACCGAAGCGGCCGCATAGCCGCTATGGGCAAATCGTTTGAGCGCGGCGCGCAAAATTTCCCGGCGCGTTTCTGAATTCAGAGCGTGTATGGCCATCCAAAACTTACCGAACGGTAGGTAGGTTCGAAAGCTTCGTCAAATGGTTTCTTCGCGGGTTGAGACGGTGCGCTTGCGCCGTCCGTGCCGCGTGCAGCGGCGCAACGTGAGGCGTGGACTGCGTCGCGGGCCCGATTTGTTCCGCCCGCTACTACGCGGGCGGGGACGGCGCAGGCGCGCCATCTCTACCTTGCCGGGCTGGATTGAGGGTTGAAACTCAAACGCTATTTCTTTACGGTTAGGCGATTTCCAAAATGCGAAGTGCAGGGGCTGAACCGGGTGAACGCAAATTTATATGAACAACTGGCGCAAACAGATTTTACTCGCGGTGACGTTTTCCTGCCTCGTATGGGCCGGCGGTTGCGGCAAGAGCGGCGATCAAGGCGGCGCCGCGGCCGGTACGATCAAAGTCGGCGAATTTGCTTCGCTTACCGGCAAGGAAGCCGCCTTCGGCCAATCCTCGCACAAGGGCACCCTCCTCGCCATCGAGCAGATCAACGCCAATGGCGGCGTGTTGGGTAAGAAGATCGATTTGGTTTACGAAGATGACCAATCGGAGCCCGGCCAATCCGCGACTGTCGTTCGTAAACTCATCACTCGGGACAACGCCGCTGCGATCCTCGGCGAAGTTGCTTCCGGACGCTCGTTGGAAGCCGCGCCGATCTGTCAGCAATACAAAATTCCGCAGATTTCCCCGTCATCAACCAACCCGAAAGTCACCGAAATGGGTGATTATATTTTTCGTGTCTGCTTCATTGATCCTTTCCAGGGGACCGTGATGGCGAAATTCGCGGAGGGCACGCTCAAGGCCAGGCGCGTGGCGATGCTCTCGGACGCCGCCTCCGCCTATAGCGCCGGCCTGGGACAGTATTTCCGGGAAAAATTCGTGGCGGATGGGAACACGCTGGTGATCGAGCAGAAATACAATGGTGGCGACAAGGATTTCAAAGCCCAGCTCACGGCCATCAAGGCCGCCAATCCGGAGGCGATTTTCGTTCCGGGATATTACACCGAAGCCGGATTGATCGTGCTCCAGGCCCGGCAATTGGGAATCAAAGTGCCGTTGTTTGGCGGCGACGGTTGGGAAGCGCCGGAATTGGTTCAAATCGGCGGCAGCGCCCTCGAAGGCTGTTACTATTCCACTCATTATTCCCCGCAAGACAAGTCGGAGGCGGTTCAAAACTTTGTAAAACAATTTCAGGCCAGGAACAATGGTGAGACCCCGGACGCGATGGCGGCACTCGGCTACGATTCCGCCATGGTGCTGGCGGACGCGATTAAACGCGCCGGCACGACCGATGAACCAAAACTTCGGGACGCGATCGCCGCGACCCGGGATTTTCCGGGCGTGACCGGCAAAACCACGCTGGATGAACATCGCAACGCGACGAAATCGGCGGTCATCATCACCATCAAGGACGGCAAATTTCAATACGTCGAAACGATCAATCCTTGAACGAATTTTTACAGCAGTTGCTCAACGGCCTTTCGCTCGGGGCGATTTACGCGCTCATTGCCCTCGGTTACACGATGGTTTACGGGGTCCTGCGCTTTATTAATTTCGCGCACAGCGATGTTTTCATGATCGGTGCGTTCGCCGGTTTTTACCTTTCCCGATACGTCCCGCGTGAATCGCTTGCCGGCGGATTCGCGGTGCTCGTCGGCGCGATGCTCATTTGCGCGGTGTTGGGAATCGTTATTGAACGGCTGGCCTATCGCCCGTTGCGTTCCCACTCGAAACTCAACGTGCTCATCACAGCGATTGGGGTTTCCTTGCTGCTGGAGAATGTCGGGCAATTGATGTTTGGGGCCAAAACGAAAGCGTCGCCGGTTTTATTTCCGTCAAAAACGTTCACCTTCGGCGGGCTGGTTGTCTCCAGCAATCAAATCGCCGTGTTTGTCGTCGCGATTGTTTTGCTGATCGGGTTGCGATTCATCGTGATGAAAACCCGGATCGGCACCGCGATGCGGGCGTTGTCGTTCAATCCCATCGCCGCGTCGTTGGTCGGCATCAATAACGATGTCGTGATTTCCTTCACCTTCGGTCTCGGCTCGGCGCTGGCCGGCGCGGGCGGCATTCTCTATTCGATGAATTACCAGGCAATCGATCCCCTGATGGGTGTGTTGCCCGGATTGAAGGCCTTTGTCGCCGCCGTCCTGGGCGGCATCGGAAATATTCCTGGGGCCGCGCTCGGAGGTCTCGTCATCGGCGTCATCGAAAGTTTTTCCAATGGCAGCCGGTGGTCCACCTGGACGGACGCGATCGCGTTCACGCTGCTCATTCTCATTTTGTTGTTTCGTCCCGGCGGTTTGCTTGGAAAGTTGGAAGTGGAAAAAGTCTGAGCCATGACGAAGCCGACCGCACGAGCCGCCCATCTGGATCGCGAATGGCAGTTGGATTCCAGGCGGCTTTTCCACAACCGGATTTGACGCATGCTGGCGCGCGCAAAAATTCTTCTGTTCGGTGTCATTTCGGCGAGCCTGGGGGCGCAGGCATTGTCCGGCCATATCAATCCCTACTTTCTGGATGTTATCATCGGCATCGGCATCAATATCATCCTCGCGGTCAGCCTGAATCTCATCAATGGCTACACCGGCCAATTCTCGCTGGGCCACGCGGGATTCATGGCGGTGGGCGCTTACACATCCGCGGCCGTTTCGATTTTTTTCGGCCCCCATTTCCTTGCGAGGCTCGGCGGCGGGGGCGCGGCCATCGCTCTGCTATTTTTCATCGCGCTGCTCGCCGGCGGAACCGTCGCCGCCGTGGCCGGTCTGCTGGTCGGTGCGCCGTCATTGCGATTGAAAGGCGATTATCTGGCCATCGTGACGTTGGGATTCGGGGAAATCATCCGCGTCATTTTCCGAAACATTCCCGCGCTGGGTGGCGCGCTGGGGCTGAACGGAATTCCGGGCTACACCAATCTGTTTTGGGTGTTCGCGTTTGCGGCCCTCACCGTTTACACCGTCACGGCGATGGTTAACTCGACGTATGGCAAGGGATTTCTGGCGGTGCACGATAACGAAGTGGCCGCCGAAGCGATGGGACTCAACCCCACGAAATACAAGCTGGTCGCGTTTTTGACCGGCGCATTTTTTGCCGGCATCGCCGGGGGATTGTACGGCCACTTCAAGTTCTCCATCGACCCCAAAGGTTTTGATTTCATCAAATCGATAGAAATTGTCGTAATGGTCATCCTCGGCGGCATGGGCAATACCGTCGGCGTCATCATCGCGGCCGTTATCCTTACCCTGTTGCCGGAGGTGCTGCGGCCGGTCGCGGATTATCGGATGATCGTTTACTCGTTATTATTGATTGTGTTGATGCTGACACGGCCTCAGGGGCTTTTCACGCCCCGCAAACGCGCGCTGGCGGAAAGGAAAACAACATGAGCCTCGCCGCGCCGGCCCTGTTGCGGCTGAAAGACTGCACCGTCCGCTTTGGCGGACTCACGGCCGTTTCCGCGTTGAACTTCGAAATCGGCGACGGGGAATTGGTTGGGCTCATCGGTCCGAACGGCGCGGGGAAGACGACCGTGTTCAACTTGATTACCGGCGTTTATCGCCCGACTGACGGAGACATAGCGTTCGGCGGATCGTCGCTCGTGGGGCGAAAGCCCTTTCAAATTACCGCGCACGGAATTGCGCGGACGTTCCAAAATATCCGGCTGTTTGACAGCTTGAGCGTGGCGGACAACGTGCGCGTGGCGTTTCATCGCCACGTGAAGAGCGGCATTGCGCACAGTTTGTGGCGCGGCAAAGCTTTTCGCGAAGAGGAGCGGAGTGTCGCCGCGCAGGTGCTGGAGTTGTTGCGAATCTTTCATCTCGGCGAATATGCCGATGCGCCGGCAAAAAGTTTAAGCTACGGCGATCAGCGGCGGTTGGAAATTGTCCGTGCGCTCGCCACGCAGCCCAAGCTGCTGTTGCTTGACGAACCGGCGGCGGGAATGAACGCGAGCGAGAAAGTGGAATTGATGAAGCTTATCCAGTTCATCAAGGATAAATACAAGACCGCCGTGCTGCTGGTGGAACACGATATGCAGGTGGTGATGGGAATTTGCGAGCGCATCGCGGTGCTCGATTACGGTGTAAAAATCGCCGAGGGCGCGCCGGCAGAAGTGCGGAAGAATCCGAAGGTGATTGAGGCCTATCTGGGAGATGAATTAAAAATTCAAAATTAAAATGAAACAATTCGAGATCCCGTCATCTCCCAGCCATGGTAGGGTCGGTGCGCTGGCGCCGACCGCGCCGCGTTCAGCGGCGCAATTTCGCACGGTAATAAGGTCGTGGGCGTTATTGGTTCCGCTCGCTACTGCGCGGGCGGGGACGGCGCCGGCGCGCCATCCCTACCAATCCGGTTCAGCGGCGGAACGGCTCGGATAGAAAGTTTTTTAATTTTGCATTTTAAATTTTTAATTGGCTGATGCTGGAAATCAAAAATCTGAGCGTGAGTTACGGCGCGATTAACGCGCTGCACGGGATTTCTTTGCAGATCAAGGATGGGGACATTGTCACGCTCATCGGGGCGAACGGCGCGGGGAAGACCACCACGTTGAAAACCATTTCCGGCCTGCTCAAAACGCGGGGCGGGGAAATTCTTTACGCTGGCCGCAATATTACCAATTTGCCGCCACACCAAATCGTGAAGTTGGGCATCTCGCACGTGCCGGAAGGCCGGATGGTATTTGCGAATTTGACGGTCCAGGAAAATCTGGCGATGGGCGCCTACCTGCAGCGGGATAAAGCCGTCGTCCGCGCGGAATTGGAATTCGTTTTTGGAATGTTTCCGCGGTTGAAGGAGCGCGAAAGCCAGATCGCGGGCACGTTGAGCGGCGGCGAGCAGCAGATGCTTGCCATCGGCCGGGCGCTCATGAGCCGCCCGAAGTGTCTGATGATGGACGAGCCGTCGCTCGGCATCGCGCCCTTGCTGGTGAAAACAATTTTCGAAAAAATTGTGGAAATCAACCGCGAACGGCGCATCACGATTTTGTTGGTGGAGCAGAACGCGAATCTGGCGCTTGAAATTTCCAATTACGGTTACGTGTTGGAAACCGGCCGGATTATTTTGCAGGACGATTCGGCCGCACTGCGCCGGAATCCGGAGGTAAAGAGCGCTTATTTGGGCGGTTGAGCTTCGGATTTCGGCAACAGCCGCGCGATCACCACCAGTAACGCCACCACCACCAGCGCGAGGATTCCCCAAAACACCACGCCACCTTTTCCGGCGGCGCCGGTTGCGTGCCGGGAAGTTTTCAGCGTTTCCTCCGCGCCAAGTGAGGCCGCCGCTTTGTTCGCTGCCAACAACTCATTGGCCATCAGGCTCAAGTCGTAACGCGGGGCGCTCGCCTCGGGATTGCCGTAGTAGAGGAAATACTGGTCGTTCGTGCCGGCTTTGAACAGCAGCCGCGTCACGGGGTGGAAAACCTGGAAATTTTCCAATTGAATCGGCGGGTTGTCGCCGTTTTGCGTTTCCAGAACTACGGTGTCGCTTTCCGGTGCGGAGTCGAACGTGAGGGTGAATTCCGTTTTTGCCATGTCCGGCTTTTGAGTCCACGACGCGCGACCGAGGGTGCGATCGTATTTTTCTCCGTTCTCATCGCGCAGTTCTTCAAATGCCGTGAGGTCGCGTTGAAACAAGGGCGTGCGGCTCGTGCACACCAGCCGGGTCACGGGCAGATTCGCCTGGGAGAGCTTTAGCACCCATCGGCTGAGCGCGCGGTCGCGCGCATCGTTGGTGGTGGTCACGCTGGGAGTCAGCGCGCGCTGAATTGAGGTGCGCTCGGTGATATAAGAAACCTGTTCGCTATGGCGAATAAGGCGCAAATCGGCGAAGCCCGGCCGCGCGTGACTCATCGTGTCCAGATCGAGCTCAATCTGCTGCGCCCCGACGCCGGTAATTTTGACGGGCTTGCGAAATCTCCAGACGGAAACGTCCAGCGCCGTTCCGTTATCCTGGACGCCGGCCAATACTTCCACCGGACGAAATGCAGGGTTCTCGGTGCCCGGGGAAAACTTGACGGGCGTCACAGCCACCGATTTCAAATTCGCAGCCATGGCGGCCAAATCGTAGCGCGGCGCAGCGCATCGAGCGTTGCCACTTAATAAATAATGCGCGCCGGTTTGTTTTGCGAGGAACACCAGGTACACCGGCCGCCGCTCGCCGCGCACCGCTGTGATGGGCAACGGCGGGCTGTCGTTATTGCGAATGAGCATCAGCAATTCGCGCGAACGCACTTGTGTTTCGATCGGCAGCGAGAGATTCGCCGATGCGGGCTGGCCCTCGAGGGCGAGCCGATAAATCACGCCGCCGCCAACCGCCTGTTCGTGAATGGCGTCCTCGGCGATTTGCGGCACGGCGAACGTCACTTGCCGCGTGAAAAGCGGCTCAGCGCTTTCAATTCGAATTTGCGAGAGGGTCAGGTTCGCTGCGCCAAGATTCAGAGTCAGCCGGGTTTCGCCGGGGTTCTCGTGACGTTCGCTGACGGTCACGGCCAGCAGTTCGTCCGGCGCCGACGCGCCCGACGCCGCTTGCACTCGGGCGCCCGTAAAGGGAATCGGCTGCGAGCGCTGGTCGTCTACGGTCAGACGAAGCCACGCCCAGGTGCCCGGCGGAATCTCGATTCGCAGTTCGCTCACGCCATTGGCCTGGCGAAAAATCGGTCGTCCCTGGGCAATACTTCGCCAACTCCGCCCGTCGTAAGAACCTTCGACCGAAACCGACTTTATGAAATTGTTCGCCGGCGTTTCGAGCGTCACCCCATCGAGCGGTTGCGCGAGCCCGGTCTCCAGCGTGATGACCGTGTTTTGCGCGTTGAGTGAGGTTTGGAATGATTTCGCGCCGCGGATAATGCGCGCCGTCGGCGCGGGATGCTCGATGAGATACGGCGCCTCGTGGCCCGCGTCGTCATAAACTCGCAGGTCGTCCAATCCGGGCCGCGCGGCATCGAGCGTTTCGACGGGCAGGCTGAGTTTCACCAACCCCGTCGCCGCCACATCGAACGATTGCTCGTGTTGCCAATCGGGCGGCAAGGTCGCGGCGCTTGCGAAAAATACGCTCAGCGCGAAAGTGGCGAAGCAAAGAGGGATGCAACTACGAAGGTGTTTCATTTTGCGGATCTTTTTTCGCGATGGTGGCGAAGAAGCGTTGATAGGCCAGCGACGCCAGAAAGGCAATGACCGCCACGCCAATCAGCGCACCGACGCGATATAATTGATTGAGTCGCGCCAGATCGTGGAAAAATAATTTCAAAATAGTCACGCCGAGCAGTCCGATCGCGGAATAGCGCGCGCCAGGAATTTTCCGCCAGATGCCAATCACCAGCAAGACCAGCGCGAACAACGCCCAGGCAATCGAGTAAGTCATGTCGCGCGCGAAGTTGCCGCTGAATTCGAACGTCAAGGTCGAGCCCGGTTGGCTGAAGAAATCCGCGATTTCAATGTTCAACAGCAGAAAAGCGAGCACGGTTCCGAGCGTGAACAGGATCGGTTGGGTTTTGATTCCGGCAATGTTGTTTCGCGGCGGTGCGAGCAACGCGGCGCCGGTGAACAGGCAAACGGTCACGAGGCCGTAGGCGTAAAGATACCAATTGAAGATTGGTGTCGCGGCGCGCGGGTGATACTCGAGAACGTAAGGATTGAAGGCGAGTCGCGCGAACGCGGCGAGCAGCAGCCCAAAGCCCACCAGCCGCAAGCCCGGATGCGGCACGCGATGGAAGAGCCAGAGCAGGGCCGCGCCTTCCAGCGCCCAGCCGATGGTGATCCATTGATTTTCAAATTGAATCGGAAAAATCAGCGTGATGAAGAACAGCGCCACGCCACCGAACGATGCGAGTTGGCTCATGCGCGCCAGGCTGGCGGCTGGAACGCGTTTCAAGATAATGACGAGGCTCAGCAGACCCGGGAGGGCGAATGCGGCCGGCAACAGTCCCATAACATTATTGGGATAGGCGATTTTAACCAGCCGATAGATCAGGAAGAATTGCAGTGGCCCGGCCATCGCGGCGGTGGCCCAGGGAACAATCTTTTCGCTGAACGCGCGCAGGAACAAAAATGGAAACACGGCGAACACCGCAAAGAAAACGAGATACCACGTCAGCGACAACGAAGGCTTGATGAGACCAAACGTGTGTCCGAAATGGTTGAAGTGCCAGGCGCATTCGAGCGCGGATACGCACACAAGGCCGATGGCCGGCATCCAATCCAGCGAAAGCAATTTGGTCACGCCGAGCAACAGCACGACGAGCAGGAGGGCGAGGCCAAAAATCGGGGAGGGACTCGTCAGCGCCAGACGCAGCGTGGCCATGATCAACAGCAGGAATGGCAGCACCACGGAACACGCGGGTAAAATTGCCGCGACATCCGCGGGATTGCTAAGGTCTTCACCGAACCGCAGTCCGGTTTTGAAAACGTCCGGCGAATATTTCCGAATGAGCCACATGCTGACAGCCAGGAAAAAGACCGCGAACGCGCCGAGCAGAAAAAATGAAGTGGGCATTCCGGTGAGCGTCTCGGGAATCTTGAAAATCAATGCGCCGGTCGCGCCCAGCGTCAGGAGCAGCACCACGATCACCGGCAGGATGGATGCCGTGGCCACCGCGAGGCCGATGGCTAGCACATCGACGAGCAACACGAACGGCCAGACGATAAAGGAAACTTCGGTGAGATGGAAAATGGGCACCAGAACCAGCAGCAGCGCGAGCGGCGGGAAAATCTGACCGCCCATGGCGATGCTCGTGACGCCCCGTTTCTTCTGTAGCACCACGGGGAAAATCGCGTGCAACACGGCGAACACGAAATAGAACACCAGCGCCGGCGTGAGCATTGCGCCGGTTAATGAATGGGTCGTCCAAAGCGCCATCAAGCCGAACACCGCCATGCCGGCGAGCGGTTGGGCGATTGCGACTGCCTCATCCAGGAGAACCAGTGCGATGATTTCCAAATCAATGAGGAACACAAATCCGAACATGAGCCACGGACGATGCGCCAGCGGTTCAAACGTGAGAAATGCCAGCGTGAATCCCAGCGCGACCGCGGCGAGTCCGAGCGCCGAACCGGAGAGCCAGCGATCGGTCTGGCCGCGCCGTTTGGTCCACCACGCAGCAATGAGATAAAGCGCGTTGAAGCCTCCGAGAATCGCAAGCGGGATGAAAATTTTGTCGCCGTCGAAATATTTTCCCGCGACGAAAAATTTCGTTGCCCAGGCAATTTGCATCAGCGTTGTACACCCGGCGGCCAGGGCCGTGAGAAAAAACCAACGCCGGGTCAGCGCGACAATGATCAGTCCAACGTCGAGGATGGCGATGTAGCCGAACAATCCGCCCGGGTTGTCCACGCCCGTTGAAAGCAGAATGGGCGTCAAAAATCCGCCAAGCATTCCCAGGATCGCGACGACGAGGGCATTCAATCGGACCGAGAGGAGAAAGCCGGTCGCGGTGATTAAAACCATGATGCCGAAAGCGGGCAGGGCATCCCACCACGTGCCCGGCCAGGTGAGGAAATGATAATACGCGCGCGCCGCGAACGTGATCGCGTATAGGATGACGACTCCGGTTGCGCACAACGTGTGCGACAGCACGAGATAATTTTTGCGCGAAATCACCACACCGCCCACCAGCAGGGCGATGCCGATGGCGAAGCCGATGGCGACGCGCAGTTCGGCGGAGATGAGATTGTTATCGAACGAGTATTTGACGAAGAACGCCACGCCGAGGAACAGCGCGAGGCCACCGACCCAGGCGAACATTTTAACACCCATGAACTGTTCCCAGTTAATACGCGGGGCCGGTGCCGGGAGTGGCGGCGGTAGTGAAGCGCCGACGAAGGCAGGCTCGGGTTCGATGGATGGGGGCAAAGCGGCTGTGGTGGGTTCGGGTTGCAGCTCCGGCGATGGATTAAAAATGGGCGGGATAAGTGGAGCCTCGACTTCGGGTTGTGGTCTCGGCGGCACAAAGGTCTTCGGCGCTTCGGGCGTTTTCGGAACGTCGGTGGCGGTTTTGACCGGGCGATATTCAGGTTCGCTTTCGCCCGTTTTTTTCAGGCGTAACACTTCCAGTTCGAGATAGCCGAGGCGGCGGGAGAGCTCTTTCAGGTCATTGGCGGCATTGATGGCGCGGACGATGAGCCAAATAGCAACAACGAGGGGAACCCCCAGTACGAGGAGGACAATCAGAACGATGCCACCATCCATAAATTTTGGAACGGAAAAACGACCTTACCAGCGCAGTGTGCGACGGTTTAGGAGCCGCTGGCAAGCGGGAACGAAGCCGACCTACCCGGGGGGCGTGGATCGGAATAGTGAAATACCCTAGACAAGGCGGCAAAAATTGCCGTAAATTTTATTTCAAAATGTTTTTGCTTTTTTTGCAGACACTGCTAGAAAGAGTGCTGTCGATTGTTGAAATCGGCAAAAGACGTCTATTTATTGATGTTCCGCCTGGGCGCTTCGGTTCCTCACGACCAAGTTCGCGGAGAAGGATCGTGCTGGAATGAATGTGCCTATTTTTTTTGCCGCTGGCAAAAGCAAGTTTGAACTTGTCTATATTTTGGAACAAGCGACTCCGGAAGCTTGGGCCGTAATATTTTTCCTCGCCATCCTCTCGGTCGTCGCCTGGTTCGTCATCATTTCCAAGATCCTCCAAATGCGGCAGGCCAAGAAGCTTAACCTGTTTTTCACCGCGGAATTTCGTTCTCAAAAAATGGTGCTCGATGTCTTTGATCGCCGTGTGCAGGCGGAAGGCTGCCCCTTGTTCATGGTTTACCAGGCCGGCAGCATCGAATTGGATGCGCGCCTCAAAAATCCCGATGGCAGCCGCAAACGGCAGGTCTCCATCAAAGGCATTGAACACGTTAAACGCACCATGGAAAATGCCGTGGCGCAGGAGTCTTTGAAGCTGGAATCCGGTCTAATCCTCCTGGCGATTGCGGTCAGCGGCGCGCCGTTCCTGGGATTGCTCGGCACGGTTTGGGGTGTGATGAGCACCTTCGGGCATATCGCGCAGCAGGAAAGCGCCTCACTGGCGGCCATGGCGCCGGGCGTGTCGGCGGCGCTGATTACGACGGTTGCAGGATTGCTGGTCGCGATACCGTCGATGTTCGGCTACAATTGGCTGGTACATAATTTGCGCGTTTTGACGGTGGAACTGGACAATTTCGCGCAGGAAATTATCTCGAAAATCGAGACGGAATACCTGGAAGACTGACAGATAGATTGATTAATGCGCCGTTTCTCACAACGCAATTCGCTGGTCACGCTGAGTGATATCAATATCACCCCGCTGCTCGACCTTGCGTTCGTGTTGCTGATTATTTTCGTGATTACAACGCCGTTGCTGGAGCACAACATCGAGATGACCTTGCCGAAGGGCGGCCGTCCGGACCGGCCCACGACGAGCAAGGACTTTCTGACTCTGGAAGTAGGAGTGCGGGGGATGTACGTCCTGGAAGGCAAGCCGATGAACCTTCCGCAGGTGGAGGATTACATCGTCAAAAGCGCCAAATCCAATCCCAATCTGGTCGTGCGGATTCGCGCGGATAAATCAGCGATCTGGGACCAGGTTTTTCAAGTGGCGGATGTCTGCGCCAATAATAGTGTAAAAGTTTCATTCCGTTCAGAGCCGAAGGGCACGCGATGAACAGAATACAAAAAAAATGCCTGGTTGGTTCGGTGATTCTGCACGTCGTATTGGCGTTCACATTGATTTTTGGTGCGGCGTTTATTTCGCATGAGCCGGCTGCGGCGCCCGTACTCGTGGTGGTTCCCGATACTGATCACATTACCGACGATGCGACACACGGAGGAGACCGCACTGCGCAACCGCCTCCGCCGGTCGCCGATCCTAAACCGCCCCAGCCCCAGCCTCCACCGGTGGTTCAACAGCCGCCTCCCCCGAAACCTGAGCCGATCAAGGAAATCGTCAAGCCTGAGCCGCCGAAGATCGCCAAAGTCGATCCCGCCGGCGTGGAGCCGAAGCCGAAGAAGACCCCGCAAATCAGCACGAATATTATTCGTGGTGCGAAATCCCCCGTTAAGATCGCTTCCAATAAATCCTCGGATTCCTTGGATAAGCAGCGAACCGACTTTCGCCGTCGGGTTTTAAATCAAACGATCAAGGGGATTAGCAGTGGAGTTTCCCCGGCCACGACGGTGGATACCGACCCCGGTCCGGGTGACGGTGGTGCGTTAACCGCCAATTACCGCGACCTCGTGGGGAGTATTTATCAATCAACGTGGGATCCTCCCAACAATCCTGCGACCGATAGCGCGATCGTGAAGGCAAGCGTTACCATTGCGAGCGATGGTCGGGTGATTTCCGCTCGCATCACCGAACCGTCCGGTGATGCGGAGGTGGACGCTTCCGTTAAACGCACGCTGGATCAAGTCACCTTCATCGAGCCGTTTCCCAAAAGCTCCACCGATAAACAGCGCACGTATCCCATTAAATTCGATCTCAAGGCAAAACGATTAACATGAACATCAAAAAGATATTCCATCTAGGCATCTTGACCTTCGTGCTTTCAGCCGCGGCGATTTGCCTTCGGGCGGAAGAGGAAATTAATGTTTCCGCAACGGTCAACCCAGGAAATATGCCGCCGATCTGGGTCTCGCTGAGCGGATTCACCGGCGAGGCTGACTCGATTTTGCGCTTCGACCTGTACGTGCAGGGCTTCAATTTCACCAACGCCGATAATGCGCTGTATCTCATTACCGGTAGCAACAATGGCAACCTCCAAGGCCGCGTCACCACCCGGGCGAATAAGAACAACCCATTGGTCTCGAAAGGCTATACCGGTGGTTCGGTCGTGGAGCAGTCCCACATGTTCGTGGATGAATTCGTGACGGCGATCGGGCGCAAAGGCATCGCGCGCACCAAAGTCGCCTTCAAAAAAGACGGCGGTGCCAACAGCGAAATTTACGTCGCGGATTTTGATGGCTATGCCGGGCAGGCTGTCACCGCGGACAATACCATCGTGGCCGCGCCCACCTGGGTGCCGGGCAAATTGGCCGTTTATTACACCTCCTACAAACTCGGTAATCCCAACATCTTTTTTCACGATCTTTCCAGTGGGCAACGTCATGTGTTCTCGCGGTATTCCGGGTTGAACACCAGCGCGGCGGTGTCGCCCGGCGGTCGCGTGGCGATGATTTTGAGCAAGGGCGGCAGCCCGGATGTTTACGCGTGCGGCGCGGATGGCACCGGCCTGATTCGGCTGACCAACACCCGCGAGGACGAGTCTTCCCCTTGCTGGTCGCCGGATGGACAATGGATTTGTTATGCGACTAAAGTGAATGAGCGGCGGGTGTTGCGGAAAGTTTCCGCGTCGGGTGGGGCTCCGCAGGCGGTGCCGACCGCGGGAGTTTCAAGCCCCACGGAACCCGACTGGTCACCTGATGGCAAATGGATTGCGTTCACCTCGCAGATGCGGGATTTCGAAATTTGTGTAGTGCCGGCAGGCGGAGGCGCGGTGACGGAATTGGTGGCGGGCGAGGATCCGTCGTGGGCGCCGAACTCGCGGACATTGATTTTTACGCGTCGCGAGGGTGGAAAGCGGGTATTGTCTCTGCTTGACGTGCCTACCAAACAATACAAGGATGTTTCCCGGATTACGGGAAGTAACTCTCAACCCAGTTGGGCCAAATAGCCCGTTGTTCCCTAAAAAACTATGAAAGCAATTCGCTTTGGATCTTTAATGGCGCTCGGATTAGCGCTGAGCTTTGTCGCGTCCGGCTGCCGTCCGGAGAATTTGAAAAGAATTCCGGGAACGCGCCCGTACGCTCAGGACGTAAACCCGTTGCCGCCCTTCCCGGCGCCGGTGGTGCCCTTCGATGCGAATAGCACGAATATGCCGATGATCGCGCTTCCCGATGAGCCCGGTCACACTAACTGGACTCCGAATGTGGAAATCTTTAAGGACTACTCGGTGCATTTCGCTTACGACAGTTCGATGGTGAAAGCGGCCGATAAATCCAAAATCGCCTTCGTGGCGCAATATCTGAAGAGCAATCCGCAAACCGCCGTGCGCGTGGAAGGCAACTGCGACGAACGCGGCACCGAGGAATACAATCGCTCGCTGGGCGAACGCCGCGCATTGGCCGGCCGTGAGGAATTGGTCCGGTTGGGCATCGAGTCCGGGCGCGTCGATACGCTGAGCTACGGCGAAGACAAACCGGTCGCCACCGGGCACAACGAAAATGCCTGGAAAGAAAATCGCCGCGATGATTTCATCCTGTTAACACCTCCGGGTAAATAATTGAGAACATGAACGCATTCAAATTTTCCAGCCTGCTCGCATTGGCGCTCGGTGTCAGTTTGGCCGGTACTGGTTGCAAACACAAACAGCCGCCGCCGATCACTCATTTTGATCATAATAATAGCGGGCTCACGGGCAACAGCGGAGATAATCTCGGCAACGGTGCCGCCTTGGGCGGCAATAACGGCCCGGTGCCGACGGGCGGCGGTGATACTGCCCCGTTTAACCCCGACGACATGGCCCAGGACCGCTCCGCATTCGCCGCGGAAACCCTGTATTTCGATTACGACAGCTCGACGATCAAGAGCGGTGAGCAAACGAAACTCTCGGCCATTGCCTCCGCCTTGAAGTCCGACGCCTCGGCCAAGCTGTTGATCGAAGGCAATTGCGACGAGCGCGGCACTGAGGAATACAACCGTTCGCTCGGTGAACGCCGCGCGCTGGCCGCCCGCGAGGCGCTGGCGAACGACGGTGTGGACGCCGGCCGCATTGCGACCCGCAGTTACGGCGAGGATCGCCCGGCCGACCCCGGCCATACGCAGTCGTCCTGGGCCAAGAACCGCCGGGATGAATTCGTGTTGCTGCATGCGAAATAGCTTTTCGCCCTGGAAACGCCTCGATTATAGCAGCTTTTGGCGCTTTACTATCTCCGATAGGTAGGTTAGCCTACCGTTAGTTTGGTAGCTTTTATGAATATCATGTTCGGTATTTTTAACCTTGGCGGCGGTGAGATTATTCTCATCCTCGCTCTTGTTTTGATCCTGTTCGGCGCGAAGAAATTGCCCGAATTGGCCAAAGGACTGGGGACCGGAATTAAGGAATTCAAGAAGGCCACGCGCGAAGTCGCTGATGAAGTGCAAAACTCTGTCGACGAAACTCCCGCTCCCGTAAAACGCCTCCCTGCCCAGCCCCAGCCCCAGCCCGCTGACCCGCAGAAGACCGTTTCCCAGACGCCTCCGACTTCGAATGTTTGATTCGTTGACGGATTTCTCCTGCCATGGCCTATGAACCGGAAGCGGAGCAACTCGACGAGGATGAAGGCGGCCCGGTAAAGTCGTTCTTGGAACATCTCGAAGACCTTCGCTGGGTATTGATCAAAAGTGGAGTGGCCGCCGGAGTGGCTATGCTCGTCTGTCTGCTTGGCGGCAACTACGCCGTTCGCGTTCTTGAATGGCCGCTGGCCCGGGCGCATCCGCTGCATCTAAGCAAAACCCAGACGGTCATCATCTCGTTTGGGACCAACCAGCTCGCCAGTTTTAGAGTCGGCACTAACGACGCCTTCTCCACGGTCATCGGCACCAACAGCTTATTACATTTGGAAATTGTGCCTATTTCCGTCGGCACGAATCAACTGCTCGGGCTTTCCGTTCCGCCCGGGCCGCAAGCCGAGCCGGGCCTGGGAATCCAAATCATCAACCTAAGTCCCGCCGGTTCATTCATTGTCGCCACAAAAGTGGCCTTTTACGGCGGGTTGGGGATTTCCACACCGCTGATTCTTTACTTTATTATCCAGTTCGTTTTCCCGGCGCTGAAAATGAAGGAGAAGAAATATGTCTACAAGGGCATCCTTTTCGGGGCTGGTTTGTTCATGGCGGGAGTTTGTTTTTGCTATTTCGTGCTCATGCCGGTTGCCTTGGCGGCTTCGGTTCAATATGCCGAATGGCTGGGTTTTTCGGCCTCCCAGTGGCGCGCGGAGGATTACGTTGGATTCGTCTGCAAATTCATGCTGGGAATGGGCCTGGGCTTCGAATTGCCGGTGGTGGTGCTGACCTTGGTGAAGATCGGCCTCCTGAGTCACAGCACCTTGGCGCGGTCGCGCCGTTATGTCATCGTCATTGTTTTTATCCTCGGCGCCGTGCTGACCACCCCGGAAGTCATTACGCAGGTCTTGATGGCGTTCCCGCTCTGGGTTCTTTTTGAAATTACGGTCATGATCGCGTGGTATTGGGAGCAGCCGGATCGGGCAAAAGCGAGGCGCCGCCTTTTCGCGGTGCTATTGGGAATCATTGTCCTGGGCGTTGCGCTATGGCTTGGCTACAAAAACGGTTTGCCCTGGGTTCTGCAGCATTGGCGGCGTTAGCAATGCTTTTCAAAATGAATTTGTGGGTTGGGAAACTCCGCCCTTTACAACTTTCTAAATCGGGTTAATCTCCGCATAACGAATCGAACTTATGCGTAAGACCTTGCCTTTTCTTGTCGTTCTCGGGATAGCTGCCCTATTCGCATCCGGTTGTGCCAACGTGGAAAATAAATTTGGCCGTGGTATGTCGAACAGCTACGAGATTGTCCGCGGTGGTGAATTCCGCCGCACCATGGAACAGACCGCCCTTTTCGAAGGCCCGGACACCGCTTACTCCGTCGGATTTGTCCACGGGTTGGATCGCACACTCGCTCGCACTGGCATCGGCGTGTATGAAGTGGTGACCGCCCCATTCCCGCCCTATCACCCGCTCTTCACCGACAAATTTTCGGTCGGCCCGGTTTATCCGGATAACTATCAGCCCGGTCTCATCGCGGACTCGATGTTCGCCACGGACACCGAACTCGGTTACAGCGGCGGCGACGTCATGCCCTTTGTCCCGGGCGTACGTTTCCGCGTGTTCGACATGCACTGATCTTTCAAAAGCTATCGAAACGCGCCAACTTGAACGTTGGCGCGTTTTTGTTATCAGACCCGATTGTGCCCTGACAAATTCCGGTGAAGACGATATTCTGTGACGCGAAGGTAGGGACGGCGCGCTTGCGCCATCCCCGCCCGCGTGGTAGCGGCCGGAAAAGAATCGTCCTCACGGGGCTGTTTCGCGCAAAACGACTCCGCTGAACGCGGCGCGGACGACGCCAGCGCACCGTCCGCGCCATAAAGACTTAACTCCATGACGCTCGAAAAAAAATCGCCCTGCAAGGTCAACCTGATTCTGAACATCCTCGGCAAACGAGCCGATGGTTTCCATGAACTCGAGACCGTCATGCATCCCGTCAATCTGTTTGATGAAATGGAATTTGCACGCGTCGCCCAAGGGTTTGATCTCACCTGCAGCGACCCAACCCTACCTACCGACGCCGGGAATCTGGTGCATCGCGCCGCCACGCTATTTTTTCAAAAGACGGAAATTCGCGACGGCGCGCGAATTCATTTGGAAAAGAAAATACCGCTCGCGGCGGGCCTTGGTGGCGGCAGTGGCAACGCGGCCACGACGTTACTTGGCCTCAACGAGATTTTCGGCCAACCGCTGGACATGAAGGCGCTGCACGACATCGCCGCCGCGCTCGGCTCGGATATTCCGTTTTTCCTGCAAACCAAACCCGGTCTTGGCACCGGGCGCGGCGAGAACATCCAGCCGCTCGATTTCTTTCCCGCCATGGCCGGCGCCGCGATTATTTTGATTCATCCTGGATTCGGCATTTCGACGCCGTGGGCGTATCAAAATCTGGCTCGGTTTCCCGGCGCGCTGAATGGAACTCCCGGCCGGGCGGAAAAGTTGATCGCACTCTTGCGCACCGTCGATCTGCGTACCGCCGGTCGTGAGTTTTACAATTCGTTGGAAGCGCCCGCGTTGGACAAGTATCCGTTGCTGTCGCTGTTTCAGGAGTTCCTGCGCGAGAACGGCGCCGTCGCCACGCTGATGTCCGGCAGCGGTTCCACCACTTTTGCGATTTCGGAAAACCTTCCCGCCGCAGAAAAGCTGGCCGGGAAATTCAAAGCCAAATTTGGCGAAACGTACTGGGTGGCCGTCGTACCGGTTCCGTAGGACAGAGCATCCTGCCTGTCTCCATATTTATTTTATATCTGGAAATTTTTCCAAAAGCGTCGCGCTAACGGTTTTTCTCCAGCGTTTCTAAATCAGTTCGAAGGCCGATATAGAGTCAATGGAGATCAATCTTCCAATAACCCACGATGGCTTTTAATTCGTTCGGCGTCACGTAGGTGACTGCGCCGTGCTTGGGGCGGTCAAATTCAACAGTCTTCATCACTCCCTGGTTAAACCGTCCGAGGTTCGTGTAATTCGTAAAATCCGTCGTCTCACTGAATCCCATATTGCCGGGGCGGGCGCCGAAAACATCGTACATGAGCACATACTTGTCAGTCCCGAGGCGCTTAAATACCGTCGGCGCCTCGGTCGCAACCGTTTCGGGATCGACCCGGTTCGTATCGCCATTGTAGCCGCCGTTGATTGAATCCGAAACCGCATGCCGGATTTTGGAATCGGACGCGAAGAATAAATGAAACTTGTCGCCAACCTGGGTGATGTCCCCGTCGATCCCTCCGGTTTCAGAGACCCTTTTGGGAGTCATTTCCAATTTCGTAAAGTCATCGTTGGCGTAGGAGTAGTAAATGTGGCACTCCTTGTTGTTATAGCGAATCGTGAAGTACACCATCATCTTTCCCGCCTTTTCATCGTAGACGGTTTCCGGAGCCCAGGAACAATCAATGTCTCCGAGATCGGGAAAAGCTGAATCCACCCGGAAATCCGCATGCGACCAGTGGACCAGGTCCCATGACTTCATCATGACGATCGCCCGGTTGTTTCCCCAGCCGTACTTTTCTGCCGGTCGTTGCCATTGCGTGGTGCGAAAGCCCGCCCGCTGACCGAAAATGTGCAGGTCGGTCATCACCACGTAAAACGCTCCGTCCGGGCCGCGCGCAATGTGCGGGTCCCGCACACCCTTTTGCTCGGCGAGAAGCGTGCCGTCAAAAACGGGCTGGCCGCCGTTGAGATCAACAAAGGTGTAACCATCCTTGCTCACGGCCAAATAGCCCGATTGAGTTTGGTCCTTGAAATAAATCAAAACGTAACCCGCCAGATCTTTTGGTTCGAACCTCGGAAGATTTTTCGGCTTTTCCAATCGGTCCACCAGGATCATTCCGCCGTTCTTTTCAGTGACGGCGTTTGTCGCGCTCAAGGCCGCTGCGTTGGTCGGGCCCTGGCCAGGCTCCGCCGCCGTGCCGAGCAGCGGACAGAGGGCTGTGAACATTACCAGGCAGGCCAGCTGATGGATGAGAGATGTTTTAATCATGGCAAAGTCACCGCGCAGTCTTAGATGAAAATGTTGCGTCATCAATATTTTTGTGCTTTGCCGGGCTGGCTTGATATCGCGAGCTCTGAAGTCCGGCATGATTGGGCTATTTCAAGAGTCTACTGCGAATGCGGTGACTCGATAACCTTCGGATTTTTTTCGAGTTTCTTTTTTATAATGTCGAAACGCTTATTCCAATCGATCCAATTCATGTCCCAGACCACCCCGGTGAATTTCTTTCGCGCGTCCGGCCACATCTTTTCCAGTTCGGCGAATTGCCGCGCGGCTTCCGTGTGGTAATCCCATTTCAGATAGACCTCCACCAGGTTCAATTGGTTCTCCGGAAACTCCGGCGCCAGTTGCACCGCCTCCTCCAGGTATTGCCGCGCCTTCGACCGGCTGCCGATGCTGGCGATCACTGGTGCATCCCGGTAAAGCAATCCGAGATTGCGATCCGGGCCGGCGTAATCGAAATTTTTGTCCAACGCCCGGGCCGCGAGGAATTCGCGCTCCACGTCCTTCACCATCCGTAACGCGGAAAGATTGCGCTTTGTGTCGGCCAGTTGGCCGATGTCCATTCCCAGGTAGTAATGCGCCGGGGCGGAATTCGAATCCAACGCCAGCGCATGCTGACAGGCGACGATGCCCTGCTCCGCGTAATGCGCCTCCAGCGCCGAATCCTTCTGCAAGGTCGACATATCGAAACACGCGCGCCCGTACTGCCAGGCCACCTCGACGGTGTTCGTTTCCGCCTGGAATTGTTGGTGCAGTTGCTGGTACGCGTTCTGCAGGAAACCCACCGCCGTATTTGTGTCAGCAGCCATGGTTTGCCACGCGCCGGACAAGAAAAGGCAAATCAACGTGCTCCTTGCGAATTGCCTCGGAAAAGCCCCCGGCGCGCGAAACGTTCTCATGCTGTCAATTTGACCCTTTCGGTTGCCGGTTGCACGACTTAATAAATAAGGGGTTGCCAACCTTGTTTTCCGACCTATACTGCCTGCTAAGTGAGTTCCAATGGTATATTATTGCGGTCCACGTCATTTTTGGCCTTGCTATTACTCGTAGCGGGTTGCGGAGGCCTTAACGCCTCCAAAAGCGTGTCGCCCCTCGACTTCTTGCTCCCAGGAGCAGGCGGTTTCCTCAAGGCTGACCCCTTTCCCACGGCCCCTGGATCTGTTCAGCCCACTCCCGCAATAATTCCGGTCAAACAAGTAGCTCAAATCTAAAAATACGACTATGCGATTTCCTTTCGCGCTATCGGCGAAGATCGCCGGCCATATTATTAAGCACAAGCTGCGGCGAACTCCCAAGTTCGCCATGGTTTTGCAGCTGGAGCCGTTGCACACTTGTAATTTGACGTGCACGGGGTGTGGTCGGATTCGAGAATATTCCACAAATTTAAAGGACATGGTGCCGCTGGAGAAATGCCTAGCGGTGGCGCAGGAATGCGACGCCCCCATGGTCTCGATTTGCGGCGGAGAACCGCTGATTTATCCCAAGATCGAGGAACTGGTGAACGGTATCCTCAGCCAGGGCCGCATTGTTTACATCTGCACGAACGGCGTGTTCATGCGGAAAAAAATGCGGGACTATCTGGCCAGCATCTATGACGCCAGCGCCGAGGGTAAAGTCAAACAGTTGCTCGAGCAAAAGCTGATTTCGGAGAAGGACGCCGAGCAAATCCGCAAAGCGGACCCCGCCGCGCGCGCAAAATGCGTCATCAAACCCAGCCAATGGATGTATTGGAACGTCCATGTCGACGGTTTGGAATTCACCCACGATCTTATCGTCGAGCGTGAAGGCGTGTTCAAGGAATGCGTTGAAGCCATCAAGATGGCGAAAATCCTTGGTTACCAGACCGCCACGAACACGACCGTTTACAAAGAAACCGACGTTCAGGAACTCGAGGATATGTTCTCGTTTCTATCCTCGCTCGATGTCGATGGCCATACGATTTCGCCCGGTTACGAATACGACGCCGCCAAAAAGGACATGGTCAAGCGTCTTGGAAAACAGCCGGAGGATTTCTTCCTGACCCGAAAAATGACGCGCCAGAAATTCGCGCGCATCCAGGAGTGGGGCGAGAAGTTCACGATTTTCGGCACCCCGGTTTACCAGGAATTCCTCGCGGGCAAACGCGAGCTGACCTGCACTGCCTGGGCCATTCCGACTTATAATATCAAGGGTTGGAAAGCGCCCTGTTACCTGATGACCGACGGCCATTACGGCGGTTACCAGGAAATGCTCACCAAGGTGGACTGGGAAAAATACGGCGTGGTGGACGGCGTGGCGCGCGATCCGCGCTGCGAGAATTGCATGGTCCACTGCGGTTACGATCCCAGTGGCGCGCTCGGCACAAATTATAAGCGCGGCGATAACTGGAAGAATTTCAAATATAACTTCGGCTCCAAGCCGAAGCCGTATCCGGCGAGCCAGGAGCTCGTGGCCAAGGCGTTCAACGGCGTCACCATCGGCAAAGGTCATCTCGCGGAAGCCAAAGCGGCGATCAATTCCCCTCGCGCGGCCATGAACGGCGCGCAGGCGGCGTTCCAACGCCGCGAAGAACCGCACGATCATTCCGCCAATGGCGGAAATGGCAACGGCGGCGGTTGCAGCACCGGTGATTCCTCGCAACGCGATGAGTTGCTGGCGAAGATTCGCGAAAACGGAAAAGCGGAGTAACCACGGATTGACCAGTTTCACACGGATAACCCGAACCTGATGTCCACGTGAACAGCCGGCGATTGAAATATTGCAGACACTGGAACAGCTTCCTCCTCGCCCATCGGATGGGAGAGGGACGGGGTGAGGGCGATGGTATTTTAGACAACTTAAAAATAAACGAATGAGCGCACTTTTTTTATCTCCACCGAGTTTTGACGGTTTTGACGGCGGCGCCGGCGCGCGCTACCAGGCGCGGCGCGAGGTGACCAGCTATTGGTATCCGACGTGGCTCGCGCAACCAGCCGCGCTCGTGCCGGGCTCCAAACTTCTCGATTGCCCGCCGCACAATATCGATGTCGCCAAGTGCCTCGCCATCGCGAAAGATTTTGATCACGTCATCATCAACACCTCCACGCCGTCGTTGAAGAACGACTGCAAAGTCGCGGAAGCGATCAAGGACCAGAAGCCGTCCACCAAAATCGGCTTCATCGGCGCGCATACGATGGTATTGCCGACGGAGACCTTGAAGGCATCGCGCGCCATCGATTGGGTTGGCCGCAAGGAATTTGATTTCACCTGCAAGGAAGTCGCCGAAGGCCGCGATCTCGCGAGCGTGGCCGGCCTGTCTTACAAGGACAAAGACGGCAAGATCAAACACAACCCCGAGCGCGAAATGATCCAGGACATGGACTCGCTTCCCTGGGTGGCGGATGTTTACAAGCGCGATCTCGAGATCGAGAAATATTTCATCGGTTACCTCATGCATCCGTACGTGAGCCTTTATACGGGCCGCGGATGTCCGGCGCAATGCACGTTCTGCCTGTGGCCGCAAACCATCGGCGGACACAAATATCGGGTGCGCTCCCCGCAAAATGTGGCGGACGAAATGACTTACATGAAGAAAATTTTCCCGCAAGTGCGCGAATTTTTCTTCGATGACGACACCTTTACCGCGAACCTGCCGCGGGCGCGTGAGATTGCCAAAAAGCTCGGCTCGCTCGGCACCCCGTGGAGTTGCAACAGCCGCGCCAACCTGGATTACGACACGATCAAGAGTTTCAAGGATAACGGCCTGCGCCTGTTCCTCGTCGGGTACGAAAGCGGCAATGACGAAACCCTCACGCGCATCAAGAAAGGCGTGACCACCGCTGAAATGCGCAAGTTCACCAAGTCCTGCCATGAGGCCGGCGTGGTGATTCACGGCACGTTCATCCTCGGCCTGCCGGTCGAGACGAAGGAGACCATTGAGCAAACGATTAATTTCGCCAAAGATCTCGATGTTTTTTCTTTGCAAGTCTCGCTCGCGGCGCCGTATCCAGGCACCGAGCTGTACGACATGGCCAAGCAAAACGGCTGGTTCACAAAGAAGGACAAGACCGATCTTGTGGAAGGCGACGGTTTCCAGCAGAGCGCGCTCGAATATCCGGGCCTGAGCAAGGACGAGATTTTCGAGAGCGTGGAGCGGTTTTATCATCGCTATTACCTGCGCCCGAAACCGATCCTGCGCATCATCAAAACGATGCTGGAGGATAAGGACGTTTGCGTGCGCCGTTTGCGCGAGGGCTACGAGTTTTTCAAGAGCATGTCGCAGCGCCGCACGGATCTGGCGGCGTCCAAGGCTGCCTCGGCTTAACCCGTTAACTGGTTTTCAAAGAACAATTCAAGCGGCGCTCTTTGGGCGCCGCTTGTTTTTTGGGCAAATGGTGAAACGATGTTTGCGGCGAGACGCCGTAAACGACACGCGGGACGCGTATGCTCCCCCCCCGAACAGGCTGGAATAGGTTGGCAAACGGTGAGGGAGAGCGGTTTGAGAGTCCGCAGTCCACAGTCCACAGTCGGCGGAAAGAAGCCGGAAGTTCGAGGGCGGAGGGCGGAAGGTGGAACGCGTTGTTTAGCCCGATGTGATGGGGCGGTCCCGACTGATTTCCTGCGGCATTCATGGTCATCCCATTGCCTTTCTTTGCTCCTCTGAAACGACCTTAGCGCAACCAGCCGCGAATGGATGGCTGAACTAAAGATTTCCTTTTTGGGAAGGTCGTGAGACGAACAGGGTAAGAGGCAGGGGAATGATTGTCAGGGGAATGGGGCTGCGATTTGTCGGCTTGGAATTCAACAGGAGGAAACGGAGAGGGCGGAGAAGTTTTGCCGCGGATTTCGTGGATCAAAGCAAAGGGCGGACCTTGAATTTGATAAAATGTACTAGACGGAACCGGCGCGCTTGGCATAGTCCGTCTTATGGGAATCCGAGGCAAAGGAAATTGGCTAGGGGAGGAACGCCTTCTGGCATTTGGGATATTTCCTAAAAAATCCTCTTCGGGGCTATGAAATTTTGGTGGGTCAATCACAAGCAGACCTTTCGACAGGAATTTTTTGGTAAATACATGTGGTGCCCACGTCGCAAGAAAAACGGCGGCGTAAATGTGTTCTATGAAACCATGCGCGAAGTTGCACCGGGC
>Ga0265338_10001548_pt1 | contig 37165 bp, 51 predicted proteins | sample 42126metaG_FD_193579 | JGI IMG/M metagenome (GOLD analysis project Ga0265338, IMG submission 193579) | Rhizosphere microbial communities from Carex aquatilis grown in University of Washington, Seatle, WA, United States - 4-21-26 metaG | ecosystem: Host-associated > Plants > Roots > Rhizosphere... | reverse complement strand
ATGTAGCCCTTAGGCGCACAGGATTAGGCGATAGCGATAAAGAGATAATGTCTTAATGTCTTTATCTCTTTATAGAATGGAGAAATGGGAAAAGAGCCCGAAAGAACAACCCTTTTTTTGGACAGGCGTAACACTTTGCCCTAGAAAGCGTAACACTTTGCCCTAGGTAGCGTAACACTTTGCCCTAGGTAGCGTAACACTTTGCCCTAGGTAGCGTAACACTTTGCCCTAGGTGTCTTTCAAACTTCGGAATGGTCATCTCTGCTTTTGAGTATTTGGGCACAAGGTTGAAAAAGTTGAATATGAATTGGATGGATTCTCAGTATAAAGAGCCCAAACACCTTGATGGTATAGATATTGATGAAATAGACATCGAAGAAGTAGAAAGACAACATAATGCTCTTATCGAACAGATTATGAAAAACCCAAACCTACTCACAGAATTAACAGAATTTTTAGAGAAAAAATCATGTGGATCCGCGATTTAAAGATAGAAAAAGAACTTAATGATTCAATAGCAAAATGGAAGCGAAAAAAGGAATTGGATTTAATTGAAAAACGTGAACGAAAGACGCAAAGATGTGATTCGTGCCATCAATTACTCCCGATGTTCGTACAGCCACTCCCTTTTGATTTGTCTCCTGATAAGTCAAGGCTTATACGGATATCAAAAGCTTCTATTTTGTTAAAGAAAACCGTTAATCGTATCATGAGAGCAGTTCGAAGGGGTAAATTCCCCTATTATCAGGAAAAGCGTGGAAGTTATTACTACCTCGATAGTGCCGATTTCGAGGAAATTTCTAAACTGAAGTAACTCATTACTAAAATAAATAACACAATGATATATTGCGATGACTGATAATAATGATTCTGTTTCAATTTTAAGGGGTAATAATGGAGAGGTGCTTAATATTAAAGACATGCTATAATGGTTTCGCTGTATTTTTCCAACAACGTGACGCGTGTTGACAGCTATGGCTTGAATCCATCCCAATAAATACCCCTAAGTGATCTGTTTGGATCCCTTTTCTCCCTGGCAGTTATCCTAAGTTTCTGCCAGGGTTTTTTTATTTTAGATTGATTAATTTACTAACGACTTGTCAGTAAATATCTCTCCATCTTTGCTCTATTCTGGACGAGAGTTCTATACTGCTGTTTATACCAGTTTTATATGAAGGATCGCATTATGATATTCCCAGAACTTGGCCCCCAGTATTATGACGAAAAACATAAGGGTATTTTATCCCGTATGGAGTCATTCTATGCAGAGGGAATAACGATCAATCAATCTTTCTGGGGTGAGGCAGACACTGATACCCGGTTTGAAGCAAACGATCAGACACTCTGGAATGACATGTATGGCAACCTTCCCGCTAATCGTCGTAGGATGTTCCAGTTCAATCATATTCGCCCCACCATTAACATGATTGGCGGATTCCAGCGAAAGAACCGCAAGTCTACCATCGTCACTCCCGTGGAGAATGGCGATGCGGAAACAGCAGATCAATTCACGAAGGTCTTGATGTGGATCAATAGCCAAGACAACGTGCTTGAGACTATCTCCCAAGCATTTCATGGGGCTCTTGTCACCGGCATGAATCTTCTGCAGGTCTGGATGGATTATCGATCTGATCCTATATCGGGTAACATCCGCGTAGACAACACGTCATACAATGGATTCTTGATTGATCCCTTCTTTCGTAAGCATGATCTTTCTGACTGTAATGCCATATGGAAGCGCTCATTTTTGACCAAAAGAGACTGTATATCCCTTCTTCCTGATTACGCAGAAGACATAGCGGGCTTATGGGGAACCGATTCGGGAACCGGCCGAGATGGGAAATTTCAGTTTATGCCTGAATCGTACGGCTATGCGTATAAGAATTTACTCACCTACGATGAATTCTATTATCGTGATTACAGGCTGCAAAAAATGCTCGCTGATTCCGAGACTGGCGAGACGATGGAATGGAAGGGAAACGATGATCAGCTCAAGATGTACTTGAGAGCTTATCCCTCTGTTACCGTCATTGAGCAGGAAATACCAACAGTAAGGCTAGCCATCGTGGTGCAGGGTAAGGTATTCTATGATGGACCTCAGCCTATGGGCATTGATCAATACCCTTTTGTTCCTGTGTATGCCTACTACAACCCTCAGATGCCTTATTTCCCTAATAGGATTCAAGGTGTTGTTCGCGGTCTTCGTGACGCTCAGTATCTGTATAACCGTCGCAAAATAATAGAGCTCGATATTCTTGAGTCTCAAATCAACTCTGGATGGAAGTACAAAGAGAACGCCTTGGTCAATCCTAAGGATGTATTCTTGTCTGGTCAGGGTCGTGGTCTGGCGCTCAAAGAAGAGGCCCAGATGACTGACGTCGAGCAGATCTTGGCGCCAAATATTCCTGCTACTATGATCCAGCTCTCAGAGAATCTAGGTAAAGAGATACCTTTGATATCTGGCGTGAACGAGGAGCTCCTAGGAGCGGCTGTTGATGACAAGGCTGGTATATTATCCATGCTGCGCCAAGGTGCTGGCTTAACCCAACTACAAGTGCTTTTTGATCAGCTTGACACTTCTCAGAAGCTCTTGGGAAAACTGCAGCTTGATCTCATCCAGGCTAACTTTACGCCGGGTAAGATTAAAAAGATTCTGGGAGGCGAAGAGCCTGCCCAGCAGTTCTACAATAAGAACTTTGGTCGCTATGATGCAGTAGTGGAAGAGGGCTTGAATACCTCTACGCAAAGACAGATGCAGTTTGCACAGCTCTTGCAGTTGCGTGAAGTGGGTGTACCAATACCTGATGATATCTTGGTGGAATCGTGCACTGTACAACACAAGAAAGATCTCACTGATCGTATTGTGCAGGCACAGCAGCAGCAGCAACAGATGGCTCAGCAGCAACAGCAATTGCAAATGGCTGAAGTTCAATCGAGGATCGATCTGGCGAAAGCCCGTGAGGTTGCCGATAAAGGGCTTGGGCTTGAACGAGTTAGTCGCGTACAAGAGAACCAAGCACTTGCTATTGAACGTAAGGCTCAGGCTGAGAAGGATCATGAGATTGGACTGCTTAATCTGGTTAAGGCTCTTAAGGAAATCGAACATATTGATCTAGAGCATTTGGAAAAACTCATCACTTTATCACACATGGTGGATAGCTCAGGAATCACTCAAAATAATGTTTCCCCTGTTGTGAATCCTTCTAGTACAGTATCACCAACGCCTACAACGGTAGGTAGTTAGAGGTTACACCTTGTCGCGCCAAATAAGCGCACAGTTACTACCAAAGGAGCCATTATGGCTAAACGTCATCATCACATGAGAGAAGGCCACTATGAAGGTCAAAGCGAGCGTCGTCGTCAAGAAATGCAAGATGCAGGAATGATCCGAGAAGATCACAGCGCTATCGCAAATATGCCCCAAGAAGTCATGATGAAAGCATGGCCTGATGGCGGCGGATATGAGCCAGAAAATCTTGATGATACCATACGTGGTATTAATGAGCAGAAAAGTGCTGATCATTCAAAGATGATGAAACACTTCAAGCCACATAAGTATTAAATACTGTTTGGAATTGATATGGTTATGCCGCGACCTAAATCTAATGCGACTAAGATGGCTTTCAAGATACTGGGTAAACCAGCAAATTTTGATTACAAGCGTCCTAAGGCATTAGAAAAAGTAGAAAACAAACTTCGGTTTGACGAAACAATGCGCGTCAGATGAAGCAAGGGGCATGGAAACGTGCCCCTTTTTTAAGGATTATCATGTCCAAAGAAAAAAAAGTTACCGTAGCTAAAGGCGTCAAGGTAAAACGTGGCGCTGAAGAGAAGATGCGCGAGAAAGAAGGCTCCTCTTCGGCTGGTAAATATAAAACAGTAGAGAAAAAAGAATTTGCGGGCGCAAAGGGTGGAGCTTCTAAGTACTCCTTTCCTATCAATACTCTCGCCCGCGCCCGCAATGCGCTAGCTCGTGCACATTACGCACCAGATCCTTCAGGAATCCGTAGCGCTGTGTATAAAAAATATCCGCAACTGAAGATGCGGCATGAAGAACAGGAAGGAAAATAATATGAATGAAACACTATACTGGATTGGCGCTCCCAATGTTGACCCCCGTCGACGCCAAGAACTGGCTGATGCCAATATGATCTCTGAATCTCATACCTCTATGGCAAATTTACCCCAAGGGAAGGTCTATCATCAGTTTGATGCTAATAGATATCCGGAAAGGCTTGCGATGTACAATCAAAGTTCTCGGAGGATAAAATGAAGAAAGAGCATAAAAAGCATGAGAGTGAAAAGGCTCATGGGAAGCACAAAGAACACGAAAAAGTGAAAAAACACGAAACAAAACATAAAGAGCACGAATCTAAGAAGAAAGAAAAGTCTTCTGCAAAAGATTCGAAAGTTTCTAAGGTTATGCATGAGTGGAAAGAAGGGAAGTTGCATAGTGGCTCCAAAAAAGGCCCTGAAGTAACCAACCAGAAACAAGCTGTTGCCATAGCCCTTTCTGAGGCTAGAAAAGCTGGTCAGAAAGTTAAGAGCCGTAAATAATATAGCCCTGGTGAATGTGCCAGGGCTATACAAAGAAAAGGTCGCGAGAATGCATGTACAGGACAAACCTCACGTTCCTACAAACTAATACACTTTAATTCATATGGCAAATCATGGTATAGTCTGCGCGTACCACAAGGAGTTATTAGTGAAAAAGACAGTTGGAGCCATATCGGCAGAATTAGCGCTTAAGGATCCTATATCGACTGATCCTGTTGAGCTTCAAAGGGAAATGACTGAGAACTACCTAGGTGATCTCCTTGCGACTGTAGAGTCATTTCGCGAGAAGACAAACGGAGATTTCTTTGTAGTAGGGATCACGAAGAATGAGAAGTTGATGCCTAATGTATTTAGGAACTACTTCGTGCCGCGCTACACGTGTCCCACCCCAGACTATGATCAAGCGGTCTATAAATTTAACGCAAAAGACGAAAATATTGAGTTTATATGGGTAATTCCCTCAAAAGATGCTTGCATTCACCTGAAAGAGAATGCTATGTATGTTATTGATGAAGAGAAGCAATTATTACAATACGTGTTTGATTTTGCTGACGGTACCCTTTTTGAGCTAAGCAAGAAGTTAAATAATGAGTCGCAGCATTCACCACTTTTGCAGGAGTAGGAAAATATGAGCTATCAATTGTCGCTCCAGGAACATTCAAAAGCACCAAAAGCTGAAATAGAAATGCCTCCATTACCACAAGAAGTCATACAAGAGCCCGCTCGGGCAGTAGAACAACCCCAGCAAGAAGATCAAAGCGCTGTATTAGAACAACTTGATCAAGAATATTCTGCGGTCGAACAAGAATCTGCGCCCCAGGAAAGCCTTCATCAGCGCAAGAATCGCCTTGATGAGCAGTCTAACTTTCGAGAAATGCGAGCTGAACAACGTAGACTCCGTGAAGAAAATGAACGGTTGATGCGCGAGATCCAGCAAAAAGCTCAGCCTCAAGAAGAGGATGTGCGCGAAGATGATATCGTAGAAGGTAAGCATCTTAAGCGCTACGCTGATAAGCTTAAGGTGCTTGAGAGCAAGATAGAGCAATCCAACATAGAATTGCGCTTAAAAAGCCAATATAACGACTTTGATAGAGTAGTCACGGTAGATGCCCTTAACGAGCTAAAAGATTCGTATCCGGAGATCTACAACACGATTTATAGCAGCACGGACTTGTACAATAAAGCGGCTTCTGCTTATACTCTCATTAAGAAGTTTGGTATACATCAATCAAGCGAGCATGAACGAGATAAACAAGTTGCCCAGAGAAATTCTGCAAAGCCTAAACCGGTAGTCAGCATTGCTCCTCAAATGGGAAGCACGCCCTTATCTCAGGCAAATGCTTTCGCTAATGGCCTGACTCCTGAACTACAAGCGGCTCTTTTTAAAGAAATGACAGATGCTCGTAGGGATTATTAAACATACTACTCTCCTTTCCGGGGCTGCAATGAGTTAACGCTTATTGCAGCCCTTTTTCGCAAAGTATGTCATGGAAGAAATTAGGCATATACCGGGTCCCACGCAATGCGAATGTGGTGTGGTTCATCCATTCAAGAAGTATATATTTCATACGGAATGACCCACCATGATACTCTGTATACAGGATCACACTTTATGAGGTGTTGTATGGTGTACATATTCATTTTATTATCAATATTTGGTTGTTACGGCGCTGATCACAACCGATCTCTTCCTGGATATAACGATAGACACACAATCATCATACAAGATGATGATGCACAGATCACTCATGTTGAACCCTCAGTCGAAGAGCAGCTAGAGCGAAAAAACACGCACTTTAAATTGGCTGTTGGCGGAAATGTGCTTTCAATTAGTGCCGCTGTGCTATTCGCTGTATGGCACTTCATGGGATGTGGTCAGAGTAAATAGCTGGCAAACTTTGTGATTCGCCCATAAAAGATGTATAAATCCTAGTGAACCGTATTGAGCGTCGTTCACTCACGCTGTAGCCGATATCGCATTCGGGTGACGCACGTATGCCTCGTCAGCATAGGAAACTTGATAGGTATTATTAAGGACTACTATGTCTATAACAACCACCAGCAGTTTGCCAGCGCCAGTGCAGCAAAGTTTTAGTTATAAACTTCTGTCTGTGCCTGTGCCAAACATGATCCATAAAATCCCTGCAATGCGTAAGAACATGCCTCGTAATGGCGGTACGACTCTTCGTATGCGTAGGTATAACCCTTTAAACACCGCGATGGTACCATTAGGTAACTCGGGTGTTACACCTCCTCCACAAAACCTAACGGCCGTGGACATCGATGCGAAGCTATCGTTTTACGGTACGTATGTAGTGCTAAATGAACAGGTAACTCTTCAAAACCAAGACCCTAAAATGTATGGGGTCTATAAATCTTCTCTGATAGACTTGAAACCCGTATTATTAAGTTAACGGCAACAAGGGGCAAGAATGTTTGTATGCAACAAATGTGATAAGTGGATTTCAGAAGGGGATGTTCAATCCTTAAAGGGAACGCAATTGGCCAGGGGTCCTCGAGGGCTAGCCTTTAAATATTGCGGCAACTGTTTTGAAAACCTAAAAATATTGATTGCGGAATACATTCAGCCTGAACGCAGCAAGCGAGAAGACTCACACAAATGTGAGATGCGGTGCTCTGAACATTGCAGTAATGCAGTGAGGGATAAGTAGAGAAAGTCCCCGCCCGCCGTCGCATAAAGCTATGGCGTGGTCACAAAAGTAACAGATAGGTACTTAATGAATGCGCAGCACGTCTGGGTGTGTCTCTCCGTCAAACGGAAGATCAACTCACCAGGGACATGCTTGCCTCAACGGCCAGCTTTATCAACTGTACGGGTGGTGTAAACGGCGATAATCCCACCGAGATCACTCGATCAGACGTTGATGCGATCGTGCGCTCATTGCTTAATAACAATGCGTACACAATCATGGATAACATTGAGGGTGAAGATAAGTTCGGTACAGCGCCTGTTCGTGATGCGTACTTCGCATTATGCTCAACCCAGCTTACGGGTAACTTAGATGCGGTTAATGGTTTCATTCAAAAGAACCAATATCCATCGCCTATGAATGCTATGCGTTCTGAGTGGGGCGCTATTGGCAACTTACGATTCTTGATCTCCTCGATCGGATCTCAAGTGCCAAATGCATCTAACTTGGGCAACACTATCTATAACATCTTCTGTGTGGGCATGGAAGCCTATGCCTGCATTGAGCAAGATGGTTATTCTGCAGCGTTTATCTACCGTCCACCTATCTATGATGGGCCATTGGCTCTTAATGCGTCGGTGGGCTATAAATTCGCCGAAGTGCCTCGTATCACTAACGACCTTTGGGTTCTCAACCTGCGCGCAACGCTAGCTTAAGGAGTTAACCATGGATGGAACAATATTGGGTCAAGGAACTTTTACTTCCCAATTCTTCGGCGTAACACCTAACTCGGGTAATGCGCTGATCCAAGATGCTGCAGCTATATTAGTCCAGATTCCTTCTGGCGCTGATTGGATGAAGGTTTATAACTATACTAAAGCTGGTGCTGCGGGTAGTTCTGGTGCGTATTTTCAAGGTACCGGCAACTCGTTTGTTGGATTTGAATACTACTGGCAACGTGGCATGGCTGCAGGTACCGGTATGGTTAAATACAAAGCGAATACAACCGCGGTAGTTAACCAAGATACCATGTTATCTGGAGGCTTTACGCTGTATGATCCATCAGGCAACACGCCCGGTGCTCAACCAGTTTTAAGCGCTCCTATTGCAACGACTGCTTCTACCAATGTTACCCGTCCTGTGGTATCTACCGGTACGACTTCTGGAATCACAGTGGGTTCTGTAGTTCGTATGAGTAATACCGCTCAAACGGATGTTAATGGTATTGATATGGTAGTTGGCGCAGTCAGCGCTGGTACCAGCTTTACGCTGTTGACCTCTACCAATGCTTTAGCTACCGCTCCTGGTGCTATCGGTGGTGCTGGTTTCTATCGTATTGTTAACACGGATCCATTGTTCTACCCACGCCGTCGGTATATCACGAACATTACTCAAGCAACCAATGCGCAAGTAAGTACGTCGGTATCTCACGGCATGACGCCAGGACAAGCAATTCGCTTCAATATTCCTAGTGTTTCTGGGATGGTTGGATTGAATGCAACTCCATCTAATAACTACCTTACAGCTACGGTCGTTTCGGTTGTTGATTTGTACAACTTTACTATCAACGTCGACACAACTGGCTTTACGGCATTTACGTGGCCTACTATCGCTCAACAACCAAGCTCATTCCCTGAAATGACGCCCGTTGGTGAAGATACGGCGACGGCATTGTTGTCTAACGCTGCTCAAGTTCCATTGGATGCATCGGGTCTCCCAATTTATAACGCTAACACAGGAATACTGGCAGACTCGACGGTCAACACTGGATTCTTAGGCATGCTCCTTGGGGGTGGTGGTCTGGGAACTGAGTTGTCTTCGGTGCCTGTTTCTGGGCCTGCGGGTACGGTTCACTTCTCCTCAGGAGACGTTATCGATGCTCGTGACGTTATGTATTGGGTGGCAGGTAAGTCTACTTACGGCGGACAGTAATTAATTAACAAGAGGAGTGGGCGCCCACTCCTCTTTCCTGAAGGATTAAGATGGAAGCAGATATTAAAGAGTTTGAACGCTCAGAAAAGAACGTTGCTGATAAAAAAGATAAGAAGCCAAAAGGTTTGGAGTATCAACGAGCCAAAGATAGAGAGCCAGTCCGCGGTATTTTTAAATTCTATGAAGTACCGGGCGGTTCGGTTTCCTTTACGTTCCATAAATATAAAGGGGACCCGTATGAAAGATTTGATCTCGTAGATGGACAACAATACACGATTCCTCTGGGTGTTGCTAAGCATCTAAATAGCAACTGCGCATATCCTATCCATGGACATATGCTTGATGATAATGGAAAGCCAAGCATGAACATCAAAGAGCGTGTGCATCGCATGGGATTCCAAAGCCTCGAGTTTATCGATATAGAAGATCTTCCAATGCCAGGAAAATCTATCATAACGGTACAGCACATTTAGGAATTGTATGTGTCCCTACATCCCCAGCTTCTCGTTTAAAAGCCCCGTGTATCAGCCAGCTATGCGTGTTATTGCTAATATCACCAACGCATTCCCGGCCGTGGTAACTACAACGATCAACAATCAATATATTAGTGGAACTATAGTGAGATTAATAGTTCCGACAGGGTTTGGAATGACCCAAGCAAACCAATTAACGGGCAGTATTTTGGTTCTCACGCCGACTACTTTTGCGGTAGATATAGACACTACAACTTTTGATGTTTTTACTTTGCCCTCTTCTTTTCCGCCAGGCTATAATGATGCCCAGGTCATCCCTATTGGTGAGGATAACGATATCTTAACGGCCGCCACCAATAACGTGCTACCGTACTAGAGGTGAAATATGGCAATAAATCCTGTAGGCTCAAGCCTTTCAGTCATACAGCAAAAGGTGCGTCGACTTACGCGTAGTCCGTCTGAGGCTCAACTGACCGATCAACAGCTAGAAGATTATATAAATACGTTTATTATTTATGATTTTCCTGAACATCTCAGGCTATTTAATCTACGTAAAACGTTCACCTTCTACACAGAGCCATTTATTGATGTGTATGAAAGTAGCACTGATCCGAATAGTCCTCTTTATAACTTCGTTCAGGAATATCTCACCATTCATCCACCGATCTATATAGCAGGATTCCTATCATTTTTTACGCAATCGCGTCAGGAATTCTTCAATATATACCCAAAGATAAATAGTATATCCGAGTGTGGATATGGGGACGGTACGACAACCAGTTTTACGGGCGTAGTAAATACCAGTCAAACGGTAAATCCGCCCAATAGTACTCAGTTGACGTGTATTCTGCGCAATGACGTTCTGTTCAGCTCGATAGATGCCAATGGCAATGGGTTGGCACTCGTGGACTACCCGGTATCGCCTCTCCTTGGCGCCCTTGGCTTGCCGGATCAACCCCAGACTCTCCCCTCTCCTTATGGGCAAATTAACTACGTCACAGGGGCGTTTACCGCGAATTTTCCAACCGCTCCTGCTGCGGGTGCTACGGTCAATAGCCAGGTAGTATTCCAAGCGCCTACTCGTCCCATAGCCATGTGCTTTTATGATGGGAAGTTTATATTGCGACCGGTGCCTGATCAGCCATATCGTGTGCAGATGGAAGTCTATCAAAGGCCAAGCCAACTTTTAGCGCTGAATCAGAGTCCTGAACTGGAAGAATGGTGGCAATACATAGCATACGGAGCTGCCAAGAAAGTGTTTGAAGACAGAATGGATCTCGATAGTGTTCAGCAAATAATGCCTGAATACAAAAAACAAGAAGCTTTGTGTCTCCGTAGAACCATTGTCCAATACACCAACGAACGCACCGCTACTATTTACACGGAAGACGTAGCTGGAAATGGCATGGGCTTCAATGGATGGGGATGGGGCGGCGGCAACTTTTAAAGGATTTACTATGGATAAAGTGAGCATGGCAATTTTGGCCGCGATAACGGGAACGATAGTTTGTGTAGTCATATACACCTATATAAAAGATAGTAATCTACTGAGGAAAGACTGATGCCGGGAACATTTTTACCTAATATACCTGCAGCTACAGATATAATTGCTGTTTCTCAGGGCAATATTCAGAATAACTTCCAGGTTCTTGGCGCTATCGCGGGTAATGGAACGGCTGGTGCAAGTTATTCCATAAATAGCAGCGCTGGGTTTAACTGGATCTATTTGCCTCCTCAAGGAGTAATACCTCCAGCATCTTCTTCATTTCCGACGGGAAATATAGGTCTATACTCCGCTAATAATGGCATAACTGATCAAAATGAACTCTGGATAAATAAACAGAATGGAACAGGCGGTTCCGCGGTAACCGTTCAGGTACCCGCTACAGCTTCCATTTTGGGCATCACTCCTGCTCCTGGAAATGCATCGAGTGGTTGGAGCTACCTTCCCTCCGGCATACTAATACAGTGGGGAATAGTCACCGGCGTCGTCAGAAACACAGTGAACGGACCTTATAATTTTCCGATAGCATTTCCCAATGCCTGTTTTAGCATAGTGGGTAATGAGAACTTAGATTCATTGCCCAGCCAAAGTAACTTAAACACCGCAATATGCATAGGTACATTGACCTCATCCACTTTCCAGGTTTTTCCTAGAGCTATAGGAACTCCTTCTGGGTCGACCGTTAATATATATTATTTTGCAATCGGGAACTGAAATGGCATTTGATCGCTTTCTCGTTGCCCCATTTAATACCGGTTTGCAAACAGATTTGAAGCCGTTTTTAATTTTGGATGACGCTTTCACTGAATTACAGAACGCTTATATATTTAGGGGGCGCGTCAGGAAGCGATTTGGATCATTACTCATGGGATCAACCCAGCAATCGAGTAGATTGCGAGTACAGATTGGCACTACTGATGGCAGTGGTAACTTGGCCTATGCAGATTCTACTATACCGTCTGCGGTATTGAATGAGGGATCTCTTTTTTCTGTAGGCCCAGTGCTCTTTTCGGTATATCAGGTGCCCACTATGACAGGCCCTGGAAATGCCCTACCTACTCTTTCAACTGATCCATTGGCAACAGGTACTATTCAACTCGTGTCTGCTGCCCCGAATGTGTATGAATTCCAGATAGCGGGCTCTGATCCCGCATTGGCAACCCTACAGGTTTTTTGGTACCCGGCTAATCCCGTGATGGGAATAGGTCAGTACGAAAGCGGTCAGGTAAATAATCATCCTACGTATGCATTCGATACACAGTTTGCGTACTTGTACACAACTTCTGGATGGGCAAGATCGGGAGAGGCGTTTTGGCAGGGCGGAGACACTAATTTCTTTTGGATATCCAACTGGCAGAATATAGATGGCGTTCCCGTCTTATTCGTCACAAACTTTAACGCCACTGTGCCTACTCCAGCAACTACTGATGACCCTATTTGGTGGACAGTAGATGGATCAAATTGGACTGCTGGCATAGGATTTAATGCTTTCTATTTCCTTCCTGGGGGCGGAACTGTTTATACAGGTCCATTTATTCAGACTGCGCGCATTATAGCCTATTTCAAAGATCGACTCATACTTCTTAATACCGTTGAGAACGACAACTCGACGCCTGCCAATCTGGGAAATACCGATATGACTGGCGGCGCATCCGGAACTGTCGCTTCTGGATCTGGAATGATAGGGCAATTCTTCCTCATAGATACATCTATATTTGAAGTAACTGCTGCAAGTGGCGCACTTACCGTCATAGGTACCGGAGCGGGTACTTTTGATACCACAACCGGTGCTTACACTTTCACAGGGGCTCCTGCGAGTTCTGCTATTTATTATTATTCAGGAACAAGCGCTGGTGTTAATAGCTCACACGTTAATAGATGTAGATATTCTATCAATGGATCCCCCTTTGCCCGCAATGGATGGTACGAAGCCAATGAGCAGGACAGCGGAGCAGGAGCATCAAACAATAACAATATAGCCGCAGGCGCAGGATACATTGATGCTTCCACTACCGAACAGATAATAAGCGCAGAATTCATAAAAGACCGACTCATTGTATACTTTGAGCGATCAACATGGGAGCTTGCCTTCACTGGCAACCAAGTTCTTCCCTTTGTGTGGCAGAAGATTAATACAGAGCTTGGATCTCAATCGACGTTCAGCACAGTTCCATTTGATAAGGATATCCTTACGGTAGGTAACACTGGCATTCATGCGTGTAATGGAGCCAACGTCGTTCGTATTGACACTAAGATACCTGATGCGGTGTTTGATGAGTTTGAAGCGGCTGATGGGGCTACTGTCAGGACTGCTGGCATACGGGATTATTTTAACGAGCTCGTATATTGGACGTTTGTGGAAACCTCTGAGACGGGTAGTCAGTCATTCCCGAACCAGATATTAGTTTATAACTACAGAAATCAATCCTGGGCGCTCTTTGATGACTGCTTCACGGCATTTGGATATTTTGAGCAGCAGACGGGCTTAACGTGGGCTGATAGTTACCCTATACAGTGGCAAAATTTCAATGCGCGTTGGCAAGACGATCTTATTGAGTCTAATCAGAGACAAATAATTGCAGGAACTCCTGAGGGGTTCGTAGTGAGGATAGCGAGTGGCTTATCTCGCAATGCTCCCACTATGCAGATAACTAACATTACTGACAATGCGGTGATGCCAACAAATCCATGGGTGAATGGCAATGGACAACTGCTGCTAACTGTTATAAATCATAATTTTTCCAATGATAACGAAGAGGGGACTCTTGAGAATGCCGATTATGTTCTTATCGAGAATGTAACTGGTGATGCTTATACAGAGACCGTTCTCAATGGATCTATATTCCCTGTGACCTTTGTTGATGTAAATACCATTCTCATTGATACAAATCCCCCTATATATGGACATGTGCTGACTTCAGGAACTTATACTGGCGGCGGAACTCTCACTCGTGTATCCAATATCCAGATAGAGACCAAACAGATGAATCCCTACATGAAGGATGACCGAAACGTCTTCTTGCATAGGATTGATTTTGCCGTTCAGCGGACTCAGAATGGTGAAATGACCGTAGACTATTATCCATCATCCTCCGAGGTTTCGATGGTGGGTGGCGGCGCTTCTACTGCTTCTCTTATGGGTACTTCTGTTTTAGAAACATCTCCCTATGATCCGGCTTATTATCCACTGGAACAATTTCAAGATAGGCTCTGGCATCCGGTGTATTTCCAGTCTGATGGAAACTCCATACAGCTATATATGTATATGACCTATGATCAGATGATCAATAGGAATATATCCCTTTCTGATTTTGAGATGGAAGGCTGGGTTATTTATGCTCAGGCAACCACTTCGAGGATGCAATAATGGCACAACCTTCTCAATATGGCGCTTTTGTAAATTCCACCTATATATGGGATGTGCAGGAGCTTTACCAGACTGATGTAACAAGCCCGGAATTCAAAGAGCTACTAGTAAGGATGTATCAGAATATTAACGCCATATCGCTGGTGCTCAATGTTAAAGATACGGGCATGTATGAAACCATGGAGTTTGTGAATGGTCAGACCTATTTTAGCAATCCAAAATTGAATTCGTCCACACCTCAAACGGCTCAGCCAAGACAAGTATTTAGGACGGTTATTAACTTTGGGACGCTACCAAATACCACTACTAAATCAGTGGCCCATAACATATCTACAAACGCTGCGATGACATTTACGCGCATATATGGAGCAGCTAGTGATACGAGTGGTAAAAATTATATACCGCTGCCCTATGCCAGTCCTACTTCGGCTAACAATATAGAATTATCCGTGACGAGCTCTAATGTAGTTGTCACTACAGGATCTAATAGATCTAACTTTAACGTCTGTTATATAGTGTTGGAGTATCTTAAAAGTTGAGGAGCCATTATGGCGCTATTTTCACGCACACCGGGTCAAGCCATTAGAACAGGTACCCCAGAACAGCAGCAATTTCAAAATGAGAGCCTTCGCCAGGCGATGCAAATTCTTAATGGCCAAGGCGGATTGAATCCAATAGGCCAACAGGCGGTTCAGAGATTTAACACGCAGACAGTTCCATCCCTGGCCGAGAGGTTTAGTTCCTTGGGGTCTGGATCGCAAAGATCTAGTGCTTTTAGGGGCGCTCTGGAAAATGCAGGACAAGGATTACAGCAAGATCTTTCTGCCCAGCAATACGGACTTATGGGTCTATTGTCACAATTTGGCCAAGAGGGAACTCTCTATCAGCCGGAACAACCCGGATTTTTTGAGAACTTATTGAATCAGCTGTTCCAGATTTCTCCACAGATCGCGGGGGCAATAGCTGCTGGCATATCGGGATCTGGCAGAATACCTACTACCGGGCAGCCAGCTCCGCAATTTGGACCAAAAGCGCCCATTTCTGGTAATACTGGTTTCCAGTTAGGAGGAAATTCATTTGGTAATGGTTTTCAGTCGGGAGCACCCCAGAATGCAGCTTTAAATCAAATACTGGGCGGAGGATACTAACATGGCTGTACAGATACTAAATAATCCATCGTTTGGTGGAAGATTGGGCGAGTCTCTGGGGACTGGACTCAGGGCTTTAGCCGAACAGAAACTTAATGAATTTGCTCAGCAAAGGCAGCAAGGTGCCGCTGCGCAAAGGATTCAAGCGACAGGATTTAATCCTGGATTTGCCCAATTCCTGAGTGGATATGCGCCTGAACAACAAGTTCAAATACTCAAGCAACTAGGGGAATCGGGTGCTTTAGAATCTCTATTGGCGCCTCAAGAATCCCAGCAACAATATCAGCCTACGCCTCAAGAACAGGCGTTCCAGCAGATGGGAATTCCGGGGCAAGATAATCAACCACAACAGTTTCAAGAGCAGCCTCAAATGGCTGAACAGGTTGCCGCTCAGCAGCCACAAGCAGCCCCCACGAATGTTGCGCAGGCGTTTGCCCGTCCCTCGAGAAAACAGGTTTTAGAGCAAGCTACTCTCAAGGAGAAGCAAAGAGGAAATGATATTCGACAAGCAGCCTTGAATAAATCAGATAATGATAAATTACTTGATACACATGCTGAAGATGTCAAGATCATGAAGCCCGCTCGGGATACTGCTCTTAAAATGATCGACATATTGAAAAAACATGCCGATAAGTTTCCTAAATTTTACGCGACAAGAAGGCTTGATCCTGCGATATGGAACGACGAAGATATTAGCCTCTATGATTCTTATGCTAAGAAACTGGCGGTCCTTGCCGCTCAATCACGTCGGGGTAACCCAACAAATGCGAAAATAAAGCTAGAAGAAGCTATAAAAGCGGGCGTAGATAAACCATTGGCAACACAATTAGCTCTCTTGAATGACGTGATTAAAGAATCTGATGAAGTATTTCAAGATGATTTAATTATTAAGGATGCTCTGCGGAATAAAAGCGGGAATATACCTGCAAGCCTCAGGGAAAAAATCCTCATCCATAAGAAAAATCCTCTCGAAGTTTCAACTTTAGCGGATGCTTTGAATCAGGGTGCCGAGGAAATAGAAGACGAAGCAGGCGTAAGATATTATCTGAAGAATGGTAAGTATGTCGATAAAGACGGAAATGTACTAGAAGGATAAATATGGCCTATAAAATTATAAAGCCGGGAACTCCTACCAATGGCCAGCCCGAACAGCAGCGGCCTCAGTATAATCCCCTTGTAAGAGGAGCGGCCAACTTCTTGCAAAGCGGAGTTGAATCGGCGGGTAATTTAGCGGACTTGGTTGCTACAGTGGGTACTTATATTCCTAGGAAAATTTTAGGAAATGTTCCTCATATAACTCCTGAAGGTCAATTAACGGAAGTAACGCCTGAGTTGCCAAGTATTGGCGGAGCCATTCGTAGCGCGTCAGAGGCTGTACTCCCGGAAGGGTATTTATATCCTAACGAATCCTATGTGAGGCGCGCTGGAGCGGCGATTCCCGGAGCGGCTGCGGCTATTTATCGTGGGACAAATCCATTGGCAGCAGCGGCATCTGTATTTGGAGGTGCTGCGGGTGAGAAGGGCGCTGAGGCACTTGGATTCAAGTCTCTAGGTGAAGAGGGCGGTACTCTTTCGGGAACAGCTGCGCAACTGGGTGCTTCTATTTTGGGTTCAGGATTAGCAAATAAGGGAACCACTTTATTAAGCAAAGGAATTCAGAGCCTATCGGAAAGCCCAAAGGCCATTAGTGTTTCCAGTAGTATCTTTGGTCCTAAAGCTACCGATAAGGGATTACAATATATATCGAATATAGTGGGATCGGGAACGAAGGACATAGCCGGAACCGCAAAGAAAATATCTGGTGAGCTTTATCAGCGCGAAAAGCACCTTGGTGAAAAAATATGGGGCAATGGCACTAAATATCGAAGCCAATTGGAATCTTTTAGGGAAGAGCTGCGAAATAGGGGTATTCCGTCGGATATGCGAAAAGAGCTACTCAATGCTGCCAACTCAGCAGAGAGAAATATAACTACAGCTCCCGCGAATCTTATTAATGGATCCAAACTGGCCCAAATACACGAAGATAATAACGGCTTGTATAACTTAGTATCCAAAAATAAGGTAGCTAAGGAATTGTTCAATGAGCTCCAAGGAATAACCAAGGAAACTGCTAAAAGTATAGGCAAGACAAATAAGGAGTGGTTGAACTCCTGGAATGATGCTGACGATATTTATAGCGCTCTAAAGTATTCCGAAAACCTGGGCGAACTGAATAAAGAAAAGATAGCTGAAATAGTAAAGAACCCTTGGGCGGCTTCTATTTTGCAGGGGCTCGGTATTGGGGCAGGTTATTCAGGATGGAGCAATCCAATTGCGGCGGCGGGTGTAGGTGCGGCGACTGGTCTAGGATCAATTGCTATGAGGGATGTCCAAACAATTAGTAAGTTCCTGGAAAAGCCCGCTACTCAGAGGATACTTAAAGATGTATTCAAGGGTGTGGCAAATAGGGAAATACCCCAATTTACTCGAGCTATTTCAAGATTGAATCGTTATGCTGATTCAAATATCAAGGAAAAGATGAGTGCCCAACCCGAAAGCCCCAGAAATAAGACATTTAAAATTATCAAGCGCGCCCCTAAAGAAGAATAGGACGCGCCCAGCAGTTTATTTTTAGTTTTCCCAGGGTTCCCGTGGAGATGGCAAGAATGCAACTATGATTGGCATGAGAAATGCTATTATAAAAAAAAATGAAGTATAATGCATTGCTTTCCTTAATTTGTATCGATATTTATAGATCTTTTAACTGAAACTCTCAGTATTTCTGGGCGATAAACAGTATATTTGGATATAATTTCTTGATCCACGCGCAAATGATCTATCAATTCTTTCCACTCAATTACCGGCGACTGCTTGGTCTTAGATACCAATACATCTCCATAGGTACCCGGAGTCCATTCAATCACCTTCAGGAATTGTTCTTTGAGATATTCTTTCTTCTTTGATGCCGTTTCGTATTCCGACAACGCTTGCTTATAGTCCCGTATAAGATGTTGTAGTTCCATGTTGTTTCCCCCTAAGTTGTTATTATTTTCTTACCAGTCTCACATTTTTATTTGCTCTAACTATGTAATTATCCACATCATACTGCTTTTTCCAATGGTGATAGATTCATTAATTTTTCCATATTATTTATACCTTAAATCTTCACTCATCTTGTACATAATTGCCTGTAATATGTAATTCCGGATACTTGTTCCCTTTTGGGACGCCATGGTCTTTATCTCCGCATGTAGCTTTGATGGAACCACCGCTATAATCCGCTTGCCACAGTCACCACACAGGTGCCCTTCAGCCATTTCCGAACATTTCAATTTATCTGCCATATTCACCTCTATGTACAAATGTACATATGTTCATAACTTTGTCAAATAGTTTGTATGCGTTTTGTGTTCTTATGTTTATATAGGATCAAATTTACTCAGGAGATTATTATGTCCACGGCTCCCTATAACCAAAATGCGTATGGCCTCACACAGGCCCTCATAAATGTATTCCCTGCTCCTATTGTGAGCCAAAGAGCTCCCACAACGGCAGATAAAGCAGACTACGGTACTTTGTGGATATACCAGCCTACGAATGCTGCCTATGTGCTTACCTCTATAGTGAACAACTCGGCAAACTGGGGGGGTCTCACTGGTGGTTCAGGTTCGTTCACTAATCTGACTGTTTCTGGAACGTCTAATCTTACGGGATTGCTCACCGCTACTGGCGGAATCACATCTCCAGCTAATATTGTTACCACGAGCACAGGTCAAATAAATTCTGCGACTACTATGACGGCGGGAACAGGTCTGACTATTACAACCGGAAATGGGTTAGCATCGGCTGGTATGTTTGTTGCAACTGGTGTGGGATCAGGATCTGGACTTATAGCGAGTCAAACGGGCATAGCTGGCGGGTCTGTCACATACGTGAATGGAACTGGAACTGGATTTGTAGTAGCTCCCACAACGGGAAGTGCAACCACGGCTAGCTCGGGATTCTTGAAATTCTATACCCACAATGGAACTTCAGTGGTTACCGCGTATGTTCCCTATTGGCAAGCAACTTCTTAATTGCATCTCTTTACAAAGGATACCTATGGAATTTAAGCCATCACTCGAGCTTTCAGTAACTAAAAACGACAACGTATACACCTTTAAAATGCCAGTCGGTGCACCCTGTGGTGAGACCTATGATGTTCTATTTCAGATGCTTCAGAAGGTAGCTGAAGAGGCTAAGAATATAGCGGCACGTGCGGCTCCTGCGGCTCCGGCTCAAGATACGGGAGACGCGAGTGTCAGTTAAGAATATCATTGCCGCAGCTGCCTTATCTAAGGTGACGGGTGCAGATTTCACGGGGAGCTACCAGTTGTTTAACGCAACTGGCCTCCCTAAAGGGATATGCATACTGCGCATCTACAATAACAGCGACGTGGATATAACTATTAGTTATGACGGTGTGACAGACAACGACATCGTTCCTACGGGTACAGTACTTCAGATCAACTCCCAGGCTAATGCGCAGCCAAACAACAACGTTGCGCTCTTTCCGGGTGGTACATCGGTGTACCTGAAGGGAACGGCAGATAGTACGGGCACGGCTTATCTAGCTGCCTACTATCAACCACAAGGGGTCTAGAATGGCTTTTAATTTGGCGGTGCAGCTTTACCCTGAAACTCTCCGAACATTGGCGTATGGGTCAATTTCAGGCACATATGCGCGTATAGGATCGGCATTCGCTAATCCTATCAAGCTTCTCGTGCTTCAGAATGAGACTGATGTGCTTTTGACCTTTAGTTGGGATGGTATTAATGATCACCTGGTATTGCCATCTATGGGCCAGATAGTGCTTGATGTGGGAAGTAATATGTCTACTGCCGCAGGAGAGCTTTATTTTGGCCAGGGCAAATCTATCTATGTATCGGGTGATCCGGGAAGTGGTTCGGTCTATTTATCAGTCTTTTATGGCCTTGGCGCCAGCAACACATAGGTGAAGCATGTCACAGATAACAGTAGGCCAAAAAGGAATTACTCCAGGTACCTACGTCGAGACATTGACGGGAAACACTGGTGGTGCAGTTTCCCCCAATGGCTCGGGCAATATCAATGTTAAAGGTGATGGGACTACCATTAATGTGGTAGGAACACCACTGAGCAATACCCTCACGATCAGCGCAGCTGGTGGTTTAGCTACCACGTACACGGCAGTATCGGGAACCGCTTCTCCTTCTTCGGGTAATATAAATTTCTTAGGTGGTACGAATATAACTTCGGTTGCGGCTGGATCGACTGTTTCTTATGGATTGACCGGCCAAGTAGCTATCGCCAATGGGGGAACTAATGCAAGTTCATTTACCAATAATAATGGCGTGGTTTATTTTGATGGTACCGGGCTCGTTGATACCGCAGTCGGGACTGCAGGACAAGTGCTTACCAGCCAAGGCGCAGGAAATCCCCCTCATTTTGCTACGTCCTCGTCAGGATCTATCACGATTACTGGCGATAGCGGAGGAGCACTCTCAGGAAGCGCCTTTACGTTTACGGGTGGTTCTACTGGGCTTACATTCTCGGGTGCAGGGACTACTGAAACATTAGAGGGAACGCTTATAGTCTCCAATGGTGGAACGGGTGACGCCTCATTTACGGCGTATGCTCCCGTATGTGGGGGCACAACCACCACAGGCGCACTACAAAGCGCCTCTACAGGCATTTCTAACCCTGGCTATGTATTGACCAGCACCGGCTCGTCTACGCTGCCTACATGGCAGGCTGTTTCTGGAGGTAGCGGTATTGTCACGATAGACGGAGACACCGGTGTTCCTGTTACAGGAACGACAGTCCAGATAACGACTAATGTTGTTAGCCAAACCTGCGGTAGTAGTGTTCTGTTTAATGGGGCAAGTACTACAAATCTTCAGTTGCAGGTAACTGACCTATCTGACAATACCATTATGGGGCTGGGATCTGGGAATGCGACTCTTAGTAACACAAATAATACTGGATTCGGAGCGGGCGTTCTAGTCGGATTGACCAATGGTGCGGAGAATTCCGCATTTGGGTCGTATGCCTTAAATGCGATGCAGGATGGTATTTATAACACTGCGGTAGGATGTAACGCGCTAACCACACTGATCGGCGGCTATGGAAATGTGGGTATTGGATACAACGCCGGACCTGATCTGAGTACTGGTAGTTATAATATTATCATCGGGAATAATGCCGGTAGTAATTACACAAGTACCGAGTCATCAAACATAGTGCTTAGTCATCCGGGTGGTGGCGGGGAGAGTAATACGCTTAGAATTGGCGCTGGAACGGGAGGTGGAGTGGGACAGCTTAATGCCGCATATATATCTGGCATATATAGCATCGTCACAGAAAATCCTGTCTTTGTAACTATCGATAGCGTAACTGAGCAACTTGGTTTTTCTACGGGACCTACAGCAATTGGCACCATAAATGGTGATGCAGGCGTATCGGTAAGTTCGGCTACGATCAATATTGATGCGGGAAATGCGACGCTTGTCTGTGGTAGTAGCGTTAAATTTAATGGCCTAAGCTCCACTGAATTGCAATTGAATGTCAGTGATGTCAATAGCAATACCATCATAGGAAGTAGCGCGGGTAACACTGCAATAACCCTTAGTGGCGGTTCGTATAACTCCGCATTTGGGAGCGGATCTCTCGCTTCTATAACTACGGCTACTTATAACACCGCGATAGGATATTCTGCGGGAAATGGTTACACAGCTAACGAGTCCAGCAATATTCTCATAAATAATCCAGGAACAGTGGGCGAGAGCAATGTGTTGCGTATAGGAGCCGGTTCTGGTGCTGGCGCGCAGCAACTGAGCGCCGCATATATTTCTGGTATTAATGGCGTCTCTGTCAGCAACCAACTCATGGTAGTGATAGATAATTCCACTGAGCAGTTAGGAACCGCTACTATTCCAAGTGGATTTACCTGGAATAACGTAACAGGCACAAGCGCTGCGATGGCCGTTAATAATGGCTATATCGCCAATAATGCCGGACTTGTAACACTCACGCTGCCCGCAACTGCCGCAGTTGGATCAGTAATAGCGGTGGCAGGAAGTGGCGCGGGTGGCTGGAAAATAGCTCAAAATAGTGGCCAAACTATACACTTTGGTAATGTGAATACCACTACGGGATCTGGAGGGTCTCTGGCATCAAGCTTGCGATACGATTCCGTGTCTGTAGTTTGCAATGTCGCGAATACTGATTTTGTGGTGACGTCATCTATTGGCAACATAACATACGTATAGGATTTCTATGTCTACAAATAATGCTACCAATATGCCTGTTCCAATTGTAGTGAGTCAGGGAGGCACGGGAGAGACTAGTTTTACGGCATATTCGGTTATTTGTGGTGGCACGACATCGGCAGCGGCTCTTCAAAATGTTTCAGGCGTGGGAACCTTGTCACAAGTTTTAACGAGCGCAGGCGCTGGTGCGCTTCCTACATGGGGCGCTGCTCCTGCTACCGGAAGTATAGTTTTACTTCACACCCTAACAGCATCTTCTTCAGGGAGTCTTGCGTTTACAAGTACTTATCTCACAAGTACTTATACTATGTACATGATCGTTATCAATAGTTTTGTTAATGCGAGCAACTCAGTTACGTTGAATATGGACTGGTCTACTAATAATGGATCTAGCTATCTCAATGCTAACTATAAATCAGGTCTATTATATTTTGCATATAATAGCACCACATTTACTAACGTTAACTCAGCAACAACGACTCCGCTTTCAGCTGCACTGGCAACTTCTACAAGTTACAGTGGAACTATGTATCTCACATTGCCTCAAAGTGCTATCGCCGCCATGGTTGGAAACTGTCAAACCAGTGATGGGCATGTATATAGTGTCGGTGGAACGAACTCAGGGACTACGTTTATTAACAATATAGAGTTCTCTTATTCTTCGGGGAATATAACATCCGGCACTGTTTCTCTCTATGGAATAGTTCAATAAGGAGATTGTGTGGCAAAAAACAATGCTGATAATACAGGATTTCCTGTTAATGTAAGTGCCGGTGGAACTGGTGTTTCATCGGTGGCTGCTTATAATGTGCTGGTAGCGGGAACTACATCTACGAGCCCCTTGCAAGTAGTTCCAAATGGTGCATCGGGAATGGTATTAACGAGTCAAGGGGCCGGAAACCCGCCTTATTTTGCAGCGGTCCCCGGCAAAATAACCCTTCTGAAAACATTAACAGCTTCAAACTCTTCCAGTTTAACCTTTACGGCTACTTATCTCACTTCCGCCTTCACAACGTATCTTTTGTTGGTTAATGATATAAATAGTGGAAGCTCCAGCGCGCAGCTACAAATGACATGGTCAACAAATAATGGTGGTAGTTATCTAGCTACTGGTTATCAAGGTGGCATTAATTACTTTGCCTATAACTTTTCTGGCGGCATAACCAATGTTAATTCGACCACGTTCGCTCCACTGACTCATGTTATAGGTACGGCAAATTTCCTGTTAAATGGTGCAATTTACCTTTATTTTCCGGTTGGAGCTGTTGCTTGTTATCGAGGGGAGATTAGGAATAATACCAGCACGGGGGCACTTTATTACATGTTGGGCGGTACTAATAGCTCTACGAGTACTATTAATAACATAAAGCTCGCATATTCGACGGGCGTTATAACTTCCGGCAGCTTTTCTCTTTATGGCGTACAGCAATGAACGGGAATCTTTTATTAAGAGTAAGTTTTAAAATCATATATGAATATGGTATCTGTTATCTAAGAACCCTTAACTCTAGATGACAGGTACCATACGGTGAAGGAAGTAATATGTGGTGGATAATAATGAGCATTCTGGGGACCAGTGCGCAACCCAGCTTGGAGATAGTACATGTTGGTACCGATCCTATTGTTTGTTTAGTCGATTTAGAAAATGATTATGTCTACGTGGTAGAGACTGGAGTTAAGCAATGAGTCTTTTATATGATGGGCTCAATGCTCTTCCATATCCGATAAACCCTGTGCCCTTTGTGGCATATTACCGATCGCCCACCCAAAATGATTACCAAAATTTCTATCTGGGAACCGTTTGGCTTAATAGAACCTCTCAAGACGTCTACCAGCTCGTCAGTCTATCTGGACCTGCTGGAAGTCCTCCTGTCTCTAATTATGCTGTATGGGCTTTACTTACTACTGGTTCGGGTGCAGTCACGGGACTGACCGCTGACAATGCAGTAACCGCATTCCCAGCGGCCGGTGTCATCAATCTTTTTGGTAACGGCACTACTATATCTACTTCTGCCGCTGGCAATACGATTACCTTTAATACTACCGGCGCGGTAGCAACGACCTATGATGGCAACTCTGGAAGCGCAACTCCATCTGGCGGCGTGTTAAATATCGTTGGAACTGGATCGATAACCACCGTTGCTTCAGGGAGCACTGTTACCATATCGTCGACCGCTCCCGCAGAAAACTGGGTTGAGGTCACGGGTACTACACAGGCTATGGTAGCCAACACTGGTTACGTAGCCAACAACGCTGGATTGGTAACGCTGACGTTGCCTGCTACAGCAGTTTTTGGCACGAGGCTTACCGTTACTGGCAAGGGAGCTGGAGGATGGCTCATAGCTCAAAATTCAGGCCAGACTATATTCTTTGGCACGAGCACTACGATCACAGGGACGGGTGGATCGCTAGCATCCACACAAATAAGAGATACTATAGATCTGGTGTGTGTCACGGCCAATACTGCATGGAATGTCATTAACTCAGTCGGTAATATAACGGTGACATGATGGTAACCAATAGTGAAATTAACACTACCAACCCTATCGGCATAGTATCGGGTGGCACTAATACTGCAAGCTTTTCGCATACCAATGGAACGGTTTATTTTGATGGCACGAAGCTTTCTTCCACAACTACCGGAACATCGGGATATGCGCTGACGAGTAATGGCGGTTCCTCTGCGCCCACCTATCAGGCGCTGCCCAGCTCGGCAGGCGCATGGAATCTTATCCAGACCCTGACTGCATCTACTTCGGGAAACTTGATATTTTCAACGAGTACTTATAGTAATTATGCCGTCATATTTAATGGAATCGTGCCAGACACCGCAAGCCAGACGTTTAGCATGCTATGGTCAACTGATGGTGGCTCAACATACCTGTCTTCATATAATTCAGGCTATTACTCGTATCCCATATATACTGGAATTGCCACTATAATTCAAAGCTCTTCCTCCACTAATACCTATTGTTATGTGAGCGCCCCTGGTGTCGCCACGAGCGGAATACCCTTATCCGGAACTATGTTTCTTATGAGCATGACGCAGAATGCCGCTACCTATTATCCTGCGTATTATGCAGATGTGGGACACCCTACCTCATCGGCGCTTAATTGGACCACGGGATTTGGTAAAACAACTTCCGATACGCAGGGTATAACGAACATAAGTTTCCAGTTCACGTCAGGGAATATACTTTCCGGATCTATTAGTCTTTTTGGTATATCTAGTTAGGAATGGCGATGACAAATAGTTCTATAAATACCACTAATCCTATATCGATATCATCGGGGGGGACGGGTGTTTCAAGCTTTGCGCATACCAATGGTACGGTAATCTACAATGGTACAACACTGACCTCGATATCGCCGGGAACTGTGGGTCAGGTATTGCTCTCCAATGGATCAAGTGCTCCCTCATTTCAAACGGTGGCAGGATCGGGAGAGTGGATATTGCTTCAGACATTAACAGCAAATAATTCGGCGAGTTTGGTCTTTACTTCTATATCATCTACCTACTCTACGTATGCGTTGGTGCTTGATAATCTACTTACTACCGCGTCAACATCGGCCTATCTACAGCTTTTGATGTCCACTAACGGTGGTTCGACTTATATAAGTTCGTATACGGGTGGACTTGTTTCGTGGATTGGGGGGATAACGGGCGCAAAGAGTGCATCTGATAGTGGATCTATACTATTAAACGACACGGCTGCCAGTACCCCTGCATCCCCATCGAACGCAGGCACCTGTGGGACTCTTTATATATATAATCCGGCAACTAATACATCGGGAATCTATCCTTCGGTGGTTGGAAGTACGGTGTATGCGCAGCAGGGTATAGGGGTAGCTGCAGTATTTACTCAGGTATACGCAGCAACTACATCTGATTCTGAGAATGTAAATGCTATACAGTTGATATACAGTGGAAGCAATCCCATCGTGAGTGGATATGCAAGTTTATATGCCTTGGTGCAATAGGATACCCCATGACAAATAGTGCTATAAATACTACTAATCCAATTGGTATAGTCTCGGGTGGCACATTTACCAATACCCAGACTTCTTATGGTGTTGCCTACTACAATGGTACACAGGTGGTCACCACAGGCGCAGGATCTGCTACGGACGTACTCAGATCTAATGGGGCTACTATGGCACCATCGTTTCAATCTGCGCCCACTGGCGCAGGGGGTTGGACCCTGATAGGAACGAAGACTGCTTCAAGCTCTGTGGTTACTTTTAGTTCGCTGACCAATGCATATCCTACGTATGTTGTTATATTCCAAAGTGTTATCTGTGACCCCGTCCACTCGAATATATTCTTGCAGTTTCAGATATCCACTGACAATGGATCTACATGGTATAACAATCTCAATGGAGATATTAGCTATTGTTCGGCAACGGGACTTAATGGTACGGCTGATGTGACGGGATATAGTAATCAGCTAACGGGAAGAACGGGATCTAATACGCCCTTTAGTGGAATCCTGTGGATGTACAATATAAGCTCAGGAGCATCGAACTCAGGTACTGCGTATATGACCCGGGGAATGTGGTATAACTTTGCTTCTGGGGGCTTCTCTGTTAGCGCTGGGGAATATTTAAATAGCTCTTCAACGTCAACCTCGATTAATGCTATACAATTTTATGTTGCGGGTGGATTAACGAATGTTATATCCTCAGGGACGTTTAGTTTGTATGGTATAAGTCAGTGATTTCTGATGGTAGAAGTATCAGAAAGTTAACCTATTTGATGGGAGAGGTATCAGAATGAAGGTAGATACAAATTTAGTCATACTGATTGTAGTTATGATCTGCATTATTGCAGGGATAATGTCACAGTATTTAGGTATGGGCAGTGGTAATCCCATTGAGACGGTCGCAGAAGAGGTTATCCAGAAGGAGACAGGTATTGATATCAATCTCAATCTCCCTTCTCAGGAAACTGATGTTAAGGATAGTGAGATACCACCCCTTCCGCCTCAAGAACCTACTACCGGTTCATGATATCTATGATCCTTGTAGCGAGCTTGTAGCCGGCCTTATCTTGCTGCTCAAACGAATCTAGGCATGCCTGCAGGAACTCCTTGTGGGCCACGCAGGGTGATAGTGCTTTATAAAGAAATTGCCCCATCGTCATCCAATGGGGCTTTTCTTCATCTCTGCTGGTCTGGATATACTCTTGCGTTCCGGCATCTGTCACGACTTTGTGTATGGTTCCAAACTCAGCAAAGTCGAGTTTAGTTGGTGGGGTGAATTTATCATGAATGAGAGCCATGGTGTACTCACTTCGCTTTAGTTGCCTTTATCTCGCGTATGCGCCTGATAGACGGAGAGTATAGGCTCTTAGGCATATCGGCTAACGATTGTATGTGCAATCTTTCAAGTATATCTTCTGCTAGTTCAGGAAGATCAATCAATTCGTATTCTAGTTCATCAAGCTGTTCGCGTGTCACTGTCTCAACTGCCTGATCCTTGCCTTTGTAAGAATTTATGTTGGGCTTACTGAGTTCTGATCGTGCACGTTCCATTGCGCGTTCGCCATCGTCGTCTTCATCAGCAGCAATGACACACACCAAAGAGGCATAGGAATATCTGCGCAGGTAAGTTATGTAACTACCAATAGACTGCACGTCATTTTTAGGGGGTATTATTCTCATGCGCGAGCTTATCCATTGGCCGCTAGAATGCCCCAGGATCGTTTCCAATGTCTGTGACCCGTCATCATTCAGGACTACTCTCTGAACCACAGCCAGGCCGTTCTTGGTGAGCGCTGGACGGGATGCCTGCACAATGGTGGCAAGGTCTGCGTATTTTGACTTGAAGTATGGATTGTCTTTATCGAGGCCTGCAGTCTTCATCTCAGATTGTGCTTTGGACAGTGCGGCCATGAGCTCATTGATATGTTCGGAAGATGTGGGCTTTTCTTTTGGGGCGAGCTGTTTGAGCTTCTCTTCTACCTTTGATGATAGTGATTTCTCCTGAAGAGTTGCTATCGCTTCTATCAGATCTTTTATCGTAGATATATCCATGAGATGCCTTTCAATAGATATGTAGAGTTATTCAGATTTCTGTTTATGGCAAATGCAGCCATCGAGTTTCCGTTTGATTCTGCCCATTTTTTCGTCTATCTCTTGTCGGGCTTTGGTGTAGAGAGCCAACTGAGTAACCATTTCTTTACGCATATTCTTGATGATTATCCTGTTGTACCTACCCCATGAGAAGGAAACGAGGCTGGCGAAGTGAGCAGTGAGTATAGATAGTTTTGCAAGCAGCGGGAAATCATTTATGAGACAGAATATGATGGCAGCGATGAGAGCGAGGTATATACGTATATCGGCGTGATTAACCGGGAACTGTTTTGTTATATCCATGAGATGCCTTTCGATAGATATACAGTGAAATTTAGGTGTTTTTAAAAGATTTAGGCGCCAATTGCTTGACGCCCCTTAATCCCCCGATACTCTTATATCCATATATTTTTGACATCCTACCTTCTGGAACATATGGATTTAAGGCATCACTATAACAACAAACAACCGAAAAAGAAGGAGCTTGCACTTCCCGAAAGAGAAGGAGCTTCCCCTCCCCGAAAGGAGGTTGTGTTATGTTCTTAAATCATACTGAACATTACCGTAAAAAGCAACAGCCCGATAAAAAAGTTTTATTAGGCCATGATGCACAAGTAGGAAATATATCCGGCTGGATTAAAGATAATCCTGTCGACTATTTCTCTAATATACTGGATACCCAACACAGAACTCTCCGTGTTTTACTGGAAGAAGCCACCCAGCGTGGTCCTGTCTTTCAAATGTCGAGCTATGATATAGCAGCGCGTGCGGGTATACACTTTTCCCAAGTGGACAAGAGTTTCCGTGAGTTTAAGAAGCAGGGTCTGGTGGCAACCCACTACAGCACTAAGACGGGTAAGATTATAGCCCTGAACAACTTCTTCTTTGACTCTGAGATTAAAGAGCTGCTCTCCCCTATTTTTAAGTGCATGCGATACCTCTCTATCTTTCTACTTGTATCATTGGCATCGCTCCAATCATCAAGCTATTTACAACAAAGAAATGGATTATCGTATAAACGAAAGAATAATATATATATAAATAATTATATACACATAGGGGGAGCAAGAGCGGTGTTGAGAGGGAGCAAAGACGTTATCCAGCTCACGGCGACGGGTGAGACGATACTAACTGCCTATCCGGCATCGGCTTTGCAGCATGCGGTGAACGTAGCTCGTGGCAAGCGACGGATACGGAACATGTTTGGGTATGTTGTCAGGTGTGCAGAGAACTTCTGCAAAGAGAATGGGCTTAAGAAGCTCTGGAAATACGTATTTGACCGTAAAGCATCTCTAGAAATTGGGAGTCATAACCCTGTGGTACTGGATAAAGAAGCGTCACTGAGAGCTGCATTTGATGATTGGGAAGAAACCCAACCTTGGAAAGTAGGTAAGTCTGATAACCGTCCTCAGCCTACTCAGGTTACTTCTGGTCCTGTGGGTAAATCTTCGATTAGGGATCAAGTGAAGTCTATGGCTAAGCCTGGAGTTCGTCCTTCTGGGCCTAGGGTCCATCATGATCCACTTTTGGCTGCATATCAGGCTCAGCAACGGGCTAAATACGCAATTAAGCCTATGGTTGATTTACCGGATGAAACCGGATACGATGATGTCGGCTCCTGAGGGTTTCACAGGTTGGCTATTGTTGCGGGGACGGGGCAAGTGAGAATAATTACGATAAAATATATCAGTTCCTCTGATTAATCCGGTTGCTACCGTGAGTTGTTATTCCGTGAGCCCTGTCCTTGTTATTTGAAAATTTCTCCCCTTCTCTCTCCTTTTGGGGAAAAACACCTGGCGCTACTGAAATAATGTTCATGATTGCCCATCTGACGTAGTGCCAGGTAGTAAAGATATGCTTGCTGTCACTGAGTATACTAAAACCGTTATGTGCTCGAGTTGTGGTGCCAGTGGCAGTAAGTTTTAGTGGATGGCAAATAGCGTGCGTAGTATCCTTGCGGCATGGAGCAAAGGAGCTTTATGCGTGAAGCGATATATATCATAAAAGGCGAACCAGAATCGTACGTGATCAGGGTTGTGGGGGACTGCAGGGAGTGGACCCCAGCCCGAGCAGCACACCGTATGGCTATATTGTCATTGACGGCCCAGCATGATGAGCGTCCCCGCTTTTCTGGGCCATTGGAAATGAATGTTAGGTTTTTCTTTAAGTATCCGGTACGAGAGGCTACTCGTCTGGCAAGAGGACCTTATCATGTCACGAGCCCTTCTTTGTTGTTGTTGTATAGATTCGTGGAAGAGGTTACGTCTCAGGTACTTTTTGATAGAACTAACAGTGTTATATCACTCAATCTGAGTAAAGAGTATGCCCATGAACCACGAACTGAAATAATTTTACGAGAGAATGATGAATGGCGCGCATCCAAAAAGAATCCAAAAAACAGTTAGGCAATAAACCCCCCACTATAACAGAGGCGCAAAAAAAGACCCCAAATAGGGAATCAGTGCATGAGGGGTATAAGGTGGGTATTTTATGGGGATCCTGGAGAGAACGGGATCCGAGTCAAGAGTTCTTAACATCGCTGGCAAGAGAGCTCGTTAGATGGGTAAAAGAGGACGAGAAGGCGTATCGGCTAGAGAAGTTCTGTATCATGAAAGAACTGCACCGAGGAACGCTCTATAAATGGTCCCAGAAAAGCGAGGATCTTCTCAGGGCTATAGAAATGGCTAAGATGGTAATAGCCGAGAGAAGAGAATCTGGGGCTATAGAAAGACGCTTAGATGCTACAGCGGTCTTCAAAGTCCAAGCTCATTATGATGAAGTATACAAAGAAGTTGTTGAGTGGAATTCGAAATTGAATAACCAAGATTCACTGGATTCCACTCAACGCATAGTGGTCGTAGAGAGAATGCCAAACTCACCCTTGGTACCGGAGAAGAAGGATGAATAACACAGAAAGAATTGTTAAAGTTTTCGAACGATCATTTGAAGTCATAGAACATTTTTCTCGGCAAGAAATTCCGACGCATGATATTGAGACAAATGATCTTAAAATGTTACAACCATTGGTGGATATATTAGAATTTGCCGTCAAGAAATACGACAACGCGGTTCTAAGCAAAGATATTTATGCAATGTCAGTTAATGTCATGGTCATAAGTTACACCATGGATAAGGCGGAAAAAATTGCGCAGTTTGTGATTGAAGGAATTAGGCAAAAAGAACAGATCAATTAGGTTGGAATAGAGCATAGATTGACCTAACTTGGTTCATAGTCTATTACTATCTCCGGTATCACACATGATGCTCGGGGAAATAGAGTACCCGTTAGACAAACTTATCAAAGCCGTGGTGGAGTAATATTCACTGCGGCTTTTTTGTCCCCAAAACATTCCCTCTTGCAGGTCATTTTAGGATATGTATCATAACAAATAACAATCCAACCAAACCATAAGGAACAGCCATGAGATATCTGGCACTATCACTTCTTTCTGCATCGATGTATGCAGCTGTAGAGAATCTTACTATTACACAACTAGAGCGCCGCTCGTTTTTTGCTCCTCAAGCAATGGGGGACGTGAATCTGTATCACTCTGACCTGGGATTCGCCTTAGACCGATCAGGATGGACTACAGCGCTTCAGAATCATCAGCTTGACTCTACCCTTCGTGGCATGACAAAAGAGCAACTGGAGTCATTCTTGGATGTGGGGTACATCAAGGTCAAAGAGCTAGAAGATGGCACTATAGAACTAGAGTCTCGAGTTCGTGGACCTGGTGGTGTTAAGTTTGGTGGCAGCTTCTCCTTTAATGGACCTGGCGCAGCGGGTAATAGCTGGGCTGGATCTCTAGTGGATGCAGCACTAAGCGCATTTGCTGATAGCGCCAAGAGCACCGTGAAAGATGCTGTGATAGATTCTGCGGCTAATCAGAATATACCTTCTGGCAATGGTTGCGGAACTCCTAATCCTGACGCCAACCGTAGCGTGATGAGAAATAACAAAGAGTATGAGCAGGCACGACAGAAGTATCCTCGTATGAGCGAAGAAGAGTTCTATAATGAGCGCGAGCGCCGTGCTGACATTCTGAAGGCTACTTCTTTGGGAACTCCTGCTCAGCAGTCGGAGATTAACCAGAAGCTTAAGGAAGCTGGCGAGCAAGCTAAAGCAGCAGCTGAGCGTCGGTACCAGCATGAACATGCTGCGCAGATAGCGGCTGATAAAGAAAGAGTTAGAGCGGCACAAGTAACAGCTATCGTACATAAGCAAGCAGCTCAATCATTAGATAGGGGAATGGTGTCATTACCCAAAGAGAATAAGCCGGTAATCACGGTTACTTCCGAAAGCAAAAACTCTATGACCATCGCCGTTTCTGGTGATAAAAAATCTCAAGATCAATTTACTGCTTTATGCAGGGACACAACTATTGGAAGGGATACTATCTTAACGACCCCTTCCAATGGTATACCGGTTGATGGTGATAGAGTAAAGCCGCTGCCTACTCCAGCCGCACAGCCTGCATCTTACAAAGCTCCTGAGAAAGTGTCTGAGCCTATCACGGTGACAGGGCCTATGGTGAGCTTGATTGAGATACCTGAGTCGCCAGATCGTCCAGAACAATCCTTGGAGCGGCCCAAGAGATACACTTCAACCATTCAGACTCCTCAGGATTTTACCGATAGTTCTCTCACTCATATCCTTCGTGGCAATATCTTTCATACTGTTCCTGGGGTGACTGATCATATGCGCGGTATGAACCTATCTCCTGCGCAGACTGATCGTCAGAGAATGGATAATATCAACACCGCACGAGTTGTAGGTAAGTATGCAGCCAACGCGGTTGTCATTAAGGGAATGGCTGAGACTGCCTTGAATCTAACGACTCCACAGGGTGTAGTGAGCGAGATAACGAAATATACCGTATCTAATTACGTTCTGAATGATCCCGTTATCACTTTTGGGGCATCTGTTGCGATGGGATATAGCTGGCCAATGGCTGCTCTATTTGCAGGAGGAAGCTACTTGAGCAATTTGATTAGGAAATCTTCTGATAATTGATATAATAACTGCGCCTTGAGTATTTATGATATGTCCGGGTATTTTGTTTCCCTGGGTGCATCCATGTGCATCCGGGGTTTTTGTTTATATAGGCGCTTAATACATGGTATCTTTGGGCAAACCGAGGAGGAGCCCATGTCATTGCCTGTTGAAGCACAAGTAACTCTCAATAAATTTAAACCCCGATGGTGATATTCCGATTGTAGGATATACTATATTTAAACATAGGTATTTATATGATCGGATCTAGATTTAATAAGTGGGTTGTTCTTTCCGAGCAACCTAAGCCAAAGCAAAACTGTAAACACTATTTATGTAGATGTGATTGCGGAAATGAAGTTGTAGTCATAGGTACTTCTCTTCGATTAGGCATGTCAACCATGTGTCGAGATTGTGCATTTAAAAGACACGGAATGTCTAAGACTGGCATATATAAAATATGGGCTGGAATTCTTACAAGATGCCAGAATCCTAGGGTTAAAATATATAAATATTACGGTGGGCGCGGCATTAAAGTCTGCGACAGATGGCTTAAATTCGAGAACTTCTTTGCTGACATGGGCCATCGTCCTGGCAATAAAGAAGTCGATAGAATAGATAATGATGGCCATTACGAGCCCGGAAATTGTCGATGGGCAACTAGGGCTGAGAATCATCCAGGAATGAATGGAACTCTCAAGGATGACATGCCGGGAAAAGTATTTGGAAAGTGGACCGTCAAGACAAGGGTAAAGCATAAACCTGGACACAGATATTATGAATGCCAGTGCGCTTGTGGCACAATTTCTATAAAATCTGGAGGAGACCTTAGGAGTGGGGGAACGACTCAATGTATAAATTGTAAACACATTTCCCACAGGGGATGGCCTAATAGGATTAAGAGTGGATGTCTCAGTTGAATCAAAAATTACACTTAGTAAATTTAAGCCCCGCTGGTACCAGCTTCCCATTCTTGATGCGGTAGAAAATAAAAAATACACCAAGGTCCTCGCGATTCTTCCACGCAGGGCTGGTAAGGACGTTGCCTGCTGGAACTTGATGGTGCGCGCTGCTATACGCCGTCCTGGTGTGTTTTGGTATATACTGCCCACTTATGCGCAAGGTCTGAAGGTAATTTGGGATGGCATGCTTGGCGATGGGACCAAGTTTTTGGATTTTATTCCGAAATGCCTAATCGCTTCATCTAACTCTCAACAGATGAAAATAAAGCTTACAAACGGATCTTTAATACAAATAATCGGTTCAGACAACGTAGATTCGCTGGTTGGGTCTAACCCTATTGGCTGTGTCTTTTCTGAGTATGCCCTACAGGATCCACGAGCGTATCAGTACATACGACCAATACTCACACACAACGGAGGATGGGCTGTATTCATCAGCACAGTCCGGGGACGTAATCATCTCTGGGAGCTGTATAATATCGCCAAGGAGAGCCCATCCTGGTACTGCTTTAAGCTAACAGTGGAAGATACCAAGCACATATCCATGGAAGATATAGAGCGCGAGAAGCGTGAAGGTATTATGTCTGAGGATTTAATACAACAAGAATATTTTAATAGCTTTGAATTAGGTATAGAGGGTGCGTACTATACCAAGTATATCGATCGTATGCGGGTCAACCGCCAGATTGGCGATGTGCCATGGGAGACGGGCTTTAAGGTCCATACAGCCTGGGATATTGGTGTGCGCGATAGTACCTCAATAATATTCTATCAGTCGATAGGCGCTACGGTTCGTATTATCGACTTCTACGAAAACAGCAAAGAGGGGCTTGAGCATTACATTAAGGTGCTTGATTCTAAGCCGTATACTTATGGCAAGCACATAGCGCCCCATGACATCGCCGTTCGGGAATGGGGTAGCGGTATGACCCGACTGGAAAAAGCAAAGAACCTGGGGCTCAAATTTATCACGTCTAATGATGTGTCAATAATGGACGGAATTGAATCAGTAAGGTCTGCCCTGAGTAAGATCTACATAGACGAGTCTAAGTGCCATCAGCTTATTAGGTCGCTAGAGAACTATCGGCAAGAGTTTGATTCTAAGCGTAAGGTGTACAAAGCACAGCCATTACACAATCAATTTAGCCACGCCTGTGATGCAATGCGTTATCTTTGTGTTAGTCTACCTAAAATTAGGGATGGATTGACACCTGAAGAGTTAGATAAGAGATATATGGAAGCTATTTATGGCGAGCAGAGCACGCTACCGAGCGTCTTTAGGGACGATTTGTAACCTTATTAAGGAAGAATTATGAGAGTGCCGAATTTTAATGGCATAGCTTTTCATAGAAAAAAATACTCCGATGAAGGATTTATAGGTAAAGATATAAAGACAGGTGATGAGTATGTGGCTGGATATGTCTATAAATATCCACAAACAGGGCACTTTGTTGTTTTAGTTTTTTCTCTAAAGAAAAAGTGGCGCCCTATCGACTTTCAGAAAGTTGAGGATTTTATCAAGCATGAGCTGCTTGATAAAGTCACAAGTTGGGGGTGCCCATGTCATTTTTGTAATCCTAAGTCAGTTTTTACTGAATTTCCTTACTATCTTTTAAGCTGTTACATCTGTAAGAAGCCTTTTAAGACGGCAGCAAAACACGCTCAGTGCGCTGCGGAATATCAAGAATCTAGGTATAAGGATATACACAGTAGATGTAATAACTGTTATGGATCCATAGACGATGACATTAATGATCACCGCCGTTGCCTGTTAGAGATGAGTAATAAGATGGAGCAAGCGAGTGCGGATAAGCGGAATCTAGCGCTATTTAATGAATCCATAGAAAAGTATATGGAAGCGGTCAGGATGCAGATCAAGTCTTTAAGGACAGAGCTCACGAATAGTAAAAATACTGAGTCTTAATTCTGAAAAACTATGAACTGCGCAAGGATTTTCCGGACTGAGAATGTCGCTCCTAATTTTGAGAGCTGAGCCAATACCTGTAGCCCTTAGGCGCACAGGATTAGGCGATAGCGATAAAGAGATAATGTCTTAATGTCTTTATCTCTTTATCGAATGGAGAAATGGGAAAAGAGCCCGAAAGAACAACCCTTTTTTTGGACAGGCGTAACACTTTGCCCTAGAAAGCGTAACACTTTGCCCTAGGTAGCGTAACACTTTGCCCTAGGTAGCGTAACACTTTGCCCTAGGTAGCGTAACACTTTGCCCTAGGT